>PJUE01000716.1_pt1 | contig 16047 bp, 15 predicted proteins | sample 1512171 | NCBI WGS metagenome assembly PJUE01 (sample SAMN08177674, study PRJNA422409) | Feces metagenome, whole genome shotgun sequencing project. | isolation source: Chicken feces (3) enriched on wood chips: alkali lignin treatment | host: Gallus gallus | place: USA: Madison | collected 2015-01-15
CGGTGCAAGAAAATAAGCAACAAGTTGAATCTATAGATTTTGCGGAAACATTACTATATTCGAATAGGCAATCTGACAATTTTTAAAAACAACCAACTGTCAGATCAAGTAGTGGCTATTACAGTTAATAATATGAAACTCTGTATGAAACATTTTTAAATTAGCGGTGGTCATCTTTTAGATATATTGGTTGATTTCATTGACTAGCTCGATCAATGGAGATTTAATTCTTTTATTCCCTAACTGTGCATACGATAAAATATTGATCGTAGTGACGTCAAAAGCTATACAAAAATTGGTAGCCACTTCAAAACTGTCCGAATAGTTTAGCTCTAGATAACGGTACAGTATGTCTGTAATCATTGAAAGTTCATCTTGCGTAAAACCATCTAATTTGGCGACAAACCATATCGCGCCAATTTTTTTCACGCCATTATCTTCAAAAAGAAAAACGTGATTTGGTTTCGCGTATAATGGTAGTTTTTTTAACACAACAATAGATTGTTTTTTTGATCGTTTTTGAAGTTGAAACTTTTTTGGCTTTAACTGGGCAAAGTCGAATTCTTCAAATTTTTGAAGAATATGAATGTTTCTTTGAAACATGTTTTTGGTTATTTTAGCATCGCTGTTTTCAATTTTCTCTAGTAGTTCGTCAATCTTTTCACCTATTTCAATGTTGTTACCTGCCTCAAATGCTCTGCTAATACAGCTTACCGCTGATATCCAATAGTCGCCACCACCCTCAGACTTTTTGGGTTTTATCTTAGGTTTTTTTAGTTTTTCTACTAATGTCCGGCGGCCTTTTGGGGTTTTTCTGTTAAACTCGACCAAATGGGAAATCGTTATTTTATCCATGAGTATTAGATTTTAATTGTATGATCTGTTATTTTTTTAGTAGTCTCGTTTACTTTTTAAGTTCGTCCATTTTACTTTTTGCATTCGCAAAAGCTGTTTCTATGGTCTCACTTTGATCAATGAATAATGTAGCGTCAGATCCATATTGTTCAAGCTTAATATACCAAGTCGCTTTTCCTTTACTACGAAGTAGCCAACTTGAAATCCGTCGACGGTGATAAACTTATTCTCTAGATAATCTGGATTTGAAGCAATGTCAATATCTACCTGGCCTTTTAATGCGGTAAGTGCTTTTAATATTTCAATTAGATCACTGTATTCAATGGAGGCCACCTTGTCGCCATATTGTCCTTGTTTTTCGATCTGATAAAAGTATCCCGTTGCGTTGCCACTTATTATCTTACGAATTTTTGTTTCACAAGAATTGTATGTCGTTTTTAGTTTTGGAAGTTTTGTCTCTACAAATTTGGTAATAGTGCCTGTTTTCGAGACAAAAAGATCCATTTTTGTTTTTTCAGCTTCTTTCTTTGTTTCTTGTGCATGGCTAGTTGCCAACATGCTAACGAATGTAATCGGAATTAGTAATTGTTTAATCATGAGTGTTTTGAGTGTTTGATTGAACAAATTTACCGCGCATTTAAGTTGCTATGCTACGGGAAACCATAACCTGAATAAGAAATAGATAAATATTTCACCTTCCCATTCCCGCCATTTACCGAGTTTTCTTGATCGTTGGTCTAAAGCCCATAGGCTAGGGGCCTATTGTGTTGTAGTTTTGAGCCAACAAATAAGAACTAAAAACTAACACGATAAAAAAAGACATTATGAAAACTCTAGTAAAAACATTCGTAGTAGCAGCTTTAATCGCCGTATCAACTTTCACTATGGCGGCTGAAGGACCAGGTTCCAAATCAGCAAAAGCAAACGTTAACCTTTCTACAGCAGACTTTGCCCTTGAGCATTATGTTGCAGTGACGACAGAAGGTGAATCTGCAGGCGTAGAGCAGTTATTTGCGGCTGATTTTAATCAAAAGATCCAAGCAACCAATGTGCAATCTAACAGCCGTAGCGAAGTGGTTAAATCTTTGAAGAAACAAAACGGAGAAAAGCTGAATTGTGTAGTAAGCACAGACATCTTAGAAGAATCGGCAGACTATATGGTAGCTAAAGTCACGTTGAAATTTGAGAACTTCACCAAAACAGATCTAGTTACTTTGGAGCGTGCGGGCAATGACTGGAAAGTATCCAAATCGATCAATTCTTATAAATAGGAGCCATCCCTTACAAATGTATATGTTGTGAAGCCATGTCGTGAGATATGGCTTTTTTACGTCAAAAGGGCCTGATTCTCATCAGACCCTTTCTCTTAGCGTTTATTTGTACAATAATTTTTATGTTTCCTATCGTTTCCTCTTTTTTGTTTCGTCATCCAATGTTTTTAAAGACTATTGGATTTTCACTGTACAAGGCCAATTTTTATGTTGAACCTTTCTTTCGAAAGGCTGCTTGTAGCCGCTTTGTATTACAAGAAGAATAGCCAGTTCAAAATAGTTTCATAATTTTACTAACTGCAGTTATTTGGGGAAGGACAGGTTGGGCTATTAAAACATTCGCAGCATCTTTTGATTATCAACGAAAGCTTACAACTCGGGATTAATTACCAGTTCTAGGCACCGAAGGACAGCAATTCATAAAATACTTCAGCTGCTCCAGCCTCTTTTTTACCAGCTTACTCTTCATTTGTTCAAACTCATGATTTCTTTGCTGTTCTGTTTTACGGATACCCGAAACGGCTAGTTTAGCTTTGCTGTCAAATGATAGATAGCCACCAGCTCTGCGAAGTCTTCAAACCCGTCATTTCCTTTAAGTTCCTGTTCAACCTCAATAGCCATGAAGATATTAGGCTGCCCGTAATTTGTAACTTCTAGAGTTTCTAGCCGTCTATTGAAAAAAATCATTACATTTTCAATGTTTCTTCTTTGATTTTAACAAGTGCTGCTGCAATAATTTGATGCATGTCATAATATTTGTATTCTGCTAATCGTCCTCCAAAAATTATATTCTTGTCCTTTTTTGACTTCTGTTGATATTGTTTATATAATCTATTATTTCTTTCATCATTTATGGGGTAATAGGGCTCGCAATCTTTTTCAAATGTTTTAGGAAATTCATAAGTTATAACTGTTGAGGAAGCGTTGGAAAATTCAAAGTGCTTATGTTCAATAATTCGTGTATATGGAACTTCGACATCTGTATAGTTTACTACAGATGTTCCTTGATAATTGCTGCAATCTAAAATTTTATGTTCGAATTCCAAGCTCCTATATTCTAAGTGGCCATATTCAAAATTATAGAATGCATCAATCGGTCCCGTATATATAACTTTTTTTGCTAAAGCCATTAATTGAACCTTTTCTTTGAAAAAGTCTGTCGATAATTTTACCTCGACATTTGCGAGTAGTTGATCAAATAATTTGTTGTATCCACCATTCGGTATTCCCTGGAAAGTATCATTAAAATAATCATTGTTAAAAGTAAATTTTAAAGGAATTCTTTTTAATATCGAAGCAGGTAGCTGAGATGGTAGTCTGCCCCATTGTTTCATTGTGTAACCTTTTATAAGTTTTTCGTATATATCTTTTCCAACTGTTTCTAAAGCATGTTCTTCAAGATTTTTGATTTTGGAGGTATTGTGAGTTTTCTGTGTTTCTATAATTTTATTTGCCTCATTAGGACTGACTACATTCCAAAGCCTTGAGAATGTGTTCATATTGAACGGGAGATTGTAGATCTCATTTCTATAGTTTGCAATAACAGAATGTCTATAATTGTTAAATGAGACAAATTTGTTAATGTATTTCCAAATCCTCTCATCATTAGTATGAAAAATATGAGCGCCGTATTTGTGTACGTTTATATCATTTATTTTTTCACAATACATATTACCTCCCACATGATCTCGTTTTTCAATAACAAGGCAACTGAATCCTCTTTTTTGTAATTCATATGCACAAATAGAGCCATATAGCCCAGCGCCTATTATTAGATAATCGTATTGTTTTGTCATGGTCAGGAATTTAAATTAATCGGCTATTTGTGTGCAACTATTCATTGTATTTTTAGTATTCAGAACAGCCATTCCGATTCCAGCTAATCCATTATTGATCTGAAAGTCTGCATCCATGATGCGAGATTGCCTTTTTTCAATCGTAGTAGAAATGTCTAAATTAAGTACTTCTGTTCGTACGGTGGAGCCAAATAAAAGGGAATGCAAGCTCTCCTTTGAAAAAATATCTGTGTTATCATACTTTTCCGAATTCGTCTTTAATTTATTTGTAAGATTGGGAAGATAATTTGATATGTTAAATTTTCCAGTTTTGAAAGACTTTACCAATATTTTATAATCATAGTCTAGGGAATTTTGAAAAAATGCGAATATATCATGGTCAATCTTTTTTAATAATTTAGACGCTCTACTTTGAAATTGTTTTATATTTAGAATAGTTAGTGAAAAATATAACAGGGCGTTAATTTCAAGCGTCGATAAATGTCTAAAACCAGTGAATTTTTCATAAATGTCTAGTGCTTTATTAATTAAATCCGTTTCTGATGAGTCAAGGAGTCGCATATTAACTAAAATATACGTACCAATCCACGAAAGATTTGAATTATTTTGAATATTTTGAGCAATTTCTGGATTAAAGGCATATAGTAATCGATCGATATCTTTTAAAAAAGATTTAAAATCAGCACTAATAGAACCTTTACCAACCAAAATTGAAATTCCTAATCCTAGTTCAAACAGATTAAAAAGTGGTATTTTTTTTGTCTTGAATTTTACAAATAACTCACGTAAAGTTTCGTCGGCAAGACTTTTATATAAATCGTTTCCTATAAATTCTGAAAATTCATAAAAGAATGTTGCTATTCCGAGCCGACCATTTATGAAGCTCAATGAAGGCACTGTTGGATAGTACAGCAATAATGTATTTGCAACAGCAAATAACTGTTTATTATGATTATTAATGAGCATATCTTTTATCTATTTTTGTGGTGATAATAAGTTTGAAAAATTTTATCAATGCAGGAAGATGAAAATCAAAATTAAAGTGATTTCTGTTGGTTACGATATTTTCTGTTAATCGATTAATATTGTTTTTATCATTAAGCTGCCGAGCTAGATCACTATAATTATTATAAAAGATTCCAAAATCAAATTTTTTTGCAATTGTTTGAATAGAAACGATATGTTCATTATTATCTTTTTGTATAACAGGTAGTCCGGCGGCAGCTAGAACTGCTATTCTTGCAGGGATATTTAGATCATCCCACCCAGCTAATTCAATATTTCCACGGTTGTTACTATTAAAAAGATGGAGCCAGCCTGCATCATATTTTGAAAATTCGGAAACCCAATTTGAATTCTTGCAATGTTCATGAATATGGAAATGATTTGGAAATCCATTTTTTAATTGGGTTATTATATCTTTATTTTTTTGGTGGTAACTTTCTGTATATAGATGTAAATGAATATTATTGGAAGCAAGTGCTTGCATATCGTGCATACTTATTCCGATCATTCTACCTGCAACAACAGTGTGAACGCCATCATTATTAGTTGATATTTTGGGAGAAAAATTATCAGTAAAAAAGTCTTTATGAGGTAGATCTCCATCTAGTATAAAACTTTTAGAATCGTCTTTAGCCTTTGGAGGTAGAAATTGCTCATACCACATTTTGCATTCTTCGTTTATATATATTCTACCATCAGCATTGCTGTAAAGATGAATTAGTTTTGGCCACGTTCCAGCAGCAATTGCTACTTGAGGACTTTCTTTATAATGCCAAATAAACGGAATATTAGGAAAGTTTTGCATAACCTCGTATGCCAAGTCAATAGCACAAAAATTTAATAAGGCATAAATTACATCAGGTTTTATCTTTTTTATTTGTTTTTTGTAATCCTTTTGGTCTATATATTGAACATCTCCAAAAGGTATAGGACCAACATTAATGTGGGAATATGGAGGTCTATTTATCCATAATCCAAACAGCTGATTCCCATCTGTTTCAAAGGAAAATATTCTTTCAGCATTATACCCTAATTCCCCAACAATAAGGATTTTCAATCCGTTAGGTTTATTTATTTTATTTTTGCCTATAAATCTATCATACATTATTGTTTCATCAACGAATTTTTCATCAGAAGCTTTTATTCTTAAAGGTGTTTTAACACCGTAGAAATTGCGGTAAAAGTTCAAGTTTCCTCCATATTGTTCCGATATAATTTTATGTCTTTGAAAAGGGTGCGATGTCCAATAACAGGTTATTTTTTTTGTGGGATAGAACAAGCCATGGAAGGTTAGTTTTTGCCAGAATGTGTAAAATAAATTTTCTGATACCCACTCCGATCTTTCTACCCATTTGTCTCTCGTTTTTCTGTGTGCAACTTGCACCAACTGTAAACAATAGTTCGGCCGGGTAGTTTTTGATTCGAAATCGTGTGTAACAGTTAGAGAATTATTTGATTCATATTGCATTCCATTAAAAGCTAATATAATATCCTCTGATGATTCAAGTGTATCAAAAAGGGTGCTGAGATGCGCCTCATAAAAGTAATCATCAGATGGAAGATATGCGATGTATTCAAATGAAGCTAAGTTTAATCCTTGGTTTATGCTAAATCCTATTCCTTGATTATAATTATTCTTGATGTACTTTATATTTGATTGATTATTATGAATTATATTATTTATATAATCGTCAGTTTCATCGGTTGACCCGTCGTTAATTATAATTAGTTCCCAGTTTTTAAATGTTTGTTTAGCGAGACTATTTATAGCTCTTAGAATATAACTCGACTGATTGTAAGTGGGCATTATAACGGAAAATCCCTTCATAATTCGGTTTTTAAAATTTGTAAACAATTGTTTGGTTGTGGTTTAACAGATGTTGTGTTAATTTTTTCTAAAAATATCAACAGAGTCGTGTCACTAAAATAAAATATTTTTTTGGAAAATAAAATATATTTTGAGTGTTGATTATTTTTAATTATTTTAGTAAAAATAACCAATATGAAAACGTCAAAAAAATTATCTTTCGAAGATCTTGAAAGGGAGTTGTCGTTAGAGAATTCACCTTTTGAAAAACTTGAATTATTATCAGAAATAAATGGTGGCGTGGGAGGTACAGTAGATGACTACATCATATATTTTCAGTCATTGGGATTTAAGATGACTATAGACAATGATGGAAACTATCATTATGATCGCGGGTATGATGGGCCTCCTATTATACCAGGAAACTATGCAATGACCTATCAAAATATGTATGGATCATATTTTACATATAATCCCTGGGTAAGTTTAAACAACGGGGGCTGGGTTATATATGCTCCTCCTGTATATGGCTATAGCTATGATCCTTGGCCGCGCGACTCCAATGGAAATATAATTATGACTTATACAAATAATATGACTTATAATTATGGTATTGCAAATGGACTTTCACTTATGAAAGAATATAATGTGACACTCAATGGTTATACATTTAAATTGTATGAAGTTGATCTGATATATGATTACTCAATAGGATACCGTAAGCCAACTCCTAACGAACGATACAATTGTTTCGGGTATGCAGCTGGTTTAGATAATTTATGGTTTGCAGATAACATGAGTACCAGTGGAGATGAAGCAGTTTTAAATTTCGATGCATTTTTAGATATGTTTTATGAACAATGTTCCGAATCGGATGCTGATATGATTGTTCTTTATGAAGATACATCTATGCATAGCCCTTATCATGCTGCCGTCCGCAATTCAAATGGAACTTTTTCTTATAAAGAAGGAGGAGGGAAATTAACTGAAAATGTTTCTTATTCCACTCTTAGAAATGACGAGAAATACAGTGTCGGTCCCGAAAGATATTACAAATTGAAATAGTATAAGTATGTTATCTTGTAATTAATGACTAATAGGATGAAATATTTTATTTATTTTCTTTTTTTTTATTGTATTTCTGTCAACGCACAAGAAATTGCTTATAAAGCTGGTACCAATAAATTACTAATTTCGATGCGCTTTTCGATGCCTGATACAACAAATAACCAGCTATTTAGGCAGCATCCAGAGGTGGCACAAATATCTACTCCTTTCGCGTGTAGCAATCCTCCAATTATTTGGATTCGTGACAATCCTAAGGATAACTCTTTTTATGATATGACTTTTAAAGGCGATTCTTTAGATATAAAGAATAAATATGGAGTAATTCATTTTACCTCGCCAAAAGTTTCGTTAGATCAATTACTGGAAAAACAAAAATTTAATTTTCCCACGCATTGGGCCATAAGGCAAACTATATATAAAGATTCTATTGTTTATTTGATTAAATATAATACTGGTGAGCGATCGGATGTGGTGGCGAACGGGATGGCTGCTCGATTCAACGGAACATATGAGGATCTTGGAAAGCAAATTTCCAAAAAGCTCCGTGAAACTGGTGTTTCGAATTTGGCTGATTCGGTCATCGTGTTGCAAGGGCGGATAGGAAAAGGTATAAACAAGTCGCTCGAAGATTTAAAATTGATCGTGGGCAAACAATCTGTTTTCTCTGATATAGCCTTACAAATATTTGGGGATCGCAAAAATACATGGCATCCTGCAACTTTTTTTTCGGGTATGACGGGAGAGAGTATAATTAAATTCTACATTCACCTAGATCCACATGGTGCAGTCTCAATTTTGCCTTCAAAATATATGGATGCTGTATTTCGGTAAAATGTTTGATAACGAAGACGACCTCGCATCTTTGGTGTATTATTTCCTTTACTAAGAATGAAAATTATAAAGTTTCCTATTGACAGGCAACTTGATCAGATGGACTGTGGTCCAGCCTGTCTTAAGATGATTGCAAAATATTATGGCAAATATTATTCGCTTCCGTATCTCAGAGACCTTTGTGGTAATACAAGGGAAGGGGTTTCGCTAGCTGGAATTTCCCACGCATCCGAAACAATCGGTATAAGATCTCTTGCCGTTCGTTGTCCAATAAATGCTTTAGTGACGAAAGTTCCTCTTCCAGTTATCGTTCATTGGGAAGACAGACATTTTGTAGTAATTTATAATATTAAAAAAAAGGGAAACGGGGAAGTTTTCTTCTACATCGCAGATCCTGCTAAAGGTCACTTAAAATGCGCTATGAGTGAGTTTCAAGAAAAATGGATTAAAAAAAATGAAAATAGAAACACTGGTATTGTCCTTGTTCTCGAACCTCAAGCAGATTTTAAACAGCGACAGGCGGGGGAAAAGGCTGAGCGTGGCAGGCTGATTGAAAATATAACTGGATATTTCTTACCCTATAAAAACAGCTTTTACTACCTAGCGATAACAATGCTCCTCATTACTGGAATGCAGGCTGTATTACCTTTTATATCAAAAGCTGTAATCGATGTTGGTATTCAGACAAAGGACGTCAGTTTTATAAATATAGTTTTAGTGGCAAACTTAGCATTGATTGTCAGTATTACGTTAAGTTCGGCGGTAAGAGATTGGATATTACAACATATATCTTCTCGGATCAATATTGCTTTAATTTCAGATTATTTAATCAAGTTAATGAAACTTCCGGTTTCTTTCTTTGAAAATAAATTGCTGGGCGATATTTTACAGCGTGCCAACGACCATGAGCGGATCCGAAGTTTCATTATGAACAATTCTCTAAATCTTCTTTTCTCGAGTTTGACGTTTGCTATTTTTAGCATTGTATTATTGATTTACAACTCCACTATCTTTTATATTTTTATTAGTGGTAGTATTCTGTATATCTTATGGGTTATGGTGTTTCTGAGACTTCGAAGAAAATTAGACTGGGATTATTTTGAATTGACCGCCAAAAATCAAAGTTATTGGGTAGAGACTATCGGAAGTATTCAAGATATTAAAATAAATAACTATGAACAAGCAAAAAGGTGGAAATGGGAGGGAATACAAGCGCGCTTATTCAAAGTCAATCTTCGAATGCTGGGAATTAATAATGTACAAAGTTTAGGTGCTAATTTCATTGACAGTGTTAAAAACTTATTGATAACTTTTTTTTGTGCAAAAGCTGTTATATCTGGCGAAATAACTTTCGGTGTCATGATTTCTACACAATTCATTATTGGGATGTTGAATGGTCCTGTTCAGCAATTTATTATGTTCATGGTATCATTTCAATCTGCTCAAATCAGTTTTCTTCGGTTAAACGAGGTTCAGATGTTAAAAAATGAGGATGAAGATATTGGTAACACTAATATGGAATTAGCTGGAAGTTATGATATCCATGTTAAGAATGTTTCATTTCAGTACACACCGGTATCCCCTCTTATTCTTAAGAATATATCTCTGCATATTCCCGAAGGTAAAGTGACAGCAATTGTAGGAGATAGCGGATCTGGTAAATCAACGTTGTTAAAATTGCTCTTAAGATTGTATTCACCTAGTTATGGTGATATTCTTATTGGAAATATGAATATCAATAACATTAGTTTACGTCAATGGCGTGACCGCTGCGGCGCTGTAATGCAGGATGGAAAGATTTTTAATGACACCATCTTAAATAATATTATACTTGACGATGAAAGTCCCGACAATGAAAGACTTAAGAAAGCTGTAACAGCAGCAAATATCATACAAGAGATTGAGCAGCTTCCATTGGGATATCATACTCAGATGGGCGAAAGTGGGCGGGGGCTGAGCGGGGGGCAAAAACAACGTGTCTTGATCGCTAGAGCATTATATAAAAATCCTGACATATTATTTTTTGATGAAGCTACCAATGCCCTTGATACTATTAATGAAAGGAAAATAACGACTGCACTTGATGAGGTATTCAATGGGAAGACAGTGATTGTGGTTGCCCATAGACTGAGCACAATCCGTAAAGCTAGCCAAATTATTGTTATGAAAGATGGATATGTCACCGAGGTAGGTAATCATGAAAGTTTGATGGAAAAAAAGGGAAGATATTTTGAACTCGTGGATAGTCAAGCGGAAATGACTACTCTAACAAATTAATGGCGAAGTAGATGCATGAACCAAACATAATAAAAGAAGAAAGAACCGAAGAAGTTCGAGATATCATTGAGCGTATGCCTACTACATTTGCGCGAAATGTTACATTTTTAGTTTGTTTGATCGTCGCGTTATTGATTTTCTTTGGATTCGTGGTAAAATATCCTGATATCGTCACTGGTGAGGTGACGGTATCTGCTGAGAAATCCCCTCTAAAGATCGTTTCAGCTCAAAGAGGGCGTTTACGGCTGAATAATATTAAATCACAAGACAGGGTGAAAGTAGATCATCTGCTTGCCTGGGTAGATAATTCCGCTGATCCTAACAAAGTAAAATATATCAAGACCCAAATTGATTCCATTAGATTCCCCGTGATCAATTCACGAATTATTTATAATAAACTCCCAAAAAATATCAACCTCGGAGATCTTACTATTCCATATACCACCTTTTTATCGGCACTTAAACAACTGTCAGATTATCAAGATCATCAATTGTATGAAAAACAAGAACAATCTTTATCTCGGATACTAAAAGAGCAAGAAGTTGCACTGACCACTTTGCGAGATAAGGAGAATCTTAGTCAAAAAAATTTGAAGTTGTCGGATAAATTATTGCAACGCGATTCAATTTTACTCGCCAAACGCCTTATTAGCGAAGCAGAATATGAACAGTCTCTTGCCAGTCATTTGACTGCTGAGGATCAGATGAAAAGCTCGGCTCGTAATTCTGGTTCTGTTCGGGAGCAGATTAGTACGACCGAAAACTCAATCCAACAAAATAGAATAACAAAAACAGAAAAAGAATTACAGCTGGATTTAGATTTGCTGACAGCTTATAACAATTTTATCGATAAGATGAATATTTGGGAGAAACAATATCTCATGGTGTCTCCTATCGAAGGTGAAGCTCAGTTTTTGAAATTTTGGAATAACAATCAGTTTGTTGAAGCAGGAGAGGCTATTTTTTCAATAGTTCCAAAACAAAATGTAGCTCTAGGGAAAGTTATGTTACCTATTCAAGGCGCTGGTAAGGTCAAAGTTGGTCAGAAAGCCATAGTTAAGATGGCAGACTATCCATATCTGGAATACGGTTACATTGAAGCTGTAGTAAAGAATATTGGTCTTGTATCCAGCACAGTGAATCTTGAAAATGGCTCAGCAATGGAATCCTATTTGGTAACGTTAGTATTTCCTGATGGATTGAAAACCAATTATGGTACGACGCTAGGCTTTAAATTCGAAGCGAAAGGGACTGTCGAAATTGTTACAAAAGATCGCCGACTGATCGAACGTTTTTTTGATAACCTTAAATATATAGGTCATTCAAGATGAGATTACTAAAAATTGTTTTTATAAATCTATTAGTTGTGATACCTAAACTTGTGTTTTCACAGCGAAAGATAGACTGGGTAAATGCTAAGGATCTTTTGTATAGAAATAATATAAGTTTAAAACAGAGTTTTTTAAAGGAAAAAATAGCAATAAATAATGTTAACATAGCACGAGGAAATTTGTATCCAAACCTTACTTTTAGTGCAAACAATCAGCATACAATGGGGCTGGTTTTTGACCCCATTTCGGGAAAATTGATCACCGGAAATCAATGGTCTAATTATGCAACAGCTAATTTAGGAACTACGGTTGTGTTATTTCAAGGCGGACAAAAATTGTTGACTTTGGATTTAGAAAAAGCTAATTGGGATATTGCTGAAATTGAAACTGAGAAGTTGTTACAGGAGCTAGAACTCCAATTGTTGACAGTGTTTACACAAACAATTATCAACCACGATCTTTGGCAAGCAGCAAAGAGCCAATCATTACTGTCAGCAGAACAACTTAAACAAGAAGAAGTATTGATGAATGTGGGCAAGAGAACATTAGTTGATTTGGCCCAAGCTAAAGCAAAATTTGCTAATGATAATCTAAATACTGTCACAACGAAGAATGCTTACGAACTCTCTATGTTAAAGGTAAAGCAAATACTGGATATAAGTGAATCAGAACATATACAATTGTTTATACCTAAAGAATTCGAGCAAATAAATTTGATGGGTTCTTTTGATCAGAACAGCGACCTTTATATTAAAAGTATTGATCGACAGTTAGATATTCAACATTTAAAAATAAAATTGGCACGTACAAATTATTTTCCCACATTGGTGTTTAATGGAAGTTATGGTACTAATTATTCGTCCCAGCGGCAAAATATTCATACCGGTAAAGTAACGACTTTTTGGGATCAGCTGAATCAAAACAGAACACTTTATGGTAATCTTTCATTGAAGATGCCCATTTTTGATGGTTTTAGAACAAGAAATACTATATATTCTGAGAAATTAACAGCGAAATCTTTATTGTATGAAAAGGAAAAAAAAATAATTGAAAGGAGACAGGCATTTACGCAGGCAATCGCTGAGTATCAAGCATCTCAAGAAGAATTACAAGCAATTCAGGCAGCCTATCAAGCGAATAAAGTTAATTATGAGGCTCTAAATGAGAGGTATAAGGTTGGAAAGAGTTCTTCAATAGATCTATATAAGGCAATGACTGAATACAATATTTCTGAATATAAAATGATAACAAGTCGATATCAGGTGTTTTATAAAATGATGACGCTTCAAATAATTGAAAAGAAATAGGATCTTTTTGATAAATTAATAAACCTAAAAAGTAAGAATGCTTGCTGCGCGTAATACGGGATCAATGAACCGACCTTTATTGGTTTTCGCGCATAAAAAAATGATATTGCGCGTGGTAGCTTTATAATAATTGATAAGGCCTCGAAAAAAACTGATGTTGAGGTTACTTATCCCAAAGCAGTGCCTATTGCATATAAGGAAGAAGGCTTAAATCTACGGGTGAAACGCCCCAGACGTTGCCGCGTGCATATTTCGATGATGTTGACCCATCAGATTTTGGTTATCTGGGGATTTTTACCAATACCCTAAATTATTGCCTTTTTTTTCTTATACTTTCACCCTTAAGTTCAATTCGGTGTGAAGTATGTACACTCCGGTCCAATGCATCGTCCGCAATTGTACCTTCGCCAATCACATCATACCAGCTTGCAACGGGAAGCTGACTGGCTATAATGGTCGATGACCTGGCATGCCTATCATGGATCGACCGTAAATAGTGCAGGTCAATTAGAATAATTAAGTAGAAAGGATACATGATTTTATGAGAAGAGTCTATAAATAGATTCCCGGAAATCCTCCTTAACCATTCAAAATCGCTTTTAATAGAAAAACCAAGATTAATTTTATTAGTAAGATTATTAGAAGACATATTAGAAAGATTAGTAGAAAAGTAATAGTAAGCACTGAAAGATAGCCATGCTAATCACGCCCTTCCATCCAATAGCTCATACAAGGAAGCGATGATAAACTGAATTGCGTTAACCTTCATCTTACCATAGTCTGCATGGTTATGACAGAAAATATGGTAGCTAGGGGATCGTTCCAAAACAAACTCACGGATTTCGTCACTGCCATTGTCCAAAATACCCGATGGCAGATAGTGTGATACCATGATATCAATCTGCACGTCGGATTCCATATGATGGAAAAAAGGAAATGGATTCCTTCGGGTACCAATTTTTTGCTTCGTTGCGGTTCCAGTTCAAAGGGGAGATCATGATTTCCATGGACAAATACCTTGTGTGGTATGGGAAGCCCCGCATACCACACAAGAACTCCGATAGTTGCTGCATATACCACCCGCATCGAAGACATCGCCGCAATGGATGACGATATCGATACCCTTGGGAATTTCCAACAGGCGGTGCAGAGAAAAGACCAGACCACAGGTTATAGATTCGATCTACTAGAAAAGTAAGTGGCAATTATATTCCATTTTATCTTGTGACAGCTTAAAAAGAATGCTATTTTACAATGTTAATAACATTTATTGCTAATCAGTTAAAAAAAAGCTTGATTTGTAGGTTAAGCCATAGAGATTTCACCTTGGTTGCTCTAAGGAGCAGTTACCCTTTTTGGGGTATTATCCAACTGCTAAAGCTGGAGAGTTTACCGTATACGAGACTGAGAGTGATTTGCGTGACAGCGAGCAGATTCCATTGGACGAATCTATTATCAGTTATTTTGAGCGCGAGGTACTTCCACATGTTGAGGAGGCTTGGTTTAATCTGGATTCTGTCAAGATCGGTTATGAGATCTCCTTCAATAAATATTTTTACAAACATACGCCATTACGCTCTATCGAAGAAGTGAAGGCAGATCTCTTGGCTTTGGAAGAGCAGGTACCACAAAGTAATTTACTTATTTATCAAAGTGAAGATGGTGTTACCCGTATCGAGAACAAGATTAGAGGGCTAAACGGTATGGTTGACATTGGAACAGATGAGCGAGCTGTTCCAAAAATCTAAGTCCACAATCAATGAGCATGTGCTCAATATCTTCAAAGAAAACGAACTGGTTGAGGATGAGGTAAAGAGAAAAATCGGAATTTCCGATTTTTCTACCAAGCCTATTAATTATTACAATCTCGATGTCATTATCTCCGTAGGTTACCGTGTCAAGAGCCATCAGGGCACCAAGTTCCGTCAGTGGGTTTACGGCTTGCATTTACCTCTGTTGTCAACTATAAAATTCGGATTTGTCTTGCCGAAGATTGCTCCCAATTTCTCTATACTATAGAAGTCAGTTGTTTAATTAATTAACTTTTCCTATCTTAAAGTTATAAATAGTTCAAGATTGTAAACTGATCGTTAAGCTATTTCGATTATAAACTTATATGACTTCTTTCAGCAGCGCTGTGGAAATCATGAGCTATATTAACAGTTATCCGTATGAACCAGCAGCCAGCAAGCCAAAATCCAGTTTTACAGGTGTTTTTTAGTAAAGTTCCAACTTTCAAGTCGATTATTTTGGTATCTATCAATTCCTTTGCCAAACAAGTAGAACATTAATATTCCAGAAATAATAGAATTGACTATGAAAAGAGCAACAAATTCCCTTTTCATAAAGTACAAAATCAAAGCGATAATTAAATTCAAGATGACGACAAGTGGTACAAGTATTAAAATTCCAATTGAAACGCTCGGATCAGGGTTGATTTGTTTAACCCATAACCAAATGATTGCAAAATCGATTATTGTCAATAGAATAATCCTAATC
>PJUE01000717.1_pt1 | contig 16040 bp, 14 predicted proteins | sample 1512171 | NCBI WGS metagenome assembly PJUE01 (sample SAMN08177674, study PRJNA422409) | Feces metagenome, whole genome shotgun sequencing project. | isolation source: Chicken feces (3) enriched on wood chips: alkali lignin treatment | host: Gallus gallus | place: USA: Madison | collected 2015-01-15
AATTGTGGGTCTTGCGCCAGTTGTCGCCGGTGGCAACGATGTCCCACTCATAGGTGTTGCCGTTGAGCTTGGGATCGCCGGTCCAGTCGTACTGGCCGTGCATCACGTTATGGCCCAGCTCCATGTTTTCCAGGATCTTGGCCAGCGCCAGCAGCAGGGTGCCGGCGATGCAGGCCGGCCACAGCAGCGGCGCCCAGAACAGCGGCGAAAACGCGCCAAGGAACAGCAGGCCACGGCCCAGCACGCCAGACCAGCGCACGGCGGCGGCCACGCGGCGGATGTAGCGGGTGTCGGAGGCGCCGAGGCTGCCCAAGATACGATCGCGGATCGCGTCGAGCTCGGCACCGAAGGCGTTCATCTCGGCGGGGCTCAGGGCACGGTCGGAAGCGCGGGTCATGGCAGCAGGTCCTCAGAGATCCAAAGTCAGGTCGGTGGTCGGTGCGCTCACGCAGATCCGCACCGGCTGCGCCGTCTCGGACTGCATTTCACCGGTGCGCAGGTGACGGGTGGTGCCACTGACGCGATCGCAGGTGCAGGTATTGCAGATCCCCATGCGGCAGCCGTGCCTGGGCTTGATGCTCTGGGCTTCCAGGCTTTCCAGCAGCGAACGGCCACGGGCAACCTTCAACTGGCGGCCGCTGCGGGCCAGGGTCAGGGCGATCTCACCGGCGCTGTCGGCATCGTTGAGCGGTGCCGGCGGGGTAAACGCCTCGGCCTGGAAGCCGGCCACCTGGTGCACCAGGCGTTGGCGCGCGGCGGCAACGAAGCCATCCGGGCCACAGGCCAGCACGTGGCGCTGCGCCAGCGGCGTGTCATCGCCGGCCACGGCCAGCGAATGGGTATCGATGCGCGCGGCCGGAACCTCGCCTTCGCGGGTGGTCAGCAGGTGCACGCGCAGGTTCGGGTTCGCTGCGGCCAGCGCCTGCAGTTCATCACGGAACTGGAAGGCGGCCGCGTTGCGTTCCCAGTAGAACAGGTCCACCGGCGCGGCCAGCGGTCGCTGGCAGGCCTCGCGCAGCAGGCTGCGCATCGGGGTGATGCCACTGCCTGCGGCCAGCAACAGCACCGGCGCGGCGGCCGGCATATGGAAATCGCCGAAGGCCGCGTCCAGGCGGAACAGATCGCCCGGCTTGGCATGGTGGACCAGGTGCTGGCTGATGGTGCCGCCCTCCACCGCCTTGACAGTGATGGCCAGCTCGCGGCGGCCCAGCGCGGTCGGGCTGTAGCTGCGGCGCAATACGCGCCCTTCAAGCTCCACACCCAGGGTGATGTGCTGGCCGGCGCGCATGCCGGCCCAGTGCCGGTTGCAGCGCAGGACCAGGGTAGCGGCACCCTCGCCGGCCGGCTCGCGCCGGACCAGGCGGGCCAGGGGCTCGCGCAGGGTCCACAACGGATTCAGCTGGCCCGCCCAGAAATCGAACAGCGACGGCGAGAGCCAGCGGTACGGGGAAAACAGGGACGGACGGATCACAGCGCTCATGGGCGCACTATACGGCCGCACATACACCTGTGTATACATGTGTATATTGAACCGGATTGGGTATGATTCAGCCTCGTCCCCCCGGAAGTCCCATGGCCGCCGCCACCGCCCTGACGCCGCCCGAAGATGCCAACAGCCCGGCCCGCCGTACGGTGAGCCGCGAGGACCTGCTGGCCGCTGCCCTGAAACTGATCGGCCCGCACCGCAGCCTGTCCACGCTGAGCCTGCGCGAAGTCGCGCGCGAAGCAGGCATTGCCCCGAACAGTTTCTACCGGCAGTTCCGCGACATGGACGAACTGGCCGTGGCCCTGATCGATGTGGCCGGCCGCTCGTTGCGCACGATCATCGGCGAGGCCCGCCAGCGCGCCACCTCCAGCGCGACCAGCGTGGTGCGCGTGTCGATGGAGACCTTCATGGAACAGCTGCGCGCCGACGACAAGCTGCTGCACGTGCTGCTGCGCGAAGGCGCGGTGGGCTCGGATGACTTCAAGCACGCCGTCGAACGCGAACTGCACTACTTCGAAGAAGAACTGCAGCACGACCTGGTGCGCCTGGCCGCACTGGACGGCGCCAAGCTCTACAAGCCGGAGCTGGTGGCCACCGCCATCACCCGGCTGGTGTTCGCCATGGGTGCCACCGCGATGGACCAGCCGCCGGAGAAAGACCCGGAGCTGGTCGAACAGATTTCCACGATGATCCGCATGATCATCGTCGGCGCCCGCACCCCCGCCGCCTTCCGCCGCGGCAGGTAAGCGCCGGGGTCGGATCCGTTGCCACGGGAAACGGCTCTGACCCCATGCCGACCAGCGGTCGGCCGGCGGCCAGTAGATCCACGCCATGCGTGGATGAAATCTGTCAGATATCGAACGAATTCATCCACGCATGGCGTGGATCTACTTAGAAGCCCCGCCCTCAGCCTTGCGCACGAACGCCTCGAACAGCGCCAGCGTCTGCTCGCTTACATGATGCTCGATGCCCTCGGCATCACGCCGCGCCGTATCCGGATCCACGCCCAGCGCCAACAGAAAGCGCTCCACGGTCTGGTGCCGCTCGCGGCTGGCATGGGCCAGCGCCTCGCCTTCCGGCGTCAGGAACACACCCCGGTAGGGACGCTGCACCACCCAGCCATCCCGCGCCAGGCGCCGCAGCATCTTCGCCACCGTCGGCTGGGCCACGCCCAGCCGGGTGGCGATATCGACCTGGCGTGCTTCACCGCCGTCGGCCAGCAGGTCGGAAATCAGCTCCACGTAGTCCTCGACCAGCTCCATCCTGTGGGCTTCGCGCACCTGCCGGAAGCTCTCGACCTGGCGCTCGGCCTCGATCAAGGGGGGATTCTTTGCCGATGTCGAAGCGCCTGTCTTGCCCACGCGAGTGCCTGTCCTGCCGATGACTTCCGGATCTGAACCTGAATTCTGGACCAGTGACGCAGCAAAGACGATTGTTTCACATTGCTAATGGATATAGCCGTGGCTATATTACAGCCATGAACACCGTCGCGCCTTCCGACTCCCCGGCCGCCCCCGCAGCCAGCCTGGGCGCGCTCAACGCCTCGGTGGCCGTGCCCGACAAGGGCCACTGGTGGTTCCGCCTGCTGGCCTTCCTCGGCCCCGGCTACATGGTCTCGGTGGGCTACATGGACCCGGGCAACTGGGCGACCGACCTCGCGGGTGGTTCGCGCTTTGGCTACCTGCTGCTCTCGGTCATCCTCATTTCCAACCTGATGGCGGTGATCCTGCAGGCGCTGTCGGCGCGGCTGGGCATCGCCACCGGCATGGACCTGGCCCAGGCCTGCCGCGCCCGCTATCCGAAACCGGTCAACCTGGCGCTGTGGGCACTGTGCGAGGCAGCAATCATCGCCTGTGACCTGGCCGAGGTGATCGGCACCGCCATCGCCCTGAAGCTGCTGTTCGACCTGCCGCTGCTGTGGGGTGCGGTGATCACCGCGCTGGACACGCTGCTGGTGCTGCTGCTGATGAACCGCGGCTTCCGTGCATTGGAAGCCTTCGTCATCGCCCTGCTGATGATCATCTTCGGCTGTTTCATGGTGCAGATCGCGCTGGCCGCACCGCCGGTGATGGAGGTGCTGGGCGGGTTCATTCCGCGTGCGCAGGTGGTCACCGATCCGCACGCGCTGTACATCGCCATCGGCATCATTGGCGCCACGGTGATGCCACATAACCTGTACCTGCATTCGTCCATCGTGCAGACCCGCGCCTACCCGCGCACCGATGAAGGCCGCCGCAGTGCGCTGCGCTGGGCGGTGACCGACAGCACCATCGCGCTGACCCTGGCGCTGTTCATCAACGCCAGCATCCTGATCCTGGCAGCGGCGGTATTCCACGCCAACGGGCGCTTGGATGTGGAGGACATCGAGCAGGCGCACCAGCTGCTGGCACCGATGCTGGGCGTGGGCCTGGCCTCGACCCTGTTCGCGGTTGCCCTGCTCGCCTCGGGCCTGAATTCCACGGTGACCGCCACTCTGGCCGGGCAGATCGTGATGGAAGGTTTCCTGCATCTGCGGCTGCCGCCGTGGCTGCGGCGCCTGATCACCCGTGCGCTGGCAATCATTCCGGTGGTGGTGGTGATCCTGCTGTTCGGCGACCAGGGCGCGGTGAAGCTGCTGGTGCTGAGCCAGGTGGTGCTGTCCATGCAGCTGCCGTTTGCCATCATTCCGCTGGTGCGGCTGGTGACCGACAAGGCGACGATGGGCGCACTGGTGGCGCCCCGCTGGCTGGGCAGTGTCGCCTGGGTGATCGCCCTGGTGATCGTGGCGCTGAACGTGAAGCTGCTGGTGGATACCTTCGCCGGCCAGTAGATCCACGCCATGCGTGGATGCCTTTTATCACGCACCGCGCGAACGGCAGCCGAGCATGGGCTCGGCTCTACAAGTGCAACGCGATCGCGGCTTCAATCTGCTGCGGCGACTGGAACCCGGCCAACCGCTGCCGCTCGTCGCCATCGCGGAACAACGACAAGGTCGGCGTCTGCCGCAGCCCCAGCTCGCGGAAGAAGGCTTCGCCCAGCACCTCCAGCTGCACGCGCAGGAGGGTCGTACCCTGTCCTGCCACGCTGTTGGCCACGCGGTGCAGCGACATTTCCAGCATCCGGCAGCCCGGACACTGGTCCTTGTGGAAATCCACCAGCACCCGCGGGTGTTCGGCCAGCAGCTGCTGGAACTGCTCAGGCGTGGTGGCGTCGATGATCTGCATCGTGATTGCTCCAGTAATGGGCCAGGACCGCATCAGTCCAGGCGTCGATGGCCGCGGCATCGCGTGCGCCATGCGGCATCTGTTCGATCTCCAGCGGTGGGTAGCCGCTGTTGAAGTAGCGGGTCAGCCGGTGCACGGCGCCGCAGTAGTACTCCTGCCCCCACTGCGTCTCACCGGTGCCGAACACCGCCAGCTGGCGCGGACGCTGGCCACGCTCGGCAATGCCGGCCACCCAGGCCTTCATCTCCGCAGGCGTGCGCCCGGCGTTGTCGGTCCAGCTGCCCAGCAGCACCAGGTCGGCCTCATCGGCGGCCAGGGTTTCGACCGATCGCAGGTCGTCAACCTCCTGCCAGTACACCGAATGCCCGGCCGTCTGGCAGCGCGCGCGGATGTGACGACCCAGTTCGCGGGTATTGCCACTGAGCGAGGCCACCACCAGCAGGATGCGCAGCGCCACGCCGCGCTCAGAGGTCGTCGAAACCGTTGTCGACGTTGGTCTTCTTGTAGCTGGCATTGCGCATCTCAAAGAAGTCAGTCTTGGTCTCGGTGAAGTTGTCAGCGTAGGCCTTGATCCACGGCATCACGTTGTCGGTGGTATCGCTGTACAGCCGCTCGATGCCGAGCATGCCGGCCATCTTGTTGGCGCGGTACTTCACGTAGCGCACCATTTCCTCCACGTCGATGCCGTCGATGCCGTCGAGCACCTCCGACGACCATTGGGTTTCCAGCGCGATCGCATGCTCGAACGCTTCATGCACGTACGCGGTCAGCTCGTTGGTCTGCAGCTCCGGGTTCTCGCCGATGATGGCGCGGATCAGTTCACTGATGAACTTGGTGTGGGCCAGCTCGTCGCGGTTGATGAAGCTGATGATCTTGCCGGTACCGGTCATGCGGTTCTGCCGCACCATGTTGTAGAAGTACGCAAAGCCGGAATAGAAGTTGATCCCCTCCAGGATCGACGACTGGATCAGCGACTTCAACAGGGTCTCGGCGGTCTTCTCGCGCATGAAATCGTCATAGGCCCCCATGATCGGTGCGTTGCGCTTGATGATGGTCGGGTGCGTGCGCGCGATCTCGAAGATGCGGTTCTGGTTGGGCAGGTCGGTGATCGAGGCCAGCACGTAGCTGTAGCTCTCGTTGTGGATCACTTCCTGCTGGCCGATGATCGCCGCGTTGGCATGCGCGGCCGGGTCGGTGATGTACTCGGCCACGTTGTAGATGAAGCGGGTCTGCGGCGAATCGAGCGTGGCCAGCAGGCCGATGATCGAGTCGTAGGCGTTCTTCTCGCGACCGGACAGCTCACCGTACTGGCGCGCGTCCAGCTTCATGTCCACCTCGTCGGGGATCCAGAAGTTGGTCGATAGTTCCTTGTAGGCCCGATAGAACGACGGGTATGGGATGTCGTTCCAGTTGAGGATGCCGCTGGTGCGGCCGTTGATGATGCCGGTGCTGCGGTTGGGGTGGCGCGGTTCGAGGATCTTGATGCGGTCGAGGGGGGTTGCCATGGTGGTCTGCCTTCGGATTACATGCGTTGCATCTGTAGAGCCGAGCCCATGCTCGGCTGCGTTGCGCTTGAGCCGAGCGTGGGCCCGGCTCTACAGGATTCGCAGCGGTCAGCTGGAGCACCACTCGCATTCGCTGATGTCGATGTCGTTGGAGCGTACGTAGTAGGTGGTCTTCAGGCCCTCGCGCCAGGCGCTCAGGTGCAGCTCCAGCAGCGTGCTGGCGCGGATGGTGCTGGGCACGTAGAGGTTGAAGCTGATCGCCTGGTCGACGTGGCGCTGGCGGCGGGCGTTCTGCCGCACGCTGGCGAACTGGTCGACCTTGTAGGCACCCTTCTCGTAGTAGGGCCACGTCTCCAGCGACAGCCCCGGTGCAGCGACAGGCCTGCGGAAGTCCTTCTTCTCCTCGTAGTAGAACGCGCTGTAGATCGGGTCGATCGATGCGGTGGAACCAGCGATCTGCGCGGTGCTCATGTTCGGCGCCACCGCCAGCAGCCAGCCATTGCGCAGGCCATGCGTTGCGACCTCGCGGGCCAGGCTGTCCCAGCCCGCGGCCTCGTAGCGGCGGTCACGGAAGTAGGCGCCGGTCTGCCAGTCGCTGCCAGCGAACATCGGGTAGCTGCCCTTCTCCTTCGCCAGCTGCGCGCTGGCCTGGATGGTCAGGAAGTTGATGCGCTCGAACAGCGTGTCCGACAGCGCCTCGGCTTCGGGCGTTTCCCAGTGGATGCCCTGCTGGGCCAGCAGGTGGTGCCAGCCGAAGGTACCCAGACCGATGGCGCGGTACTTGCGATTGGTGATGGTGGCCTGCGGCACCGGCAGCGCGTTGAGGTCGATCACGTTGTCGAGCATGCGCACCTGGATCGGGATCAGGCGCTCCAGCACGTCCTTGGCCAGCAGATCGTCCGGCGCGGTGATCGCCCGGCCGAGGTTGATCGAGGACAGGTTGCAGACCACGAAATCACCGGCGCGGCGCGTGGTGACGATCTGGTCGCCGCTGACGATCTCCTGGATCATCCGCGTCGGGCTCATGTTCTGCAGGATCTCGGTACACAGGTTGCTGGAGTACACCATGCCCGCATGCTTGTTCGGGTTCCTGCGGTTCACTTCATCGCGGTAGAACAGGAACGGGTTGCCGGTTTCCAGCTGGCTGACCATGATCCGCTTGAACAGGTCGATGGCCCGCACGGTGCGGCGGCTGATGCGCTCGTCACCCACCAGTTCGGCATAGCGGTCACGGAAGCTGCCCGCGCCCCGCGTCTCGTCGTAGAAGTCCTGCAGGTACCAGCCCTTGGCCTGCTTCACCTCGTGCGGGTCGAACAGGTACCAGTCGGCGCGGCGCTCCACCGCCTCCATGAACAGGTCCGGCACGCACACCGCCGTGAACACGTCATGCGCGCGCAGCCGCTGGTCGCCATTGTTCAGGCGCAGATCGAGGAAGGCCTCGATGTCGCGGTGCCAGATGTCCAGGTACACCGCCACCGCGCCCTTGCGCTGGCCGAGCTGGTCGACCGACACGGCGGTGTTGTTGAGCTGCTTGATCCATGGCACCACGCCGCCGGAGGAATTGGGCACGCCACGGATCGGCGCGCCGCTGCTGCGCACGTAGCCCAGATACGCACCGACGCCGCCGCCATGCTTGGACACGCGGGCGATATCGGTATTGGAGTCATAGATGCCCTGCAGGCTGTCATCCACCGTGTCGATGAAGCAGCTGGAGAGCTGGCCGCCGACCTTGCCGGCGTTGGCCAGCGTGGGCGTAGCCACGGTCATGTACAGGTTGGACAGCGCCCAATAGGCCTCGCCCACCAGCTGCATGCGGCGGACGCGCCCGCTTTCACCAGGCCCGCCCTCGTCCTGCATCAGGTACAGGGCGATGGTCAGCCAGCGCTCCTGCGGCAGTTCGTACACCTCGCGGCTGCCATCAGTGGCGAGGTAGCGCGTGGCCAGCAGGTACAGGCCGTTGTAGGCGAACAGCCGGTCGCGCTCGGGGTCGATCATCTGCCCGGCCTGCTGCAGTTCATCCTTCGAATAGCAGCGCAGGATGTCGTTGCTGTACACGCCGCGGTCGGCCAGGCTTTCCTGCAGGCCCACATAGGAACCGTACTTCAGGCTGACATCGTAGAAGCGGTTGCGGCTGGCGCGCTTGTACAGCCGGCGCAGGTACAGCCGTGCAGCAAACTGCTCCCATTCCGGGGCCACCAGGTCCACGCGCGATTCCGCCTCACGGATCAGCAGGTCGACCAGGTCATCGGCGCTGATGCTGGGCTTGCGCTCGACCATCGCCTGCACCACGCGGCGGTAGTCGCTGACGTCCAGCTGTGGGAACTCGGCATGCACGCCGTCGATGCTGCGCTGCAGGCGCTCCGCCTCGAACGGCAGGCGGCGGTTGCCGGCTTCCTTGGTGATCCAGGTGGGCACACGTTCGCCACCGGCGCGCATGGCGTCGCCGGCGCCGGCCAGATCGGCCGCGCGGTAGGTACTGTCGGTCATTGTCCTGCGTCTCCAGGCACGCACGCCTCGAAGCGTCGATGCCATGGCGGCCCTGCGCGCGATACCGGCACACGGGGCGGTCGGGTGGTGTGCCATTGCGCGGGAACGTCAGACCGTCGGCAATGCGCCTGCGCCTGCGGCCGGTATCCGGGCCGTGGGGGCGATCTGCGTCCGCACGATGGCGGCCGCGTCGACACGGCAAGCCTTCAGGGGCGGGCCGCGGGACGTTTGCTGCATGTCCGGCGGCGGCGGCTGACCGGGAGTGACGGCCACAACATAGTGGGGATGTTGCAGATCGTCAACACAAGATGCGGTGATGAACAGATTCCGCGACGATCCGTCGCAGGATGCCGTGTTGCACCACCAGTGCCTTGTCGAGCGCGCGCCCATCCCCAGATCGAGTGCACATTCCCAACTCATGGATGCTTCCATGCGCGCCGCCCTCTATTCCGCCTTCGGCGATCCCGCCACCGTCCTTGCCATCGCCGATGTCGCCCTGCCCGAACCCGGCCCGGGCGAAGTGCGCATCCGCACCACGCTCGCCTCGATCCACAACCACGACCTGCTGACCGTGCGCGGCCTGTACGGCTACAAGCCGACCCTGCCGGCCGTCGGCGGCAGCGAAGCCCTGGGCGTGGTCGATGCCCTCGGTGAAGGGGTTGAAGGCCTGCAGGTCGGCCAGCGCGTTGCCGCCGCTTCGGTGCATGCCACCTGGGCCGAGGCCTTCATCGCGCCGGCACGCATGGTCATCCCGATGCCCGACGCCATCGCCGACGAAACCGCGGCACAGCTGATCGCGATGCCGCTGAGCGCCCTGATGCTGCTGGAATTCCTGGAGGTGGACGCCGGCCAATGGATCGTACAGAACACGGCCAATGGCGCGGTGGGCAAGTCGCTGGCGATGCTGGCCCGTGCGCGCGGTGTCAAGGTGGCCAACCTGGTGCGCAATGCCAAGGCCGTGGCGCAGCTGCAGGCGCTGGGCATCGAGCATGTGTTCGACACCTCGCAGGACGGCTGGAAGGACCGCGTGCGCGAAGCCACCGGTGAAGCGCAGGCAGCGGCCGCCGTCGATTCCATCGGCGGCGAAGCCAGCGCCGATCTGGTCGACCTGCTCGGCGTGCACGGCACGCTGGTGTCGTTCGGCGTGATGAGTGGCGAGGCGATGCGCATCCCGGCCAGTGGCCTGATCTACAAGGAAGCCACGGTGAAGGGCTTCTGGGGCAGCAAGGTCAGCCAGGCGATGGCGGTGGAAGACAAGCGCCGCCTGGTGGGCGAACTGCTGCAGCGCGCGGCCAGCGGTGAACTCACTTTGCCAGTGGACGGCATCTTCGCGCTGGATGACGTGGCAGCGGCGGTGGCAGCGGCGGCGCAGTCCGGCCGTGGCGGCAAGGTGCTGCTGCGGGCCTGATCGCCAGAGGGTGGAGCCGAGCGTGGGCTCGGCTCCCGGCCATCACCGGCTCAGGTGCAGGAACTGCAGGTGCCGTTCGTACTGGCTGATGATGTCGTTGATGATCTGCTTGCGGCTGTAGCCCACCAGATCGTAATCCTGGCTGCCTTCGAACAGATGCACTTCCGCACGGTAATAACGCTGGTTGCGCAGCTGCTGGGCGGCGAACGACGGGGTCAGGTAGCCGCTGAGGATCACCCGGTACAGGAAGTCCTGCTGCTCGCCGTGGTTGACCGACAGTTCCATGTCACCGGCTTCAAAACGCGTGGCCACTTCCCAGCCCTGCCCGCGCAGCTGCTCGGCCACGTCTTCCATGGCCGGCTTCACGGTGTCATCCATGAAGCGGTAGACCTGGTCGCGCACCGGGAAGTGCATGGCCTGGCTCAGGCGCTGGCGCCAGCCCTGGTGGTGACGGTCGTCGCCGATCAGGGGTGAGGGCCGGAACTGCTGCGCACGCTCGCGGTGCGATTCATCGCTGAACGCTCGGGTCAGGCCCCACATCATCAACAGCAGTACCGCCGAGAACGGCAGCGAGGCCAGCACCACCGCCGACTTCAATGCATCGATACTGCCGGCCAGCAGCAGGCCGGCGGTCAGCACCGCGATGACCGTGCCCCAGAACACCCGCAGCCAGCGCGGGCCATCATCCTCGGGCGAACCGCCATGCGAGGACAGCGTGGACAGCACCACCGCGCCTGAATCGGCCGAGGTCACGAAGAAGATGAAGCTGACCATCACGGTCACCGCGATCACCCCCCTGCTCCACGGATAGCCATCGAGCAGTGCGTACAGCACCGTGGGCGGATCATCCACCGCCAGCTGTGCCAGCTGCTGCTGGCCGTGGTGCAGCACCTGGTCCAGCGCGCTGTTGCCGAAGATCGACAGCCACGCCAGGGTGAAGCCGAGCGGGATGAGCAGTACGCCGAATACGAATTCGCGGATGGTGCGGCCGCGCGAGATGCGCGCGATGAACAGGCCCACGAACGGCGCCCAGCCGATCCACCAGGCCCAGTAGAACACCGTCCAGCCACCCAGCCATTCCGGGCGGCCGCCGTAGGCGTAGACATCGAAACTCTTGCCGACCACGCTGCCCAGGTAGTCGCCCAGGTTCTGCATCAGCGTGCCGAGCAGGTACTGGGTGGGGCCGGCAAACAGCATGAACAGCACCAGCGCGATGGCCAGCAGCATGTTGATGTTGGCCATCCAGCGCACGCCCTTTTCCACGCCGGACACGGCCACGACCACGGCGGCTCCCATCATGCTGGCCACCAGCAGGATCTGCACCAGGTTGGAGTGCGGCACGTTGAACAGATGGGTCAGGCCCGCGTTGAGGTGCAGCACGCCAAAGCCCATGTCGGCACCGATGCCGAACACGGTGGCGACGATGCCCAGCGCATCCACCGTGTAACCGATGGGCCCGTTGATGCGCTTGCCGATGAGCGGGTACAGCGCCGAACGCAGCGCCAGCGGCAGGTTGTGCCGGTAGGCGAAGTAGGCCATCGCCATTGCCGCCAGCGCGAAGACGCCCCAGCCATGCAGGCCCCAGTGCAGGAACAGCAGCTGCATGGCCTGGCGCGCACCCGCCTCGCCGGCGGCCGCATCGCCCTGTGGTGGCTGCAGGTAATGGGTGAGCGGTTCGGAGACACAGAAGAAGAAGAGGGTGATGCTGATGCCAGCGGCAAACAGCATGCCGGCCCACGACAGATAGCTGAATTCCGGCTCGTCATGATCGGCCCCCAGCTTGATGCCGCCATACCTGGACAGGGCCACGCCGACCACGAACACCAGGTACAGGGTCATCGCCAGCAGGTAGTACCAACCCACGTTGAGCGCGGCCCAGTCCTGCGCTTTGACCAGCACACGCCCCGCACCAAGCGGGAACAGGCTGACGAACAGTGCGAAGGCAACGACGACGATCGCCGCGAAGGCGAAGACGGGCCGGAGGGTGCGCACCGGGGTGTGTTGAGGCTCCAGTGCTTCCATTGGCAGCCATCTCCGGTCGTTCAGGGATAAGCCTACCGATTTTCCGTGACTGGCAGTGGACACAGGATGAAGTGCCCTGTGGCGATGACAGCCCACGGACAGTGTCCCCGTGCTATCACGCGCGCGCTCAACCGCAAGAAGGGGACGGAGGGGATTAAGTCGCTTTCTGCAGCAAACCCCCAAACCAAGCCGATTGCGACTTAATCCCCTCCGTCCCCTTTTTGTGGGTCAGGCGGTGCTGAGCAGCAGCACTGCCGCCGTGACCAGGGCAATGCCGACCCAACCGATCGGACGCAGGCGGTTGCCGAACAGTAGGCGGCCGCAGGTGGCCGTACCGATCACACCGATCGCGCCCCACAAGGCGTACGCCGTCGCCAGATCGATATGGCGCACGGCCTGGCCCAGCAGCGCGAAGGCCAGCCACACCAGCACGATGGCGCCTGCGCCCCAGCGCCAGCGGCGGAAGCCATCGGAGCGGGCCACCATCATGTTGGCGGCCACATCCAGCAGGGCCGAACCGATCACGAAAAACAGCGCGGTCATGTTCATCAGTGCGCCTCCCCGAGGGTGACACAGACGATGCCGGCCACCGCCAGCATCAGGCCTGCCAGCTGCTGCAGCGACAGGTGTTCGCCAAACACCCACACGCCCACCACGGTCAGCAGGGTCAGGCCCAGGCCTTCCCAGACGGCGTAGGCCACGCCCACCGCGATGCGGCGCACCGACAGCGCCAGAAAGTAATAGGACAGCGCCAGTGCGACGGCCATCACCGCATAGCCGACCCAGCCCCCATCACGGGCGGCATGGGCCATGAACGAGGTGCCGACCACTTCGGCGAGGATCGCCACGGTCAGGCAGGCCCAGGCGACCAGTGCGCCACGGGCGGAAACAGTACGGGACATGGATGACTCCTTGTGGCCGTGCCGGGGCCGGAGGGTGGATCCACAGCGTGCGTGGATCAGCGCCGCCTGCTGCAGAGGCGATGGGCACGGCTGCAGTATCATCGCCCAATACGATTGATGAAAGATGGATACCATCGACAGGAGCGATGGAGCGATGCCCTACTCGCCCGAATCCCTACAGGCCTTCGTCGAGGCCGCCGCGCTGGGCTCGTTCTCGGCAGCCGCGCGCCGCCTGCGCAAGACCCAGTCCACTGTCAGCACCGCCATTGCCCATCTGGAGGCCGACCTGGGCGTGACGCTGTTCGACCGCAGCGGCCGCTATCCGCAGCTGACCGAGGCCGGGCGCCAGGTGCTGGGCCACGCCCAGGAGGTCCTCGCCGCCGACGCGCGCCTGCAGCAGTTGAGCACCCGCCTGGCGGCGCCAGTGGAACCGCGGTTGACGCTGGTGTTTTCCGATGTGTACCAGCTCGACCCGGCGCAGCGGGTACTGCAGCGCTTTGCCGAAACCTTCCCCGAGGTGGAACTGGAGTGGCTGGATGCCGAGGGCCACGACGTGCTGGACATCGTCGCCAGCGGCCGTGCCGATCTGGGCCTGCTGCCACGCCAGGACGGCTACCCCGATGCGCTGCTGGCGCAGCCGCTGGCGCACCACAGCGAGCTGGCGATCTACGTTGCCGCCGGGCACCCGCTGGCGCAGGCCGGCACACGCGCCGCCGCGCAGCTTGCCCGTCACCGGCAGATCCGGCTGAGCGCGTTGGCTGACCACGAACGTGCCGCCGCCGGCCCGGTCTGGACCGCCTCGGATTATCTGATGGTGATGGAAATGACCGAGGACGGCATCGGCTGGGCGGAGCTGCCGCGGGCGCTGGTGCAGCGCTACGACCGCGGTCGGCTGGTGGAACTGCGCCTGCCCGGCTGGCCACGGCGCATCCACAGCGATCTGGTGCGCCGCCGCGACAGCACACCAGGGCCGGCCGCGTTGTGGTGGGCCGAAGCGTTGGGGTGACGCGAAAAAGGGGACGGAGGGGATCAAGTCGTTTGTGGCACAAACGACTTGATCCCCTCCGTCCCCTTTTCCTATCACCCGTGGGCCAGCGCGTAATCCAGCGCCGAGCGCACCGCCGCCACCTGTGCGTCGTTGCACTGTTCCGGCGTGGCGCGCGGGCTGTCCGGGTAGACCTCGGTGGTGGTGGTGTACTTCGCACCGGTAATACCCGCGCACAGACCCAGCTTCACCAGCGGGTATTCGATGACCCCATGGGCGACCACCGGCGAACCGATGATTTCATTCTTCTCATCGGCAGGGGCGATATGGGTCACCTGCTCGACCGCGGCAATCACCGCCTGCTGGAACACCGGCTGCGGGTTCGCGCTGTCATCGACCAGGTAGAAGCCATCGGGGATCAGGCCCGGCTCGAACGGCTTGCCATCGCGCGCGGCCAGCGCCGGGCGGAACTCGCTCTCGTCGCTGTCGGTGGTCTCGTGCAGGTCGATGTGCAGCACAAACTGGCCCTGGTACGGGGCGATCAGCTCGATCACTGCCGTCGACTCACGGGCCGGGCCACCGGCACGGAAGTTGCGGTTCGGGTCGATCGCATCGTAATTCCAGCGATTGATGCGCTCGAAACCCCAGGGGTTCACGCACGGCGCCACCAGCAGGTTGGCCTTGCCAGCGTAGTCGGCCGCGTGCTGTTCGAGGAAATCCAGCGCACCCATCACGCCGCTGGTTTCATAGCCGTGCACGCCGCCGGTCACCAGCGCCGCCGGCAGTGCCGGGTTCCAGTCGCGGCTGCGCAGCGCGTACAGGGTGTAGGTCTCGCCGGCGTAGTCGAGCTGGCCATAAGCCACCTTGTCGAAGCGGTCGGCCAGGGCGTCGATGCGCGGCAGCACTTCCTCGTCATAGCGGCGCAGGCGCTGCTGGCGGCCGCGCCACTGCTCCCGTTCCGCCGTGCCCCACGGCTGGCCAGGGGTTCCGACGGGGTAGAAAGAGGCAGTGGACATGGCAGATCTCGGCAGTCAGGAAGCAATCGGCAACTTTAGCACCGCCCTCCTGGGCCGTTCATGCGCAACCCTCCAAAGGTGCATTCCAATGGAGAATGGAATCAGCAATAATTCTCATTTACCACCCTTCCGCGCCCGCCTCCATGTCCTTCCGAATCCTGCCCCCGGCCCGCCTGCCCCTGGCCGCCGCCCTCACCCTGTGCCTGTCCGCCACTGCCTTCGCGCAGGACAGCGCCACCACGCTGGACAGCATCCAGGTGTCCGGCAGCTGGCTGGGCACCGGCCTGCACGACAGCGTGAAGAGCTTTGCCGGCGCGCGCACCGTGGTCGACCGCCAGCGCATCGACGCCAGTGGCGCGGCCAGCATCGGCGATGCCATGCGCCGCATCCCGGGCGTGCAGGTCACCGACAACTCGGGCACCGCCGGCAGCTCGGTGTCGTTGAACATCGGCGTGCGCGGCCTGACCGGGCGTTACTCGCCCCGCTCGACCGTGCTGCTCGATGGCGTGCCCCTGGCGGTGGCGCCGTATGGCCAGCCGCAGCTGTCATTCGCCCCGACCAGCCTGTCCAACATCGAGTCCATCGACGTGGTGCGTGGCGGCGGCGCGGTGCGCTACGGGCCGCAGAACGTCGGCGGCATCATCAATTTCAGCACGCGCGCCATTCCCACCGAAGCCGGGCTGCATGGCGAAGCCGGCGTGCGCTACAGCGCCAACGACCACGGCGGGGGTGACAGCACCCAGTACAACGCCTTCCTCGGCGGAACCGCCGACAACGGCCTGGGCATGGCCCTGCTGTACTCCGGCCAGGACGGCCGCGGCTGGCGCCAGGGCAGCGACGACCGCTTCGACGACCTGGCCATGAAGTTTGCCTATGCCATCGACGAACAGCAGGAGCTGCGCGCCAAGCTGTCCTACTACGATGTGCGCTCGCTGACCCCGGGCGGCCTGACCCGCGCGCAGTACGAGGCCGATCCGTTCCAGAACACGCGCCCCACCGATTTCTGGAAGGGCCACCGCACCGGCA
>PJUE01000718.1_pt1 | contig 16016 bp, 15 predicted proteins | sample 1512171 | NCBI WGS metagenome assembly PJUE01 (sample SAMN08177674, study PRJNA422409) | Feces metagenome, whole genome shotgun sequencing project. | isolation source: Chicken feces (3) enriched on wood chips: alkali lignin treatment | host: Gallus gallus | place: USA: Madison | collected 2015-01-15
CCACACAGGCGGATACGCTGATCGTTGAAGCCACGGGCGCGGTCATAGGCGATGACGTCGTCGTCGAGGTGCATACTCGCATAGCGCAGGATGACATCGTGCCGTTGCATCTCATCCGCAGGGCCGTGGAGGAGAAGACAGCCCAAATCGTCCAGGATGCAACGCAGGATCCCTCCCTTGCGTCGGGACATCTCGGCACGCGGGCGATGATGGCGCTTCCGCTTATCAAGCAGGGCAGGCTCACGGCCGTTCTTTATCTGGAGAACGAACTAACGGCCCACGTCTTCAATCCCCAACGCACCGCGATGCTCGACATGCTGGCGCCTCAAGCCGCCAATGCGCTTGATGCTGCACGGGCCTATGCCGAACTGGTGGTTGAGCATAAGCGCCGTATGGAATCCGATCAGGCCCTCCAGAACGCGCGTGCCGACCTTGACCGAAATTCTCGCCTGATCACCATGGGTAGTCTCGCAGCTTCAATTGCGCATGAGATCAACAACCCACTTGCGAGCATTTCAGGACAGGCCAGCGCGGGCGTACGATGGCTGTCGCGCGCTGAGCCCAATGTGGAGGAGGCAATCAAGTGCCTTAACGGCGCTCGCAACGGTGCCGAGCGAGCGGTGGAAATCGTCCGCGAACTGCGCGCCCTTGCGAAACAGGCCCCCTCCAAGATCGAACGCTTCGATCTCAACGAGCTGATCCGGAACGTTCTCACGCTCAGCTCAGCGCAAATCGAGAGCAGGACTGTCAGTCCGCTCGTCGACCTGGAAGATTGCCTGATCAGCGGCAATTCCGTTCAGCTGCAACAGGTTGTAGTTAACCTGATCAACAACGCGCTCGATGCAATGGGTCAGATTACCCCGCCGGCCGGGGGGCATAAGCTCGAAATCATCTCCAGTGTTGCCAACGATTGGGTCACGGTCAGTGTCACGGACACCGGTGGCGGCGTAACGGACGATGCCATCGCACGGATCTTCGACCCGTTCTTCACGACGAAGGAGACCGGTATGGGCATGGGACTAGCGATCTGCCGCTCGATCATCGAGGCGCATGATGGCGTGCTTGAAGTCGAACGTCTCTCCGGTACCGGAACGCGGTTCCAGTTCCGCCTGCCCCTTGATGCCTGATGTGGCTACGAGCCTAGATCAGCCCGCGACTGCGAACGCCCCGGTCAAGGGCCTCGACCGACGCGACAGCAGGCGCTCGATCGCTTTCTGCAATTTCTCAAAAGCCCGCAACTCGATCTGGCGAATGCGCTCACGCGAGACTCCAAAGCGCACCGACAAGTCTTCGAGCGTGCGTGGTTCGTCGACAAGCCGGCGTTCGGTCAGGACCTGGCGTTCGCGTTCGTTCAATTCCCTCAAGGCGAGATCTAGCATTTCATGGCGGTTTCGCGATTCCTGCGACGATTCCATCAGTTCGTCCTGAAGAGGCTCCTCATCCGTCAGCCAGTCCTGCCATTCGCCCCCACCCTCGTCCGAAAATGGAACATTCAAGGAAGCGTCGCCGCCCAGAGACATCCGGCGGTTCATCGACACCACTTCGGTCTGATCGACACCAAGCTCATCCGCGATCTGGATCACATGCTCGGGCCGCAAGTCACCTTCCTCAAAGGCATTCAGCACGTTCTTCAGGCGGCGCAGGTTGAAGAAGAGCTTTTTTTGCGCGCCGGTCGTCCCGATCTTCACAAGGCTCCAAGAACGCAGGATGTACTCCTGCATCTGGGCCTTGATCCACCAGCGGGCGTAAGTGGAAAGCCGAAAGCCGCGGTCGGGCTCGAACTTCTTTACCGCGCGGACAAGGCCCACGTTGCCCTCGGAGATGAGTTCGCTGACGGGCATCCCGTATCCCCGGTAAGCCATCGCGAGCTTGACCACGAGGCGTAGATGGGAGGTGACCAGCTGCGCCGCTGACTGGGCGTCGTGGTCCTCCGCGTAGCGCTTCGCAAGGGAATACTCCTGCTCGGGCTCGAGCATGGGATACCGGCGGATTTCGGATACGTAGCGAGCCAGTCCATCGTCGCCAGTCAGGCTCGGCACCATAAGTGAAGAATTTGCCGTGGTCATCGTCATACCTCGCGAAAAGAGGGTATCTCATCAACGCAGCAACTCTCTGCAATCTGTCTGGCTGATGCGGCAGCACCGACGAGGCGCAGCGCATTCACGCAGGCAAATCGCAGCATTCTCGAGCGTGCGGCTCGTCTTCTCGTCACTTTATGGAATTGGCAGCTTCAAGGCAGACATACATTGGCATGACGCCCCCTGTCCTGCCGGTTGCAGTCCGGTCTTCTCCGGCGGGAGAGAAGACTTTTTTGTTTATTTTTCAATAATATCTAACACCATACTTCCAGATACCTGCCCGTGAGGAAGACCCCCACACATATGCTGTTCACCTCGCAATGAGGCGTTCTGCAACGGAGGTTCTTTCATGTTCAATATGCGTAGCGGCGTGCTTGCCGCCATTCTCACCGCCACGATGGTGGTCTCGGCGCCCGCAATGGCCAAGTCCAAGTCTTCGATCAATCGCACCGAAAACAAACTGATCGCGGCCGGCTTCGTGTCCAAGCCTGCAAATACGCCGAAGCGCGTCGACATGCTCTCGCGCTTGCCTGCCGACAAGTTCTTCAAGCGCGTGAACGGTGACAGCGTCTCGTACGTCTACTCCGACCCGAAGAACTGCAACTGCCTGCTGGTCGGCACGGAGAAAGCGTACGGGAATTATCGCGCCACCCAGGAAGCGACCCGCCTCGCGACCGACGCTTTGGAGACTTCGGAGAACTATGCTGACCCGGCATGGGATTGGGGCGCCTGGGGCCCTTGGGATGGTTACTGGGGTGGATATGGTTTCGGACCAGATCTGGGCTGGTGAGCCCAGTAGCGAGGGCACTGAGACACACTAGCCCCGCGATGCTCGAGGAGGCGCTCGAAAGGTCATCCCTTTTGTGCGCCTTTTTGATTGATGGCCATGTCTAGTCGCCTGTTCGAAAAATCTGCCGCTACGGACTTGGTCGTTCTGGTAAGTTGCCACCTGATCTTATGCAGTGCCTAACGGACACCGAGCACCGATCAAGCCGCCTCGACGGCATTCTTGATCCACGTGGCCAATGGGCAAGGTCGTACTGAGTGCAACGAGGTTTGGAAACCGAGGGATAGGAGGGCCCATACCTCCGCTCGGTGGAACCCGGGCCAGAGGCGATGTATGGCTTTTCGGATGAGCACACCCAGGCCACTCGTCGATCAATTCCAGCGCAGGATCAGCTATCTGCGCTTGTCGCTCACCGATCGCTGCGACCTGCGATGCAGCGATTGCATGCCAGAGCGCATGACCTTCCTCCCGAAGAAGGACATCCTTTCCCTCGACGAGATCCACGATCTGGCGCTCGGCTTCATCGCGCGAGGGATCACGCGGCTTCGGTTGACGGGAGGCGAACCGCTTGTGCGGCGCGATATGATTGATCTGGCAAGAGCACTCGGTCGGCGCATCGGCGCCGATAGCGATAGCGGACACCTTCACGAACTTACGCTCACGACCAACGGCACCCACCTCGCAGACTTTGCGGATGATCTTTTCATGGCCGGAATGCGCCGGATCAACGTGTCGTTGGACACCCTCGATCGCGAACGCTTTGCCAAGCTCACAAGGCGAGATGCTCTTCCGCAGGTTCTAAGCGGCCTGTTGGCGGCCAAGGCGGCCGGACTTCAGGTCAAGCTTAACGTCGTTGCCCTCAAGGGCATCAATGAGGACGAGCTTCCCGATCTCATCGCCTGGGCTCATCAACAAGGGTTCGAAGTGACGCTCATAGAGGTGATGCCCCTCGGAGAAATCGAGGTCGATCGCTTCGATCATTTTCTACCGCTGGTCAGCGTTCAAGAGCAGCTGGCGGCGAAGTGGACCCTGACGCCAAGCCATCACCGGACGGGAGGCCCCGCGCGCTACTGGGACATTGCGGAAACGAAGGGGCGGATAGGGATCATCTCACCACTGACCAACAATTTCTGCCAGGGATGCAATCGCATTCGCGTGACCGCAACAGGTCAGCTCTTTGCCTGCCTGGGAGGGGCCGAGCAGGTCGATCTGCGAGCGGCCCTGCGTTCACCAAATCCGCATGATGCGCTTGCCGATGCGCTCGATCTGGCTATGCGGATCAAACCTGCGCGGCACGACTTTGTCATCAGCGCGCGGGGCGAGCTCCCTGCCCTTGATCGGCATATGTCCATGACCGGCGGCTAGAGCTGCATTGCCTGGGCAAGTCTGCCCGGATCAGGCAAGCGCGGATTGCACCCATTCCAATGATTCCGCGATCCGATGATGCGCCTGACCGGTGCGCCAATTCGCGTCCCCGCGATAGAATTATCATCTTCGGGATAGAGCAGATCGCATAACGCCCCGCGATGCCAGTCTCTGCCTCGGTATCGAGCTTGCCGAGCCGAACTAGAGGCTCCAGCTTCGCCGCGGCCACGCAGAACGCCCGGGCCATCATCCGGCAGGGGCCGCACCTCCCTGCCCAGCAGTCTACAAGCAATGGATTCCCGAGCGGTGGCATGGGCATCGAACTCGGCGCCCGTCAGCGTGAGCGCTTCGCCGACGAACCGTACCTTGGTGCAACGCCCACATGTCCCGCCTGCCGCCAGCGCTCGCGCTCGCGCGGCATCTTGTTTGCGGTGTTACAGTGAGGACAAATCACCGGCATGATGAGGGCCGGCTCCGTGCTCATAAGGCTACTCCTGAACACATCTGGGCGCCTGGTGCCTTGAGGCGGGCTGACATCTGGAATGCCGCGAAAGCAGTCCCGGTCGCGATCACCATCGGCACGATAAGCTGCGCCCCGGAATGGCTGAGCTCTGTCATCAGTACCAGGGCGGTAAGCGGCATCGAGAGTGCGCTGCCCATGAAAGCCGCCGCGCCTACGAGCGCGTATGCGCCCATGGAAGGGCCAGGCAGCCAGATGTCCCAGACACCGCCCAACAAAACCGAGGCGAGCGCTCCAACTGCCATGGACGGGGTCAGGACGCCTCCTGCTGCTCCGGCACGTAGTGCACCTGCGACCGCAAGGAGCTTGAGAAGCAGAAGTCCTCCAACGAGCGAATAGCCGATGTCGCCATCGAACACCAACTGCAGTGGTCCCTTGCCGTTGCCAGGTAATTCTGGAAACCACCCCGCAGCGATGCCAAGGCCAAGGAAAACAAGAACGCTAAGCACGATCCGTTCCGGACCGGACGGGGAAGCGCGCTCACAGCGCTTCGTCAACTCGCAAAACGCGAAAGCACCCAGGCCGAGAATTGGCCCGGCAAGCATAGACCACAACATTAGTCCGCCGCTCACTTCGAATTGAGGCACGACATACTGCGGCACATTACCCAACCCAGCCCAAGCCGTCACCGTTGCGATGACCGAAGTGACAAGGGCGAGAACGACCGTGCGTGCCGAGGCCTCCAGCAGCAGGACTTCCACCGTGAAGATCGCGCCGGCAAGAGGGACATTATAGACAGCCGCAAGCCCCGCCCCTGCGCCGCATGCGGACAGAACCCGAGCATCCGTGGGCGCAAGCGCGATGCGGCGGACGATTAGCTGTCCCGCCAACGCCCCCATCTCCCGGGGTGCCACTTCGCGCCCGAGCGGCGAACCCAGCGCGACAGTTACTACTTGCAGGACCGCGTGGATCACCGTCGTGAAAAAGGGCATCGTCTTGCCGCTGGCCACATCGGTTCCAATGGCTCGCGCCACGCTGACCTTGTCCTTGCCGAACCGGGCAAGTCCCCACCATCCGAACCCGGCGACCAATCCGGCGGCAAACAGAGCTGTTGCGCGGCGCTGCGGAGACGCGGACATAACGCCCTGCAGGAAGGACTCCGGGGCCGAGAGATAACCAAAGCCGTAGGCGAGGTACTGGATTGAGTGTAGCATCAATGCCAGCGACATCGCAGCGAGGCCCGCCGTGATGCCCGTCAGCACAGTTGCCACAATCAGACGCACCTCGAACAATGCTGCGCAATGCGCGACCCAAGATTTGAGCAATCCAGCCGCCGCGATCCGGCGTTGCACGACGGGGTCACGCTGAGGCAGTGAGACCTCGGCCCCGGGCGGACCGGAGACGCATGGCCCCACTACCGGCATGTCAGCGCGGGAAGTTTGTTTCGGCAAGCTCGATGATCTCGTCCATTCGGCCGTTCATCACTGCCTTGAGCATGTAGAGGGTGAAGCCCTTCGCCATCTCGAGATTGATCTTGGGCGGGATCGGCAGCTCCGTTCGGGCGACGACGGCATCGATAAGAACGGGACCATCGTGAGCGAAGGCATCCTTGATCGCCTGGTCGACTTCGCCAGGATCCTCGACGCGAATTCCCTTGATGCCGATAGCTTCGGCCAGCGCCGCGAAATTCGGATTATCGAGATCAGTGCCGAAAGGCAGGAAGCCGGTGGACTTCTGCTCCACCTCGACGAACCCGAGGCTCCCGTTGTTGAAGACGACGATCTTTGCGGGAAGCTTGTACTGGCGCAAAGTTAGCAGATCGCCCATCAGCATCGCGAAGCCGCCGTCGCCCGAAAGCGAGATCACCTGCCGATCGGGATAGGTGCGCTGGGCGCCGATCGCCATCGGCATCGCGTTGGCCATGGAACCATGCCACAGCGATCCGATAAGACGGCGCTCGCCATTCATCTTGAGGTAGCGCGCAGCCCAGACTGTAGGAAGGCCAACATCAAAGGTGAAGATCGCATCATCATCCGCGTGGTCGCTTATGGCTTTGGCGACCTGCTGCGGATGAATCGGCCCCTTGCCCGGCCGGCCAATTGCCAGATCGTCCAGGTCCTTTCTGGTTTCCTGATAGTGCTCCAGCGCGATGTCGAGGTGCGTGCTGTCCGAGCGTTCATCGAGACGGGGAAGGATAGCGCGAATAGTCGCTGAGACATCTCCGACGATGCCGAGATCGAGCGGCGCGCGGCGGCCAAGCTGACCAGGCCGGATATCGATCTGGGCGATACGTACGCCCGCGCCGCTGGGATAGAACTGGCGGTAGGGAAAATCAGTACCCAGCATAAGCAGGACATCTGTGTCGGTCATGGCATAGTAGCCCGACGAGAAGCCGATGAGGCCGGTCATGCCGACATCAAACGGGTTGTCGTATTCTACATACTCCTTGCCCTTGAGCGCGTGCACCACGGGCGCGCGCAGTTTCTCGGCCAGCGATACGACTTCTTGATGGGCCTGCGCGCAGCCGGACCCGCAGAAAATCGTTACCCGGCTCCCGTCGTTCAGCATCTCGGCCAGTGCGACCAAGTCGTCTTCGGCGGGCATGACGATAGGCTTGCCTGGGACCAGACCGGAAGGCAGGGAACTCAGATCGTTGGCGATCGGCTTCAGGGCCACATCGCCAGGAATTGCGATGACGGATACGCCGCGCTCGCCGATCGCGGTGCGAATGGCGATCTCGACGCTGCGGGGCATCTGCGAGGGATCGGAGACCAGCTCGCAGTAGTGGCTGCACTCGCGGAAGATTTCCTGCGGATGGGTCTCCTGGAAATACCCCGAGCCGATTTCGGGAGACGGTATCTGTGCTGCGATGGCCAGTACCGGGACGCGCGAGCGGTGGCAGTCGAACAGACCATTGATGAGATGAAGATTACCTGGCCCGCAGCTGCCCGCGCAAACTGCTATGCTTCCAGTCAAATGGGCTTCCGCGCCCGCTGCGAAGGCCGCGACTTCCTCATGCCGCACGTGTATCCATTCAATGGAACTGCGCTTGCGGATCGCATCTGTGAGACCATTGAGACTATCGCCAACGACTCCATAAATGCGCCGGACGCCTGCGGCTTCCAGGATGTCGATGAACTGTTCGGCAACATTTTTTGACATGCCTCGTCTCTCTCGGTTGCAAGCGCGCCAGGCGCAAAAATGGGTAGGATCCTAGAGCGAACGGAGGGCGGCCACGCATCGCTGCCCTCCCCGCCCCCTGGATTAGAACCGAACGCCGACGCCGCCCAGAATCTGGTTGCGCGAATAGGTACCCGAATAGTGGGAGTAGCGATATTCGCCGGTCAGGAAGACGTTGGAAGAAACCGCGTACTCACCGCCGATACCGGCCCGGACACCCGAACGATCGTCGCGGTGATCACCGTCATCGCGGACGGTGAACTGAGCGTTGGTGTAGCCGACCTTGCCATAGAGCAGGAAACTGGGCGACACCACGTAGCCGATGCGCGCACCGGCATAAAGATCGCGATCGGCACGCTCGGTGTAGCGGTCCGCACCAGTGCCGAACTTCTTCTTCTGGGTGGAATCGCTGATTTCGACCTCGGGGCCGATGCGCACCGGGCCAATCGCGGCGTCGTATCCGGCAGTGGCGCCATAGGTGAAGCCCGAGGCGTTATCGCCGCGATGCTGCACATTATCCCAACCGCCGGTGACCGCGATGCGCGGACCGGCAAAGACGTCGTCCTGTGCAAAGGCGGGAGTGGCCGCAGCAGCCAGGGCCAGGGCAGACAAAGTGACGCAACGCTTGATCATATTCATTCTCCTCATGATGGGACCATCGGTCGAGAAGGTAGGTAGGCTTCGGTGCCACCTGCCGGCACTATGCTGAGGTTTGCCCTATGCCATTGTTTGTAATGCATTGTTCGAGTGGCTTGGATCGTCCACTCGACGTGGGATCAGGTACGTCCTCCTGCCACCTGCCTTTGGCAGTAGGAGACCTATCCGTTGGTGCAGTCGCCGCACCGCCGGCATGCGCCACGTTCGTCAAGAGCCTGGCCGCAGTAACGCGTCATCAGTCCGTGCGTCGCAGATTGAAACAGGTCCCGACCGCCGGTCAGCGCGCAGAGCGCTGCCGGACCCGTCCTAAACCAAAGAACGACTGATAATGCAGACCCGCGCTGCCCACCTGTGAACAGATCATACAGGAAAATGGTGCGATAATGAGCAAGATTTCTCGCGTGAGGACAACTCTCCAGATCATTCCATTCATACCGCGGTTTGTGACACCGCGCCATCGTCACCCTGTCCGACACCGGGCTTCGACTGCACACCTGCATGTCGAAACAGAGCGCCCAAACGTGAACAAGGACTTCAAGCCATGCGCGTCATAATCGCCGGGGGGTCGGTGGGCGGCCTCTTCATCGCTGCCCTGCTGATGCGCGCCGGGCATAAGGTCCAGATCTTCGAGCGCTCGTTGCACGGCCTTGCGGGCCGCGGCGCGGGTCTTGTCGCGCAGGAAGAGGTATTTGACATTTTGACGAGAGTCGGGCGCAACGATATTGCGCACACCGGCGTAACCGCAGCTTCCCGGATAGTCTTGGGCAGGTCAGGAGCGATCGAATCCCGGCTATTGCATCCTCAGACTCAAATTTCATGGGATCGGCTGTATCTCGGGTTTCAGGCGATGATGACGCCGTCCGCCTACAACCTTGGCAGAGCGGTCGTGGCTGCGGGGAGCAGTGACACCCAGGCCTGGGTCGATTTTTCGGATGGTAGCCGAGAATTCGCCGATCTCGTGATTGGCGCTGATGGCATTGGTTCGGCTGTACGAACTGCGATGGCGGATAACCGGCAGATTCTAGCAAGGTACGCAGGATATGTCGCTTGGCGTTTCCTGATCCCGGAAGATCGTCTTTCAGGGCTATCCGCCGAAGTTCTGAGTGACAATTTCGCGTTCTACCACGGCCCTCGAACTCAGGTTCTGGGATATCTGGTTGCTGGGCCCGCAGGAGAAATCCATCCAGGCTCGCGCCGCTACAACTGTGTCTGGTACAGGCAGCATGCAGATCTGGATGGACTTCTCACCGATCGAAGCGGAAAGCACAAAGCCTATTCGCTAGCGCCGGGGGCTGTTCCCGAGGCCCTTCGATCCGCACTGCTTGATGATGCACGCATGGCGCTGCCGCGCGCTTTCGTGGAGGTCATGGAAGCCGAGCCCACCCCGTTCGTCCAGGCTATTTTCGACCTGGAAAGCGCCGTCATGGTGTCAGGCCGGCTCGCGCTTATGGGCGATGCCGCGTTTGTCGCCCGGCCACACACCGCGATGGGCGTTGCCAAGGCTGCGGGAGATGCGATGACGCTTGCAGATCTCCTGCGCGAATTCGAGCTCGCCCAGGCCCTGGAAGCTTACGCCAACGTGCGAGCTCCGATAGGACGCAACATCGTCCGCTACGGTCAGCGTCTGGGAGCAGAGCTGACAGTCTGAGACGGTAGCCGGCTGCCACGAGCAGCCAGTGCCGTGTGCGAACCAAACGCCCGGCCTTTGCGCCGGACTTGCCAAGGACGGGCTTCAACAAGCCCCGTCCGCAACAGATCAGTTCCCCGCAGGCCCCCCCACCCCTCGCTGCACATGTGCGGCTGACGACCACCCACCTCCGAGGCTGCGGTACAGCGTAACGATTGCCGTAAGCCTCTGAAAGCGCAAGTCATCCTCGTCGAGGCGAGCGCCGAGCAGCGAACGTTCGCTGTCCAGCTGGTCGAGATAGGAAGAATAACCAGCGTCGTAGCGGCGTTTCGCGGCCTGATAGGCCGATTGATTGGCCGAGACCTGCCGCCGCGCGGTGTCAGCCTCGCTGGAGACGTACTCGACAGCGGCCATCGCATCCTCGACCTCCCGAAAGGCCTGGAGAACAGCAGCGCGGTATGAATAGGCTGCCTGATCCCGCCGGGCAATCGCCGCGTCCTGCTGCGCATGAAGCGCCCCCCCCTCGAAGAGGGGCGCAAGAAGCGAGCCACCAAGGTTGAAGATCGTGATGGGATTGGTCAGGAGCGTCGAGACTGCCGCGCCACCGCTCGCAGATAACTGCAGCTGCGGCATGAACGCGGCGCGAGCGGCACCAAGACGATGGTCTGCAGCGGCGACCCGCGTCTCCGCTTCTGCAATGTCAGGGCGCTGGCGTAGCAGCTCGGAAGGAAGCGATGCCGGTACCGCAATCAGCGAACTCGGTTCAACGGCGGCATCGCGTTCGATTTTGCCCGGCAGGAGCCCAACCAGCACGCTTAGGGCATTCTCGCGCTCGCTTAGCGCACGCTGGGTTGCCGGCAAAAGCCTTGCCGCAGCCTCGTAGGCAGCGATGGCCTGTTGTTCGTCGAGCAACGAGGCATACCCGGCGACATAGCGTCGATGCAAAATGTCGCGTTCGCGGCCGCGCTCCTCGAGCGTATCGCGCACGATGGAAAGGCGCGAGTCGAGCGCCCTGATCCCGATATAGCCGTCCACCACTGTCGCGATCAAAGAGATCCGCAGCACATCGCGTGCCTCCTCGGTCGCAAGCAGATCAGCCCGCGCCGCCTGCGTGGACTGGTGCAACCGCCCGAACAGGTCGACTTCGTATGAGCTCGACAGAGCCAATTGTCCCTGTTCCTGGTCCACTCCCACACCAAACGCATTGACGCTTCTTGAGGAGGCTCCCGTTGCCCCGAGCCCCAGGCTCGGCAATCGCTGGCTATCGGTGAGGCGCAGCTGTGCCCTCGCCTCCTCGATCCTCGCGGCCGCCACCTTAAGGTCGTCATTGTTCTTGAGTGCAAGCTCGACGAGCCGGTCGAGGGCCGGATCCTCAAACCCTTGCCACCAAAGATCCGAAACCGGTCGGGACGCCTGCTGACCCATTCGCCATTGGGGCGGAGACATGACCTGCGCGTCTCCTGGAGCAGAGCGATAAGGGCCAGCGCAGGCCTGCAGGGCCAACAGCGACACGAGCATGGCTGCGCAGCGCATCACCGTGCCCCCGCCGTATCGACACGGGTTTCGACGGACATTCCTGGCCTCAGGCGCGCGGCGAGCGGCTGCCCCCTGTCAATTGCTATAAGGATGCCGATCCGCTGAGGAACCTTGACGAAATTTCCGGTCGCATTGTCGGGCTTGAGCACCGCGAATTCCCAGCCCGAAGCGGGCGCGATCTTCTCGATGTGTCCCGAAAGGCGTGCCCCTTCGAGCGCATCGACCGTGAAACTCACCGGCTGACCGATACGCATGCGGCTGGTCTGCGCTTCCTTGTATTGGGCAATTACGTAGCGATCGGGCGGAACCAGTTCCATCAGGGCATTGCCGTTTGTGACGAACTGGCCGCGGCGAACATGGACCTCGCCCAACTGACCGGCTTCCGGAGCACGGATCACTGTGTGAAGAAGGTCAATCTGGGCGAGCCGCAGCTGGGCACGCGCGACCTCGACCTGAGCCGCAAGCCCGCCGCGTCCGACATCGACGGTGCGCAGATCTTCCCGAGCAATGCGGGTATTGGCCGTTGATCGCTGAACGCCCGCTTCCGCCTGGGCGAGCGCAGCCGCAGCCTCGTCGCGCTCACGCCGGGATATCGAGCCGTCGGCGACCAGGTCCGTGGCGCGGGCCATGTCCGCCTTGGCTTTGAGCAGCTGGGCAACGGCGTCGGCAGCCGCAGCATCCTGTCCCGCAATCTCCGCGCTGCGGGACGAATGGGCCTGCCGGCTGTTCGCAAGCCCGGCAAGCTGCCCATCGAGGTTGGCCTGGGCCTGGGCAACCCTTGCGCGATAGATGCTGTCATCGATCAGCGCGAGCAGCTGGCCTGGCCTCACATTGTCGTAATCGCGCACGAGAACATTTGCCACGTAACCGCTGACCTGTGGCGCAATGACGGTGGTCCTGCCGCGGACAAGGGCGTTATCGGTCTTCTTAATGCTGGTAGAGAATGGCCCTATCCCCCAGACCTGAAGGATGGCGGCGACGGCTGCCAAAAGAGCGAGCACACACAAAGCAGTCACCACCGGGCGAGCCCTGGGGGGGTGCCAGACGTTCGTGTCGGACGCAGGGGCCGGTTGCGCGTTGTCGGTCATATTATTGCCTCTACCGGCGGGCGCGCTCGCAGGCGGCCAACCTCACTGATTAGAATCACGACCGCCAGGAAGCCTGCAAGTGCCAGCGCAAGCACGGAGACGACCCAGAATGTGTCGTTGAACGCCAGTACGGCTGCTTGAGATTGCAGCGCCTGGCCAAGTTGCCCACTTGCCTGTTGCGAGGCCCTCGAAGGGTCGGTGATGTAGCGGCCCAGCTCTCCTGCTGCGGCACCGAGGCGGCCGATTACCATGGGATCACCAAGCGAGATATTGTCGGCAAGAGCCTGCGCGTGCACGCGCTGTCGCACTGTCTGGATAGAAGCCAGCAAGGCGGCGCCCCCCAGGCCACCAACGTTCTGCGTCGTACTGAACAGCACGACGAAGCTCACAAGATGGGTCCGTCCTCTCTGGACGATGCGAGCAACCCCATAAAGCAGCGCAGGCCCGATAAAGAGCGTCGTACCAAAACCGAGCAGGGACTGGCTGATGTAAAGCTGCGTCGCGCGGGTATCGCTCGTGGAATGGGTGTCGAGCCAGGCCGCGAAAGAAATGATGAGCGCCGAACACATCATCATGACGAGCAGGCGCTCAGGTCTCGCGACCAGCGCCGCTGTCGCGATGCCGATCACCATGGCCACGAAGACCGCTGCGAAAAGCCCGTGCATCTGGTCGTTCGTGAGGCCGCCCATCGCAAGTAGGCCTACGGCCGCGTAGGTCTGCTCGGTAAGAGCGATGCGGATGACGACCGCGATCAGTGTGAAAAGCAGGATGTCTCCCGTGCCGTACCATCTGATCTGTAACAAGGGCTGCCTTCGGCGGCTTTCCAGCCAGAAGACCGCGCCTCCCAGAAGTATTGCCACTGCCAGCGCCCATCCGATCCATGGGGCATCGGTCCACCAGTAGAAACGGCCGAGAGCCAGCGCCGTGCACCCGAACAGCATGCCCACGATCGTCATAACGATGGTCACGGCATCAAGCGGTTCGAACGCCTTGGTGCAGTCGGTAGGCGGCAAGGGCATGAGGTTGAGCATCGCCAGAGCCACGAGCACAGACGCCAGTTAAATGAGGTGGAGCCCGATCCAGTCATCAAAGCCGATAGCGTCTATCGAAACCATTCGCGCAAGCGGAATGGCGAGCTGCGGCAGGCTGAAGCCGATGACCGACGCGATGGGGCGATGCTTGAGAGGGAAAACCTGGAAGAGGCTGTAGAGGCCGAGGGTTGTGAGACCTCCATTGGCGATGCCGCTCACCGCCCGGGCAATTAGCGCGGTTCCAAAGGATGGCACGCAGATCGCAATCAGTTCAGCGACGAGCAGGGTACCAAGCACGACCCGCATCGTTGCCGGAATTCCGAACTGCATGCGGGCTTTCACAAGCAGGAGGTTCGCAGCAGCGTTGAAGGCAACATAGACGGCGAGGAGGGTGTTCGCTTCGGCGACGTAGAGACCCATGTCGCCTGCGATGTTCATGATGTTCGAAGTGACGATACCATTGGCAAGGCCGCTGGCGATTGCCATGATGAAGGCGGTTATCGCGTACAGGACACGCGTCCGCGTCGCCAGCCGCGGCGAATAGGGGGCCCCAGGGAACAGCGGCCGTTCCGCGTCGGTGAATGTATAGCCGGTCGGGACCATTGCTCCGCGCCTCTGGGATTGAATGGAACCGCACCTCGGCGTGTCCCTGCTCTCCTTCTCTCGCGATTGAGGGATACGGCCTAGCTATGCCATGGTTTGCCGCCACTAGCCTTCCGTTGGGTAAACCCCGCTCGCGGTGAGGCTGCCTCCTGGTCCGGCGCCCGAAGAACGGCCGAACGGAAACGCTTAGAATTAATGACTTGCTACTACCGGAAGACAGGAAATTGCCATGCCTGCCACGCATCGACTGGATCCGGCGGTCGTCCAGCTATGCCGGGACAAACCTGAGTTCGAGCTAGCCCCTACCGATAGATGACTACTGACCCTCACTTTGGGGCGCCACATGACGATCACCTCGACACGAGGTAACCGTCAGGAGGCATCTCATGTTCAATTTACGGACCGGCGTTCTCGCCGCTACACTCACTGCCAGCATTCTCGTCTCGGGATCGGCGATGGCACAAAGCGATCCTAAGATCACGAAGACCGAGAACATGCTGCTTGCCGCAGGCTTCACTTCGCGGCCCGCAACCACGCCCGATCGCGCCGCGATGCTTGCGCGTTTGCCGCGTGAGAAATTCGTGCGCCGGGTGAAAGGCGAAAAAGTCGCCTACGTCTATGCTGACCCGAAGCACTGCAATTGTCTCTATGTCGGTTCGCAGCAGGCGTACGGCAAGTATCGCGCAACCCAGCAGGCAGCCAACATCGCTTCCGACCAACGCTGGGCCGCGCAGGACTATTCCGATGCACGCTGGAACTGGGGTGCATGGGGTCCCTGGGGCGGCTATTGGGCGCCGTACGGTTTCGGTCACCACCGCGGCTGGTAACGCCAATGAAGGAAGATCGGCGGTCCGCCGCCGATCTTCCTTACAAACATGCGGCGGCGGAATTTCGGCAGGTCGAAGGTCTTCCCAAGCCGCTATCGCAAAATAAAGGCGCAGGCCAGAAAAGCAGGCGCACAGCGCTTCGAGGTTTATCATCGCCGCGCGCTTTGGCGGCCGAATTCGAACATAGCCTGCTTTTGATCGCTAGCGCGACAGTGCACCGCGCGCTTGCGGTGTCAGGGTATAGACTGCCTCACGCTGGGCGCCGCGGGTCGGGTGGTCAACGCGAAATCCCTGGTAGTGGCGCTTCAGCAGTCCTGCACGCACCAGATCAGAGACCGCACGGCTGACGTTGCTCTTCCCTGACCTTAGGACTCGGGAGCGGACGCCTTCCGTAACCAGCTTCTCTGTTTCGATATGGTCGGCGCCGATCCGCCCCTGTTTCTTCAGTTCGGTGCGGACAGCCTCTACGATGGCCTTGCGCCTTCCATCACGCTGGGCGAGTGGCAGCAGAGCGTCACAAAGCCAGTCGCGGATCGGCTGGCGCTTCCCCGCCTCCAAGACATAAGGCCCCGCGCTCTCCCCTTCCCCCGCTGCCTTCGCTATCAGATTCAGCACCAGGAAGGCATAACGCGGACGCGCCGAAAAGTCCGAAATGCGCTCAATCAGTCAGGGCAAGTCGGATCCCGACGCCGAAGCCTGCGCGCTTTCAAAGAGGTCGGGCTGATGGAACATATAATGAATCTAGCAGCTTCGCGTCGGATGTGAATCCCTTATGAC
>PJUE01000721.1_pt1 | contig 15982 bp, 12 predicted proteins | sample 1512171 | NCBI WGS metagenome assembly PJUE01 (sample SAMN08177674, study PRJNA422409) | Feces metagenome, whole genome shotgun sequencing project. | isolation source: Chicken feces (3) enriched on wood chips: alkali lignin treatment | host: Gallus gallus | place: USA: Madison | collected 2015-01-15
ACAGGTATAATCCACAACGTTTCCGCATCCCCTTCAGTGCCGAAGTGGCGAAATCGGTAGACGCAGTTGATTCAAAATCAACCGTAGAAATACGTGCCGGTTCGAGTCCGGCCTTCGGCACCATAAGATGCAAAGATTAAGTCGCTTAAGGGCGGCTTTTTTTGTGTCTGGAATTTGTTATTGGAAGAAGGTTCCTTACTTTTTGAATTTCTGATGCTGGTACCGATGATTTTTATCAAGATCCTGTGCAATACTCCATCCTCAGCATAAGTGTCGTATGACTTATGCCGAGGAAACGGCATCTATTAAAGGACTACACCAACATCATTGTCATTTAATAATTCGTTCGATTGCGCCAAAATAAACTGCTTTAAGAACTGATCAATGCGTATGTTCAGCTTAAACAGAGGTATGGTTACGCCGTCTTGTTTTTCAAAATAGATTTTTGCTTTTGATTTGTCTACCGTATCTTTTAAAGCATCAAAGCGACCAAATTCGTTGATATTATTATCATTAATATTATCAGCCATTAATGCGATGAGTAGCCCTTTATCTAAACCAAGAGCATTAACAACAGCATTTAATTGTGCATTTTCAGCGTTATCTTTGTAAGTGTTGATATAGTCTCTAAAAGTATGGCCTTCAATTAACTCAGCATCGCCGCGCTGCAGGTCATGCAAGAAGAGCTTGGCGTACTTTTGCTCGTTTTGGGTGAGCGATGCAAAAGACTTGTGCAGCTCATTTAATGTGGCTTCAATGCTCGCTGAGTCTTGGTGCATGTTCAGCTCTTTTAAAAATTTATCGAAGCGGCTGTTCATATAATCTGCATCGATTTTACCAGTATCTATTTCAGTTAAATAACCACTGATATCAAAAGGCACATCACCGCCGCCTGCAACATTTCCTTCCCCTTTGCCTACCAGCTCTTTATAACGCAAGACTAGGCTCAGGTAAGTTTGTTCGTCGATAGTCAGCGTTACCTCATACCCCACACCATTTTCAGTAGGGGGATAAACCGATTGTTCCCAGTGCAAGCCTTGTACTTTAGCTGCTTCCAGGTGCTTACTAAAGGTATTAAATAATTTGGCGAATCGAGCGCTGGCTTCCACATCATCTGGTAGTTTTTCAAAGTTCTGAATACCCGCACTGACGAACAAATTGGTAATGTCCACCATTAAATCATTCATGGCTTTAATATTGTTCCCTAACTTATCTACGAAGAGTCCTATAGGTTTGTCGCCGGAATAGAGTTTTACCGCAGCATTAATGTGCTGCTCCATGGTGTGCGGATAGCGATAGTAACGGATAATTCCGTGGGGTTTGTCGGGGCCAAACAATCGATTGGTCCGCGAAAACGCCTGGATGATATTTTGGTACTTAATCACCTTGTCTAAATACAAAGTATTAAGCCACTTAGAGTCAAAGCCAGTGAGCATTTGATCCACAACAATTAGTAAATCTAACTGCTTTGAAGGCTCAGTATGAATGCGCTCGTAAGGCTTTTTATGTGCAAGCCGTGACGCTAAATCTTTTTTAAATGCTGCGTGGCGGGCAAAATCAAAATCATGACCGTAACGTGCGTTATAGTCGGCTATAATTTCTTCCAAACCATCGCCCTTAAAAGTAGGTCCACGATCGCTACTGCCATCGTTATCAATGTGCGGGTCAAACAAAGCCGAAATTTTAAGCTCAGGTTTGGCTGCTTTTAAACGGCGGTAATAGTCAATGGCTTCAGCAATGCTGCTTGTGGCTAAAATTGCGTGAAATTTATTGGCCTGACTGAGCACATCCCACTCGGCCAGAATATCTTCTACTACCTTTTCTTGATGGTCTGCAGTAAGATACTGTTCTTTTGGCATAAAATCTTCTATGCCTTTGATATACTTGCCGATAGCATCTTTATGGCCAGCCATAGATACATCATTCATAAAATAAGTAAATTTTTTCTTTTTGGCAGGTACTGACATAGCATCCGCCACCGAATCGGCTTTGGCCTGTTCGAGGGCGACGGCTTGGCGTAGCTCTTTATCTTTAAAGGTACAGATTTTGTAAGGATCAAAGCCCAGAACGTTGCCATCGCGAATACCGTCGGCAATGCTGTAACGGTGTAACTCGTTTCCAAAAACATCAGCGGTCGTGTTCTTGTTAATATGGTTTTCATCATGGATAGGTGTACCCGTAAAACCAAAAAACAAGGCGGCAGGGAACGTCTTTTTGACGGTAACTAACATTCCGTCTTTATTATCTTTGCCGCCGCTCATGGTTGAACGGTGCGCCTCATCGACAATAAACACCAAACGCTTAGCGCGAATTGTTTCAATATCCGCAGCGTTTGTAACCGTGCCTTCATCGTATGCCGCTTCAAAAATATTACTCATCTTTTGAATAGAGCTAACAATTAAGGTATCAGCGGGGGCGGTGCTTTTTAATTTGGTAATGAGTACGTGAGTATTTTCGGTGGCTTGAACGTCTTCGCCATCGCCAGCAAAATTGCGATATTCCGCGAGCGACTGGGTGCCCAGTTCAATCCTGTCCATTAAAAAAATCACTTTATCGGCATCTTTGGATTGTGCAATCAATTGCGCCGATTTAAAGCTGGTCATGGTTTTACCCGAACCAGTAGTATGCCACACGTAACCTCCGAGGCGCTCGGGATTATTGGCCGTGCTACCCAGTTGCTTCCAGTTGGTTTTAGCTACTTTGTCTGATATCGCATTAGCGGCGTAATACTGATAACTGCGCATTACCTTAAGCACGCCATCGGTATCGTCGGCGACGGTATAAAAGCCAATTAACTGGTGCGCCATAGGGATAGAAAGCAAGGTAGAGGCAATGTCTTTCCAGTAGTTCATGGGTTCGTTATTAAAATCGGCCCAGTTAAACTGATAATCAGGATTAAATTTGCCGTCTAGTCCGGGGTTGGCAAAGTATTTTGTCTCGTTTGGCTCCATGGCCACAAACACTTGGATGAGCGAAAACAGGCCGTTAAATAAGCCCTCTTTACTGTACTTTTCAATTTGGTTTACGGCCTGGCTAACTGGAATACCGCTGCGCTTTAGCTCTACATGGATCACCGGCATACCGTTAATCAGCAATAACACATCACCGCGTCTGTCGTTACGCAAAGGGCTGCCGCGTTCAAATTTTGGCTGTTGCACAATTTGATAACGGCTTTGGCCAGCGGCAATTTCCTGGCGATCGTATATTTTTAAGCTGACTTCTTTGCCCATATGCAAAATATCGGCTGGGTTATCGCGCTTAATCGCCACGGTTTTACCGTTAATTAAACCGTTGAGCTTAAGCGGGGTTTTAAGCTCTTTGATTTGCTCAATAATTTGCTGCATTTCAGTCGCGGTAAGCGGGACATCGTTTAAACGATCCTGCTGGCGATTGTTTTCAAACAAAATGTTTGCCCAGTTTTGCAGTAAATCCGCTTCGGTTTTGTTTTTGAGGATCTCTGGTTCCCAGCCTTTGTAGGTGAGTACCTCAATAAAAGCCTGCTCAAATTGTGCTTCGGTTTTAAAGGTGTTCATGATTTCTGCTACCCCCGCTAAACAAACATTTTACTCAAGCAGGCCTGCTTGATATTGTTGAGTTTGTTAATTTGTTGTTGATGTTGGTTAATTAGGGTATCGAGTTTCTTGAAGTAAATACCTATTTCATATTGCTCTTCTAAACTAGTGCTATAAAACTTAAATAGCTTCATGTCTGCTTGAAATAAATGTGGGATACTGCTCCCAGAGACCTTCTCTTTTATTAATTCTTTGAACAGTTCTGAATTCAAGATTTGATAAAAAAAGTTAGAGTCTAGATTATCACTAGGCCTTACAAGCATCATTGTAGAATTTATGGTAGCCTTGCATTGTAGATTACTTATTACGGCAGGGTTGCCCAATGAACCATCCTTCGAAAATATTACATCATCATTTTTCAACATAATCTCTGGCGACTCTATGTAACGCCATTCTGGGATATGGTCGATCTTACTCCAGTTGATATGACCATTTTCTATATGTTTACCGGCAATCATTGCAGGACCATCGCTGAGATATTCATTTTGCTTGAGGGATTTCCAACCTAAACGACCTTTAATTCTGGCAATTTCACCTAATTTAACCTCAAACCAATTGTTGCTAAATCCTTTAAAACGGACTTCTGGAATGGTTGCACCTTGTTTAGGAAACATTTTTTCCAGCATGGCTTTTTTAATATTGATAAGCTTGTCATGCTTTTTTTGATGCTGAATGATTAGTGTATCAAGCTTTTGGAAGGTATTGCCGATGGCGATTTGTTCAGGTCTTTCGGGTATACTGATTTCCGTGTCTAAGATGTTTTTGTTGTAGAGTCGTTTAATAGTACTGCCTTCTAATCCACTCCATTTAACCATAGAATAAAAAACTTTCAAGAAAGCATTATCTATTTTTCCATCATGTTTTAGCCAAACAATATTTGAATCCTGAAAGTATTCATCTTCCCCTTTGTATTCAACAACGCGCCCAATACTACCAGAAGCTGAAAGCAGAAGATCTCCCTCAATTGGGTATGGGTATTTCTTTTTATACTCATCAAATAGAGCTTTACTAATAAAGGCATCAGGTTGTTTTCCAAAAGTACCTATTTTAAAGAATGGAACGTCACCAGTTTCAGACGTTTGATGCTTGAAAATTCTTTTATTCATAGCGATAGAACCTAGATCACCCAAATATAGGTTTTTCCAATCCCCACTAAACCCTTTAAATCGAATTTCTGGCACCTTGTTTTGTATACTCATCTTATTTACCCTTCAGTAAGCTGGTGAGTTCAGCCAAGCCCTGCATATCAAACTCATTACCAGTGAGATCGCCCATTATTTCAGCCAGTTCTTGCTCGGTGGTTTTTATCTCATGGGCCACTTGCGAATAGGTAACGGCGTATTTGTCGGCAAGAGCTTGCACTCGGCTGGTAAGTTGGCTAATTACGGCGTTTGGCATGGCGGCGAATTCTGTGCTTAATGGTGCAATCCATTTAAGATGCAGCAGATTGTTCACTTGTTCATCGGTTAAGGCTTCGATAGTTGCTTTGGTTTTTAAGTGCAGGGTAATGGCTGCATCTTTGACCGTTTTTTTCAAGGCTTTTTCTTCCTCGATTAATTCGTTTGCACCAATAATTTTGGCTTCATAACTTTCTTCTGCAAATTTAACTTCGCTGTCTTTTTGTTCTTTCAGGAAGGTTTTGGCGGCTTTACCTACTTCGACATTTGCAAATCCATCTTTGCTCTCTTTGACTGTAATTTGTTCTTTTTCTTCTTCGGTCAGGGATTCAAAAATTTCTTCAAGCGTGCTGGCAATTTCAGCCAAGCGGGTTTCTTTAGCTGCCAAGGCTTCTAAATCATCATTTAAGTAAGTTTGTTGCACTAAATCAAAGGGCAAAATATGGCCTTTCCAGCCGTCTTGTACTTCGGTGTCTTTGCTATCTTTCTTCTTGATGACTATATTAGGGTCAACTTGTTTAGTGGCAGAAAAACCTTCGGTTTGCATCATTTCTAGATCTGCACTGATGAGTTGCCATTGGTTGTTTAAGTATTGGTAAGCTTGATATTTGTCGATTAAAGCAATGGGGGCTAAGCGAGTAAATAGCCCGGCACTTAAAACCGCCTCTTGTTGGTTACGCTTTACGCTTTCCCAGTTTTGTATTAACCAAGTGTTTAGCTGGACATCAAAGCCATTAAAGGCTTGGTTATAGGCACCGATAAACGCTGACACTTGCGGGTGTCCGCTAATGCTGGCGTTGACGTCTTGTCTGGCAATGGCTAGCTCACTGTAAGCGGCAGATGTTGGCCTAAACAAGGTATTGTGCAATAGTGGGAAAGCCTGCCAATAGCTATGTAACTCGGCGATTTCGCTGTTAGGGATGCCGCCGAGCATGGTGGCGTGTAAATCCCAGCTCTGCGCTGCCGCAGATGAGTCCACATAGCGCGATATGTTGAGATTGTAGTCATTGTCGCGCAGGGTTTCTTTACTTACCAGCTGCGAGAACTTATCGATATTTTCGCGGGTAATTACAGCATCAGTAATGCGCTTGATATCACTGGCTTGCAGTTTGTTGTTTTTGCCTTCTTTCATAAAATGACGGGAGGCATCGATCACCAATACATCGGTGTTTTGGCGTTTTTGTTTGAGTACCAAAATCACCGTGGGAATGCTGGTGCCAAAAAAGATATTAGCCGGTAAACCGATAATGGCATCAATATGATTTTGCTCAATGAGTTGCTTGCGAATTTGACCTTCTTCACCCCCACGGAACAAAACACCATGGGGCAGTACGATAGCCATAATGCCATCAGGCTTCAGGTGGTAAAGATCGTGCAGTAAAAAAGCAAAATCGGCTTTGGTTTTAGGCGCCAGGCCAAAACGTGAATAGCGCGGATCGCTCTCTTTAAAGCTGGGGTCCCAGTTTTGTGAGTAAGGCGGGTTGGAAACTACTGCATCGACATGCAAGGCATAGTATGAGCCTTGAGGATCGCTGTCATCAAAATATGGCCAATCCTCTTCGAGCGTGTCGCCATTACGGGTTTTAATGTTGCTGGCTTTAATACCACGCATGATGAGGTTCATACGAGTTAGGTTGTAGGTGTTGGCTTTTAATTCTTGAGCAAAATAGGTGATGCTATCTTTATTTTTAGCATATTTCTCGAACGCCTCACCGATATTGATCAGTAACGAACCAGAGCCGGAAGTAGGATCGTAAATTTTGATGGTATCTTTGTCTTTTAACTCATGGGCGATGATGTTCGACATTAGTACCGAAACTTCATGAGGCGTGTAAAACTCACCGGCTTTTTTACCGGCATTGGCGGCAAATTTTTCAATCAGGTATTCGTAAATGTAGCCCAATACGTCATAGCCTAGATTGCCATTCATGGGGATGCTTTTGATCAGGTGTAGTAAGTCGCTTATGGCTTTGGTGCGTTTGCCAGCACTTTCACCCAATTTGCTTAAACCTGTTTCTAACGTTGTAAAAATGCCTTCAAACAATTTTTTGTAAGTTGGTGAAATCAAACGGCTAAAGGCTGAGAGTGCATCTCGCACGTTAGATTCATCAAATTCGGATGTTGGGTTAACCCACGTAGAAAACAGATTATCGTAGGCAATAAAGTAGCCCAGGTTGTCTTGAACGTATTTAACGGTGTCAGCATCTTCTTCAGTGAGGGCTTTGATATCTGCGGGCGTCATCCCCTGCTTGGTGACAAACTGTACCAATTGGTCGCTTAGGTACTTGTAGAAGATAAAGCCGAGTATGTAGTCTTTGTATTCGTTGGCTTCAATCTTAGAACGCATCTGGTTGGCTGATTCCCAGATTTTTGATGCAAGCTGCTGTTTATTCACAATAATTCCCGTTGATAACAGTTTTGTTCGTAAAGGGCTATTTTAGGGTTTTGATTGTACGTTTGATAAGAGCTTCATGCTAGCGGCAAGGCTTAACGAGGAAGTGTCAGTGAGTAGTTAATAGTCTAGAACCCTACCAAGAAATCTTTCTTCATCTGACACAGCTTTGATATTACTTTAAACAACGCGAGTACTTACATATCGCGATAAGATGATTACGATGATGCGTTCTTCAACATTCGTTACTTTAAGAATGGTATTCCGAATGGTGCCTTCTAGCGCCTGGCGTTGATCGAGAGGATGAACGCATCATTTCCAGGAACCATTATCTGGGGATATTAGCGCAGTGGCTGCAGAGAGTTTTGACGCTCCTAGATATCAAGCATATGATCCCTCGCAAATTCTTTTCTTCTTAAAGGACAGGGTATGGGCAACAGAATGTGGATGATCCGTGGCGATGGCGGCAAACTCTATGACGATTTCCGTGATAAACAAATTGTTGGCATCGGTTGGTCTCTTTTGGCTCCTTTAGTCAAACCCGGCCTGTCCCGAGCCCAGCTACTTGCGTTGTATCAAGAAGCAGATCCGTTAACAAAACTAGGGACGGCCCGTTCTGGTGCATCGCAGGTCTGGCGTTTTGTGAATGAGATTCAAAAGGGCGATTGGGTCATTACCTATTCGCCAGCCAACCGTACTTACCTGTTAGGCAAAGTAATATCTGACTTCCAGTACCATCCTGAATGGGAAGAAGAGGGGATGGGCATTGCTCGCCAGGTTAAATGGAATGGTCAAGAAATCGACCGTGATCGATTATCTATTGCTACCAAAAATACATTGGGGTCCACGCTGACTGTATTCCAGCTTCCAGAATATGCGTTAGAAGAGCTTTTACAGGATAAGAAACCTTCTGTAGACGTTATTACTCAAAACCCAATTGCGATGGACGAGGATGAAGTCATTTCTGATCCACTCCGGGATATGGAAATGTTGGCATTTGAGGGTATCAAAGATCGTATAAATTCTCTTGATTGGGACGAGATGCAAAATCTGGTTGCAGGAGTTTTACGCAGCATGGGCTATAAAACGCAGGTTTCACCTGCGGGTGCCGATCGGGGTAAAGATATCATTGCTTCACCTGATGGTTTTGGTTTTGAAAATCCACGCATTATCGTTGAGGTAAAACATCGCAGGGAGCAGATGGGGAGTCAGCAGATTCGCAGCTTTATCGGCGGTCGCCATAAAGACGATCGCGGGCTGTATGTCAGTACAGGGGGCTTTTCGAAGGATGCTCGATATGAAGCCGACCGTTCGACTATACCTCTGACGCTTTGGACACTTGACGATCTTGTCAGAGCGCTTATCGAAAACTACGAGCAAGTAGATATCGAGACCAAGCTTCTGGTGCCTCTGAAGAAAACTTTCCTGCCTGCTTGAATCTTACTTTGATAGCCATATCGGTGTTTTACTGATATGGCTTTATTTGTGTATTGTTACGCACCTAAAGCTAGAGCGGATGTTCTTTCATTAGGTCCTCTTTGATTTATATAATATTGCATTTGTATGATTACTCTGTTGTGATCGGGAAATGCAAGTATTGTTTGGTGGAGAAAATTGTTTACATGATTTTCTTTATATTGTTCGGAAATGAAAGTTTATGGAGTTATCATGGAAAATGATGGTTTATGGAGTTTATTAAACACACCTCTTATTTCTGGCGTGGTTTGTGTAATTCTAGCTACTTTACTACAAATTAATATTGAATCATTAAGGCTAAATAAAAAATTCTTTAAGGAAATCCCTTGTTATGTAAAGGAGGCTGGAGTAAATTCTCTACTTTTTCGTTTCTTTTATAAAGAAATTCCGCTAGAAAAAATCAAACCTTTATCAGCTAAACAGAAAAAGGTTGCAATTTCTTGCTCTTTTATCATTGCCTTGATAATTGGAGGGTTTTCGTATTACACAGTAAAGATAGTCATTGAAACACCAAAAGGTTATACTAACCTTAAGTTTATAGACACAAATGAAAAATTCACTCTATCTGAGCATGATGCCATTAGTTATCCTGATAAATCTCAATGGCGTTTAAACCAAGATGTTTGTCATTCTGATACTTATCAAAGTCTAAGCAAGCATTTCAACATTAGTTATGATTTGCTTTTTATGGTGTGTACAACTGTAGGGCTTGATAAAGAACGCGTAAAAATAAAAGCGCTTGTTGACAAATTTGAAGTAGATCGTGTTTTTGTTGGTGTGCTATTATTGGTTTTTGGAGTTTATGCGTTGTTTTTTATAATGGCACTATGTTCGCCATTAGTCATTACACCGAAATTGTTAAAATATTGGCATAATTATCTTGAAAAGAAATATATGTGTTTATAGCGATATGAAAATTACGACGGACGGGGAAAGATAATATTAAAATTATCGAGCCGCACTATTTCCCCATTGTTAAATTGAAGAGAGCTGACGCCACACAAAAAATGTCAGACAGGCACAGCCTCTTTACCCCTTCCTCAACACTCCATTAACCCAACGTTCATCCCTACCCGGACGCTTATCCCGCGTCACCCACATCTCAGCGAGCTCAATCCCCACTACCGTACCCAACAGCGCCCTCAACCCCAGCTCATCCATATCCGTAAATCGCCTTCCATCAACCTCCCGCTCTCCATCTCCATACTTAAACGACACATACCAAACCCCGCCCGGTTTCAGCCCATCTGCCAACCTCCGCATCACTCCCGGCAACTCCACAGCCGGAACATGCAACAACGAAGCACAGCACCAAATCCCATCAAACTCTTCCTTCCACTCAACCTCAGCAAAGGTCATCAACTGAACCGGCAACCCGGTATGTTCCCGCGCCAGCTCAACCATCGCTGGCGACGCATCAAACGCTTCCACCTGATATCCCATCTCCTGAAACGCCTTAGCATCGCGCCCGGAGCCGCACCCCGCATCCAGCACCCGAGCCCCCGGGGCAAGATGTTTGGTAAAGGTCTCGTACAGTGAGGACATATCGACATTCACCGTACCGTCGAAGAAGGTCTGTGCATTGTCCTGATAGTATTTGAGCGTCATTAGAATGTGGCCTCGCCTTCGGCTTTGGGGGCCCAGGTACGAAGCTGCCTGCATAAAGCAGCGTTCCAGTTTTTATTGAGAAAGTCTTTCCGCACTGCTGGTTGTTTTCCTGTCTGTTTGACGATGGTTTCATGAAGCGGAAGTTTGCTCTGAATAAAATACTCATTGCGGGCATGCAATCTTTCCAGGAATTTTATTTCCGGCAGGCGTGCGGACTTACTCTCAGCACCACGATTACAGCATTTACAGGCCAGCACCAGATTCCACACGCCATTGATATTGGCTACCTTATCGCGTGCCGCCCAGGGAATAAAGTGGTCTACGTCGGCCAGGTCAGGATCGCCCGGCGTCAGGCTGATAGGTTTGAAGCAGTAAAAGCAGCGTCCTTTCTGATAGCCGTTTAAACTGTCACGACAGCTGGTGATATCAACCCGACGTGCATTCACGCGGCTGAACAGCAACTGATTATCTTCATCGAACTCAACGCCAACAAGGTTGCGGGAAACGCCCATCGCCCAGGCCTGCTCGACCAGGTTCCAGCGCGCAGTGGTTTCAAAAGCCAGGTTCTGATACTGCTGGCGTTCGCCCAGATGAAAGAAGTTATCCGTCAGGCGGATGCCGTTATGGGTCTTACGCTCATCAATGAAAAAGCGTTTCTCGATCTCGCCGCCATTCACATTGTGGAAGGCGTCAATCACGTTGGCAAAACCACGCCGTACCGTGGTTTCAATCAGCTGGTTATGTGAGATCTCATCATTATTAAACTGCACACAGGTATCCAGAAACTGGCTGCGGCTCGAGGTGATCTGCTTCGGAGCGTGTTTCAGGTGTTCGCAAAGATGGCGGCTGAACGGCACGGCGAGTTCGTCAAGGGTGATGATGTCGCTGCCCGTCTTATCAATCTCATACAGAGCATGGGCAAGCGCGAACTTGTAAGATGCGACGTTCTTTCCAAAAAGAATCACCCCGCGCCAGTAGTTCTCCAGCGTAGGGTCAGCCTGGTAAAAATCCATCAATGAAATCCTGTTACGGTGGGGGAGGTAGTTAACTACCGAAACCTGTAACGGGATCACATAACAAATGAAAGGTGATGTAAACCGTGAATCAATGGATTTGATGAATTTGTGATCGGTTGCAATTGAAAAGTAGTGCGCTGGATGACTGACATCACTAAATGGTGACGATTGGCGCTTTCAGGTTCACGCTGACAGTCGTTCCCGTGCAAAATAGCCGGAGCAGTCAGGAATCAATAAAAACATTTAATTTTACGAGGCGTTTTTGACCCATCCAAACACCGCACTAAATAAAAAATTAAACATTAACGTTAAACAAGTAATTACCTCAGGCTCAATACATCGCATTTTATATACGCCAAATACCCCGCATTTACTCCCCCCAAACTCCGTTTATTAGTAGTTGCCTAACCTGGGCAAAGCCATATCATTCTGCCGATAACAAATCTCAATTTAGGGAATGAAGATGAAAGACGCGTGGCTGGATACGTGCTCTACCACCATCCAAAACTTCGTGGAACGCTCGACGAGGTTACAGCCAGATAATCTTGACCTGGAACTGGTCGAAAAAATTGATTTTGACTACCAGATTAACTTAAGTCTCGATTTTCGTATTAAGGCTACAGAATATACTCAGGTGGGGAGAGTCAGCCCCGGGAGCGGCACGCGGATTTTTACGGGTAATTTCCAGTACAACGAGGCTCTCCAGACGGAAACCAGCGCTGTCTTATCTCGCGCAGAAACTCTTCGTGAAGCACAAGCACTGGTGCTTTCCCACCCTTACGGTGCGCTTCAAAAAGAGCAAGAAATCTATTCCCATCCAACGCGCCTCTGTTTAACTGAAAACTGCACTAACTGTAATGGACGCGGACAGGTCAATTGCTCCTGGTGCTATGGTTCTGGCCGCGTGAGCTGTACAACCTGTGGAGGAAGCGGGCAGGTACTGGAACAGCGAAGCCATTTCGATCACTACACCAATCAGTATCGCACGGAGAGCCACTACCGGATGTGCTACACCTGCACAGGCGGTAAGGTGAACTGCGGCCACTGTAGCGGCTCGGGAAACCAGCGCTGTTCACCCTGCGAGGGGACAGGCGAAACAACCCGCATTACCCGGCTTGCCAGCGTTGCCGTGCCTCATTACCAGTTGATCTACCATCGTGAGGATGTGCCGACGTTCATTAAAGATGGCCTCTACAAAGCGGGTATCCCGGAACTGGCGAGTTATGGCGCCGTTGAGCTGGCGGATTCCAGTATTGATGAGGGGCTGCGTAACGTTAATTTTATCTACAACGCCAGCGTACCCTTTGCCCGATTTACGAGCCAGCTACGCCAGGCCCAGCTTGCTGCGCAGCCTGTTAACTGGATCGTTTACGGTCGACATCCGCAAATACTGGATGCGGGACATGTCGTTGAGTTGATGCTGAAAAACGATCTCAATGAGCTCGTCTATCGAAGCACAAAAGGGAAGTTGCTGAACCCGCTTGTTGCGGCGGTTAGCCGTAAAACGGTGGCCACATTTATGGAATCGGAAGCCCATCAGGATATGCTGGATGCGAACCGCGCGGGTAAATCCGGGGAGATGCTCCGCGAAGCGATGAATCGTGGAGTTACCACAACCTATATTGATGAAGCCCTGACCAGCCTGAAAGCCATCACGCAGGCTGTCCAGAACTGGTCGGTGTTGAAATGGTCAATCTTCAGCGCTGTCATTATCTATCTGTTTATGCCTCTGTACACAGCGTATGGCGATATCTGGTCCAACGACAGGGCGACAGGACGGGTCTATCTTACCCCGTTCACTAACTGGGATAATCAGCATAATTTACTCGCTTCCCTGGAGGTACTGGCGCGTTACTGTGGCCTGTTTATTGCCATCGCTGCCGTTGTTATCTCTTTGCTTGGGTATTTATGGCGCAGGGGCTGGGTCCGCTGGCGAATGGGCCAGCATCTGGCTAAATGGGCGGTTAATCAGAAGATTTTACGTAGCGGTTGGTTCATGAGCCTTCTTCTGACCAGCCTGCTCACAGCTTCCCTGTTACTGTTTTTCCCGATCTGGGTGACAAATGAGGGAGAACTCTTTGGGCAGTATTCCTTAATTGAGTTAATTCGCTGGGTTGCTCAGTTTCTAAGATAATACGACCAGGGCTCCCGGTATGTTTTCAGAGAGCCTTTATTTTTACCTGGCTGCCTTTCGCAACCAACAAAAAGGCGCCCACCGGCGCCTTAATCATACTATCGCTGTCTTAAGCCTTTCGAAGCTTCCCGGAGATCACCCCAACAAAGTCCATTACCTGCTGTTGCTTCTGGTCCGACAGTTGACTCACCTCACGCATCAGCGTCTCTATCTCCGGCTCTCCCTGCCGGGAGGTCAGGATCATACAGCCCTTCATGACCTTTACGTCGACCTTCGTTCCGGTACTGAACCCGGCTTCATTTAACCACAGGCCTTTCATAATAAATGCAGGAATGCGGGTGTAATCTCCATACCGCGTCGCATAACTTACGGTAAATACCCGGTCGTCAGCTTCAAATACTTCTGGTTGCAGTGATTCTGCAATACAATCGATATCAGTCATGGTTACTATTCTCAGTCAATAGTGATTGTGATGAGCGATACGGGCATGTTGGCGCATGCCCGTATTGCGTTAAATAACACCTGTAAATTTACTCAGGAAATAAAATTAAGTCCAGAGTAATATAAAACGTAATAAGCGTTATTCGGTTGCTTTCGAATATCCATTAAATATATTAATTCGCTGTGACTTATAATTTTACGCATAAAGAAATGATAAGTTATGATCGGGAATATCGAACAACGTATCTATGCGCTTGCCAGACGTTATAACGGCGTGTACCTCATCAATAACGAGCAAAACCAACAATTACTCAATGCCAGTACAGACCTCGATACGGATATGTTGCTGGATGTCGACGAGGCAGAAGCACTCATGGAGGAATTTTTTAGAGAATTTAACGTTAATAGAGGAAGCTTTAATATAAAGATCTATTATCCCGATGAGCCTTTTTCCTGGAATCTATTTAAGAAATCTGCTCCTGTTCCTGTTCCTGTTCCCGACTTTACGATTAGTATGTTGATCGAATCAGCTAAAGCCGGGAAATGGTTGTACGACTAATCATAATCAAAGAGCTAAATAAATTCCGATACCTGTACACTTATTTTTGACTGTTCCTAAAAAAGCCAACTTTATTGGAGGCTTTGCTTTTAAAAGGGTAAGACGAGAGAGCGTTGGGATAGTGACACATTCCGATAAAGTATCCAGGCTACGACCGGGATGTGCCGTAATTTGCACTTGGGTGGCGGATGTTAAGCCTGTAGGTAAGGAAAAATAGCGTCTCTTAGTCATTCCTCCTCGCGCGCTGACACGACCTTCCCGATTATCTTGTGGGAAGGTGGTGCTTAAAAGCATTCTGCTTTCACGAGCGGACCAGCCATAATGGATATTTACCACAATAAATATAAGGATAAATATCATGACTCATACTGAACCAAAGAGAACTGTTACCCTGATCGTGGACCCAGCCCTCTACGATGAAGTGAAGCAATCCGGAGCGAACATATCTGCCCTCTTTAATAAAGCATTGCTCGAAGAACAGAAACGGCTGCAGGCCGCTCGCTGGACAGAGGAGAGCAGGGAAGGGCTGGAAGAGATGCGCCGCTTCTTTGAAACCCACGGCCGTTTTTCTGACGAACCAGGGAAGCTGTGATGCAATTCTGCGTTTACCGCATTAAAGGAAAGAACAAGACCTATCCGTACCTACTGGAGGTGCAGTCCCCCTGGCGGATTATTATTTGGGGCGCGGCGCATCTGCATCCGCCAGTGCCGCATCGCTTCCAGGCCTACAAACACGCATCCACTTCAAAGTGCCTGTTTTAAGGTGCATTTAACTTTTCATGTCGCCAAACCCACCCCCATCGCCCCCCTTATAATCGGAATCGGCGTCAGCAAATGCTGATACATTAGCTCCCCCGCCTTATCCGCATCCCTTGCCAGCACCGCATCCATCAGCTTCTGATGCTCCACGTGCTTCTCTTCTAACATCGCAACAGACAAAACCGTCTTCCGCAGCCACACATACCGATACCGCGCCGCCAGGTCAAACAGCCGTTCCCGCATCTGCATCAAATACCGCGATCCACACCCCACCACAATCGCCGTATGAAACGCCTGATGCCGCTGGTCCCACTCGTCCAGCATCGTCTCGCTGGCGTCGCGGGATTCCAGCTTGTTCAGCAGATGCATCCGGGCGAGGAGGTCGGCTTCCCACTCTTCACCGCCGCGCTCGATGGCGAGGCGGACCAGCATCGCCTCCATATTGGCGCGGGCATCAAAGATATCGAGCAGCTCCTGTTCGGACATGGGTGCCACCCGGTAGCCTTTCTGGTTAATGACCGTGACCAGCCCCTCGGCAACCAGCTGCGACAGCGCTTCGCGCAGCGGGCCGACGCCCAGTTCATACCGGGAGGTCAGCAGGCTCATCCGCAGCTTCTCATCCGGGTGA
>PJUE01000724.1_pt1 | contig 15868 bp, 23 predicted proteins | sample 1512171 | NCBI WGS metagenome assembly PJUE01 (sample SAMN08177674, study PRJNA422409) | Feces metagenome, whole genome shotgun sequencing project. | isolation source: Chicken feces (3) enriched on wood chips: alkali lignin treatment | host: Gallus gallus | place: USA: Madison | collected 2015-01-15
CCCCGATGAAACCCGAACCTTTGTTGCCCTTCAGACGGCAATCCCGATGCCCAGATGCAGACGGTTCGGTTCCCGGCAGCTCGCGACCAGATCCAGACATTCTTGCCTTATACTCTCAAAGGCCGCGAGCGTCCAAAGCTGCCGTTCGGGGTGTACCGAGCAGCCCATCCGCTTTCGGCGTAATTTCCAGACTGAGGGCCCCTTATCTAGCCAGGCAGATGACTTCTGAATGCAGGCCTCGTAACGAGGCCTCCTGGGCGCTATTTTATAAAGTCGGTTTCAGATTAGCTGGACGTCGCAATATTGTGAATTTTGGTCAAAAAGTGTGTCATATCAAAGCGCTTCAAACACGCAAATCGCAGGATGTAAAGTCATAACGCGGCTTTGTAACTGCCTTATTATTTATCGCCGACGTTGAAATTGCGTTTAACGCCTCCATATAAGATTGATCGCCATCTTTATTTTTGAGCAAGGGCGACCGAGAGTTAAGTGCTCCCGCTCAAGCGGTGACTCCAATGACCAGGAAATCTAACAACCGAGCCGGCACATTTTCAGCCCTTTTATCGGCAAGCGACGAGGCTGAACAGTTTGCATATGCTACCCGCCAGAAGGAAACTGGCTTAGTGGACTCGCCTGAGCACGGCGCTAATGCCAAGCCGAGCGAGGAAACTGCTCTGGAGCGGCGCGTACTTGCTCATCAACGCATCCTACAAGCGCTTATCTGCGATCTCGCCGACGACGATCCAGCAATTTTTGAGCGATTGAATGTGCGCTTTGGGGTGGGACACGATCTTGGGTCTTACGAGCAGGATTACGTGACGACAGGCCATTACTGCGAACACTTTCTCGGGAGCGTCGAGCAGCGACACTCCCCACGCCCTGTTACGAACCCTAAAATCGTTATAGCTTTCGAGCCACAAAAGGTCGGGCCTTTGGATGGTCTAGGATCGCGACAAGTAGCGTCGGATCGCGGCCAGCGCGAGGAGTGGGAAAATGAGGGCGGCTCGTTCGCAGTTCCTTTAACGCCACCGAGAAACGCCTGCTTCAGTATTTTTCGAGCTGATCGCGTCATGCTAACCTCTACCCGGCCCGCCGGAGGAGATTGGCGTTGGAAACTTCGCGCGAGTACCGGCGCGTTGATTGCAAAGGGCTCTGGGTTTTCGACCGAGAAAGAGTGCCTCGCCGCCGTAACGTTTCTCAAAGATAATAGTCAACACGCAAGAATATTCATAGAATGATTTCCCACAAATGACTTAGAATTTTCGTGAAGTTACGAAACATGAAAACGGGGCAAAAACGGCTGCACGATCAGATCGCTGCTTTATGCAATGATCTCGGAGCCATCCAAGCGCAGGATTTTGCAGGGACGACGCTCGACGCTCTCCGGCTGATGATGACAACGAGAATGAGCTTGTCACTAATCCCTGTCCTTCATGCTCGGTCAGACGAGCTTCGCGGAAAGCTCATCGTCGTCCTGCCACTGGTTCGAGGGGCTTCGGTGCGCGAACTCATGATGACTTGGCGTAATTCGTCGCCAAGACCTGAAGCTCATTGCCGCCTCGCCAAGATCATTGAGGGCTGCCTGCTGCCCTGGGCGTATGCCGAAGGCGATAAATCGACATGTCGCTTGGGACGCGCAAAAATGTGCCACTATCGGGCGGCTCGCTTCCGGAACCGACCAACTTAAGCCGTTCCGCGACACACGCACGAAGGGCCGCTCCATGCCGGAACCCGCCATTCCCATTTTATCGAGCGGTCGGGCGGCATGCGCCTGAACCGGTCAGATAGCAGCTTTTCACGATTTTAATCTGGAACCTGCCGTTCCGGAGCCGCCGGCGAATCGGACATTTTATCGACGAGTGTTTGCGCGTTTCGATTGCCACTGGAACGAGCCAAAGAGCATCATGCTTCACAGCTTGCCCTGTGTCGAATGAACCGGAGCTATATCTGCAAGGCACAGGCTTGAGCCCTGCCGCCGGTCTAGATTTGCAGCTATCTCCCAACGGCAAAGCCTCTGGATCAGAAAGAAAGCTTCGGCTTACAGATCCCATCAGTGAAGGCTCTGCCTCGCTGCCTCCCGCAAGGCAGAAGAGAGGTCTGAATAGTTGTATGGTCCGACGGAGTAGACGCTTACGGTCTTTTTCGTCACTCCATGCGGCAGCCCAACCGCAGGAACATCCAAGTGCCCGCCTTCATTTTCCCAGCCGTCCAAATCTGTCTCGCTGAGATCAAGTGACGCCGTTTGCCCTGTGACATCGGATCGAGAGTGGGCATCGATAGCAAGCAGGTCGGCATGGATCAGAAGCAATTGATCGGCGATCATTTCCAACGCCAGCACTTTTCGCTCTTCTGTGGTTCCGTCATGTCGAGTTGCGGCAAGGCTGATCATTTCAACTTCCTCCAGTGAGAATCCCTTCTCATCGGAAGGGGCGGCGAATTGAGGGAGAAGTGAACTCAATTCATCTTCGATCGCATTTCCATGATATTGCTGGATATTGCGTCGACTGCGGTAGGTGCGGAGTCTTTCTTTGTAGTGGGCTGCAATCCTGGAATACGCGTCCCGATTTTCGCCGGGCTGAGACGCTCGCGCGCGAATGAGCGCAAGCTGATGCTGGTATAGTAACTCATTGAGGTCCATGGCCAATTTTCCATATCGGAACGAGAAGTCACATCATGTCGTGGCCTTTTAGCTCGTCCGAGATTTCATCTTACCACACATCACATACTTTATTTGCCTATTTTATAATTTGCATCGAAGGACGCGCTAAATCTATTTGCGAGTGACGCTGGTTCGATCCCGGCTATTCTCTACACGATTGTCAGGTCCGGTCCCAAGCCCCCTCCACCGCAGGTATGGCCGGTAGGCGACTGTCGCATTTGGAGCGTAGATACAGAGATAGTTGCCGCTCAGCTGCGTCGCCTGCCGACCAGCTTAAGACGTTCGCGAAGCGAATTCGGATGTCCGCTCCGGACGGAAGCGGCCGGTTGCTAGACATCCCGGCATCATTTAATTCAACAGGCGCCAACGCTTGCGTTCCCGTCTGAGTGGCGGTCCCGACGCGCCGCTTGGCTGTCCCGTTTCTCCATCATCATCGCCCGGTTTCTGGAAGAAGCATTCGGGAACAGATTTCGGAAAAACGGCCCGCCGTGCACGGCCGGCGGTGGCTGCTATCGGCAGACTATCTCTTTGCTAGTTCCTTTGTAGGACGGTTTACCGGCCAGTCGTATGAAAATTCCAAAACAAACGGATCGCAAGCTCAGGACTGCATGGCCCAGCCGGACACGTCCATTGCCGCCTGCCGGATTGCCTCCGATCTGGTCGGATGAGGGTGGCTGGTGCGAGCGATGTCCTCGGATGTGGCCCCGAAGGTGAGCGCAAGCCGCGCCTCCGCGATCATCTCGCCGACCTGGGGACCAACCATGTGCATCCCCAGGATACGGTCGGTCTGGGCGTTGACGATGACCTTAACTATGCCGTCGGGCCATGTGGCACAGTTTCGCTGCCTGGCCGCGGGCCTTCTTGAATGGTCGGGCATCGGGATCGGTGGTCGATGCATGGGTTGCATTGCTGCGCTTCTCGCCCCGGAAATTGCGTTCGGCATTGCGGCCAGTCGGCCCTGTGCCCTGCTTGTTCTGGCTGGATATCGCTCCGCCGTCACCGTCATCGCCGGGGCCGCCTTCATCCCTGGGCCTGAAGCTCTTCACGCTGGCCCACGCTTCGATCAACGTGCCGTCCACAGAGAAATGATCGGCCGACAGGAGAGCCTGTACGCGCTCCTGCCCGACGGCGGAAGACAGAAACCTGGCGGCGACGTCCCCGGACAGCAACCTCTCGCGGTTCTTGGTGAAGACCGTCACATCCCAGATGGGCGCATCCATCGCCAGGCCGACGAACCAGCGGAAAAGCAGGTTGTAGTCCATCTGCTCCATGAGCTGGCGTTCCGAGCGGATCGTATAGAAAGTCTGCAGGAGCAACGCGCGGAGCAGCTTCTCGGGCGGGATCGATGGCCGGCCGATGCGAGAATACATCGCATCGAAATCAGCAGACATCATCCCGAGAGCTTCGTCGACGATCGCACGGATCGCCCGAAGTGGATGGCCCGCCGGAACCCGGGCCTCGCAGCTTACGTAAGAAAACAGCCCTTCGCTCCGGTAATCGCCGCCGCGCATCTTAAATCCTTCAACCTCAGTTGAAGGCGTCTGAATCACCTCAAGCGGCTCAAGGAAAGCGCCTTTTTCCGCGACCTGTTAAGTTTCATTTAACCCAAACCAGACGAAAATGGGGATGGAGGAAATGATCAACATGAATGCGCGTCCAAGGCTGTCGATAGTGGATTTGCGGCAGGCGACGCGTCATGCGGTCGATTATACCGCCGACGCCGAACACCGTCAGCTGGGCGACTTCAAAATACAAGTGCGCAACGTGTCAGCCCGGGGCTTCATGGTCGAGGGAGAAATCGCGTTTGATCCTGGTGAGCGCATTCAGTTGAGGCTGCCGACGATTGGTGAAATCGAGGCATATCTGGTCTGGCGGCACGGAGGGCGCCTTGGGTTTCAGTTTGAGCGTATCATACGACCAGCTGATTTCGCCACGCTATTGCTTGCACTGAACCCAAAGCCAATCAGCGGCAAACGGAAGGTATAGTTCAAAACAGCCATTCGAACTACGGCTTAAAATGAGCGTAGTTGGTCGGTAGGCGACGCATCTAAGCGGCAACTATCCCTCTATCTGCGCTCCGAACGCGACAGTCTGCAATCCGCCAATTTCAGCCTTTCAGCATCGATTTTGCCATCGCGGATTGCTGACGGTCGTATTGAATGCCAAAACCCCGTTATGAAAAATATCTTGGCATTCCTTGTTCGAGCAGCCGAGGATGAGACGATACCGTGGGTTTGGGGTGGCCGAGGACGACGAAACGGAAGAAACCTTGCGCCAACCATGGAATGGTCTTGCTAGCGGTTGTTCGGGAAAGGGTATGGAGGCTGGCCCCAACTACTTCGGCGCCATGACCACCGCGAACAACCGATCAAGGTTCAACTGCAATTCTTGAACGGCAGGGTTTTCGGCGTATTTTGGAAGCCCGAACGGCAGGCTCATACTCTCATATGTAGCCGAAGTCTCGGCGTCCGTCAGGAGGCCTCGCTTGCGAAGGATGTTGGCGAGACTGACAATCCCATTGATCGCAGAAACATCCGACGCCTCGCGAGCTTCAATCAGGACCTTTTGGGTAAGATTGGGGCCATCTGTCATTGCGAAGCACCGAGCCCTTGGCTCGCGACAGATCTTTTTTGCGCGGCGAGCTCGCGTTCGCGTGCGACGCCAAGGACCTGCTTGGCCATCGTCCGCCACGCCGCCTCCGAGCGCAAGGCGCGTTGCCGCACGTTTTCCAATACCGAACCTGCTGCTTCCTGCGCCGCCTGTTCAGCACGTTCAATGAGGAATTCATAAGAAAGTGCCATAGACATCCACTCCTGGTACGGGGTGCAGAGAAATCGGCGGCACCGGTATCCTTCAACGGATTGCCCGTGCCGCCCTCGATCAGTTGGCGCTGCTGAGATTAACTGCCGATTCCTTGCCGTTGCGGCCGGTTTCGACGTCATAGGACACGCGCTGGTCCTTGTTCAGCGTGTCCAAGCCGGCTGCTTGCACGGCAGAGATGTGGACGAAGCTGTCCTTGCCGCCGTCATCAGGCTGAATGAAGCCATAGCCCTTGCCTTCGTCGAAGAATTTTACGGTTCCGATAGTCATGGTCGTTTCCTTTCAAGAAACGGTAGTGGCCGTCAGCGATTGCTGACGGTGTCGTGCGTCAAGTCGTTACTTGAAAGGAAGTCGTCGTCGCGCAGGAACGGAAACTAAGTTCCCAGACCTGAAACCACACCGGCGATACCCGTCGAACTTCAACGAGAGCAGGATTAAGACGCCAGCATAGCGCTGGCGCGGTGCTGTCAGGCGGGTGCAGGCGCCGAAACATGTGCCATGCTCCATGCACAGGCTGCCGCAGCGCCCAGCTCGCGCTGAAAGGCGCTGATCTGGCCAGCGATGGACGAGGCCTCGGCGAGATGGGCCTTGCGATCATCCGTGTTGGCCGAATGATCAGCACACATCAGCGCATGCTGGTGAGCGGCGTATTCTTTATTGATATCCATGGGAAATATTCTCCTTGGGGCGGTCATGCCGCGGGCCTCCCCGCAGGGGCTTGTCTGATCAGTCGACCATCGCAGCGACTAGTCGTCGCAGTTCGAGGGGCGAAAGGATGGCGGCAAAAATCGGGTGCCTTTCCGTGGACTCGTTCTGCGCCGAGCTTTTGCGCGACGAGACGGTGTGGCGCTTGGCGGCGCCGGCATTCATGCAATTCATTTTATCCTTGCGCGCAGCAATTTTGCGGGCGTCTTTTGAAATCGGGTTAGCGCCTGATTTTACCCCGCCGGACGAAGCCTGGCCCTTGGCCGGGTGTCCGTTCGCGATAGATGATCCGACCTTTGGTCAGATCGTAAGGCGTCATTTCCACGTGTACGTGGTCTCCAACGACCGAGCGGATCCGGTGACGGCGCATTTTACCGGCCGTGTAGGCAATAATCCGATGCTCATTATCGAGTGTCACGCCGAAGCGTCCGTCAGGCAGAATCTCGTCGACCTTGCCTTCCACTGTTATGAGCTCTGCCTTCGCCAAACCCATTCCTTGCGTACAAATAATCGTCCGCGAACGGGCGTGTCCCGACGCAGAGCTATGCAGATTGAAAGGGAAGAAGCAGGCCGATGATTCGGCTATCAAATTCCGTCGCAAACGACGTTAAGCAACTTCTGTATAATGTAATATTCAAAAATTGCAAACTGTCAGTCTGATGGGGTTTGGAACACGTCCAGTGTTTAACCACGACGCCGCCTTTTCCTGTTCGACGCCGCTGGCCACAGCAACCAGAGCGCTACGCTAATAACGAACATTTCGGGGGTGAACTGAGATCATCGTTCGGTACCCTCCACAGGCAAACCGTTAATGACCCCATGCCGCTGGGTGCTGGTAGCCAACCAGCCAGAGTACGGCAGCGTTGCCGCAAAACTATGACGGCTGCTTGCCCATATCGTGTATGAAAATAATGCGAATTGGTCGACACTCGCTGATGGTATCCGCGCCAGCAACCGGCAGCTATCTAACCTTCACACCTCCAAACGCGACAGTCTCCTTCCGGCCCGGCGTGCACAATCCGACAGACAAACCGGCACGTCCGCACCTGGGAACGCGAAATCGGCGGCTGAATGTCTTTGAAGGTGAAGGGTTCGTGCAAGGGCGCGTAGCCGCCAAAGCCCCTCCCCCTCCTTCCACCTGAAGCGCCGACGACATTTCGCGGGACCAAATGGCGACCCAAAAAGCGGTCGTACATTAAGCGCCGTCTCAAAACCCTCTTACCTGCGGCCGAACAAGTCCATGTTGGCATCTCCCCAGTCTTTCAGTGCGGTGATGATCGGCGTAAGCGATTGGCCGCGCTCGGACAGGCTGTACTCCACGCGCGGGGGCACTTGCGGAAAGACCTCCCGCTCGATCAAGCCATCAGCTTCCAGTTCGCGCAGCTGGTTGGTGAGCATGCGCTGCGTCACTTCGCCGGAGCGTCGGCGCAGTTCGTTAAAGCGGACCGGGCCGTCCTGAAGATGATAGAGGATCACGGCCTTCCACTTGCCGTCGATCAGGCTGACAGCCGCTTCCACCGCACAGCCTGGCGTGCAGTCGAGCCGGGAATGACGGGCCTTGACCATTTCACGGTATCCTTTTTGACACTATATGCGTTTTTTGTGCTTATGACATGAATCGCCCCTACGCTTACATCGAACTTGTCTCTCAATCCAAGGAGCAAGATCCATGCATGCCATTGCCTATCGCCAGCCAGGCCCGATCGACCGCGCCGACGCCCTGATCGATATCGAACTTCCCCGCCCCGTCCCGGCCGGTCATGACATTCTGGTTGCGGTGAAGGCAGTTTCGGTCAACCCGGTGGACACCAAAGTCCGCGCCGCCGCCGCACCTTTCGAGGGCAGCAATGAGCGCATTCTGGGCTGGGATGCATCGGGAATCGTCGAGGCCGTCGGCCCCGAAGTCACCCGTTTCAAAGTCGGCGATGCCGTATTCTACGCCGGCAATATCGCGCGGGACGGCAGCAATGCGCAGTATCACCTCGTCGATGAACGGATCGTCGGCCCCAAGCCGCAGTCCCTGGATTGGGCCCAATCCGCCGCTCTGCCGCTGACCAGCATCACCGCATGGGAAGCCCTGTTCGACCGGCTTCGCGTGCAGCAGCCGGTGGCAGGCGGGGTTAACGCCATCGTCATCGTCGGCGGGGCCGGCGGCGTCGGCTCTATCGCAATACAGCTCGCCCGCGCGCTGACCGACCTGACCGTGATCGCCACCGCATCGCGCGGAGAAACGCAGGACTGGGTTCGCGAACTCGGCGCCCATCATGTGATCGACCATCGCCAGCCGCTCGCCGCACAAGTCGAGGCTCTGGGCATCGGTGCACCGGCCTTCGTATTCTCGACCACCCACACCGACCGGCATCTGGGCGAAATCGCCGAGCTGATTGCACCGCAAGGCCGCTTCGCCCTTATCGACGATCCGAACAGCCTCGATATCGTGGCGTTCAAGCGCAAGGCAGTTTCGGTTCACTGGGAGCTGATGTTCACCCGTCCCCTGTACGATACACCGGACCTGATCGAACAGGGCATCCTGCTCGGTAAGGTGGCCGGGCTGGTCGATAGCGGCAAGGTCAGGACCACGCTCACGCAGACCCTCTCCCCTATCAGCGCCGCTAACCTAATTGTAGCGCATCGCCAGATCGAAAGTGCAACCACGCGCGGCAAGATCGTGCTGGAAGGATGGAACCCTGCCCATGACTGATCCTGTCGTGCACCTCGTCGCCCGGCTCGTTCCCCAGCCCGGAAAGGCGGAGGAACTTGCCGCCGCCATAACTGCCATTCTGGGCGAAGTCCGCAAGGAGCCGGGCTGCCTGGCCTACACGGCCCATGTCAGCCGCGACGCGCCGGGGGTGATCGTGATGGTCGAGGCGTGGGCCGATCAGGTCGCGCTCGACACCCATGCGCAGGCCCCTGCCTTCACCGCATTGGCCGTCCGCTTCGGCGATCTTCTGGCCCAGCCGCCAACGCTGGAACGGCTTCAGCTTCTGGGCTAACAAATACCCCTCAGGAGGCGCGCGCCATGCGCCGCACGGCCTGCGGCGGCTGCCCATACTGCCGGAGAAAAGCCTCGCGCATACGTCGCAGGTCGACGAAGCCGGTTTCACGCGCCACGGCTTCAAGGCCGTGGCGCGTATCTTCCAACAGAAGCCGCGCCGCTTCCAGCCGCAACTGCTCGACCGCCTTGGCCGGTGACTGTCCCGTCTCGGCCCGGAACGCGCGGCTGAACTGACGCGGAGACAGCGCCGCCACGCCCGCCAGCTCTTCGACCGTCAGCGGATTGGCGAGATGCCCCCGCGCGTGGATGAGTGCCTTCTGGATACGATCGCTGCTCGGCGCCAGTTCCAGCAGTTCGGAATGCTGCGACTGGCCGCCCGCGCGGCGATGGTGCATCACCATCCGCCGCGCGACCGCTTGCGCGATGTCTGCTCCCAGATCCTTCTCAACCAGCGCCACCGCAATATCGAGGCCGGCCGTCAGCCCTGCCGAAGTCCAGACCGCCCCCTCGTTGATGAAGATCCGGTCATCCTCCACGCGGACCCCGGGGAATTCTTCGCGAAGCTGCCGGGCATAAGCCCAATGGGTCGTGGCCCGCTTGCCATCCAGCAAACCCATCTGCGCCAGCAGGAACGCGCCGGTGCAAAGCCCGGCAACCCGGCGCGCGGATTGCGCCGCCTCCCGCAGAGTCTCAAGCGTTGCCGCGTCCTGCACAGGCGGCGGCAACAGCCCGGCCATCAATAGTAGCGTATCGACCTGCCCTGCCTTGGCCAAAGGTTCGGTCGGCACGGCAAACCCGCTGGACGACATCATCGGCCCACCTTCGGCCGAATAGAGGCCGAGTGAATAGAACGCCTCACCGGCAACCGTGTTCGCGAGTTCGAAGGCAGCCTGCGCGCCCAGAGCGAGAAACTGGAACCCTGGCGTAAGCACCATGGCGACTTGCGGCATCCTAAATCCTTCATGTCCTGAATGCGTAATTTATACGTCATTTGAGACATTGTGCAATGCGATCATAACCGGCCTGCCAACCGGCAACACGCATCGCAAAGGGCTTTCGACCATGACCACGCAGACTCCCGGCACCGCTCTCATCACCGGCGCATCCGGCGGCATCGGCGCCATTTACGCCGACCGTCTGGCCCGCCGCGGCTATGACCTCATCCTTGTCGCCCGCAATGGCGACAAGCTTCAGCGCCTCGCCTCCAGCCTGTCCGACCGGACCGGACGAGCAGTCGAAGTTGTCGTTGCCGACCTCGAAAATGCGCAGGATCTGGCCCGCGTCGAAGCCATTCTACGCAGCGATGCCAGCATCACCACTCTGGTCAACAATGCCGGCGTCGGTACCCACACCGCGCTGCTGGACAGCGACGTCGACCGGATGGAGGCGATGATCCGCCTGAACGTGACCGCGCCGATGCGCCTCGCCTACGCCGGAGCTCCAGGTTTCGTCGCACGCGGACACGGCACCATCATCAACATCGCCTCGATCGTCGCGATCACGCCGGAAACGCTCAACGGGGTCTATGGCGGCTCCAAGGCGTTCGTGCAGGCCTTCTCAGCCTCGCTACATCACGAACTGGCGATCAAGGGCATCCGCATCCAGTCCGTCCTGCCCGGTGCCACCGCCACCGACTTCTGGGAAACCGGCGGGCTACCTCTGGACCATCTGCCGGAAAGCATCGTCATGCGCGCCGAAGACATGGTCGATGCCGCGCTCGTCGGCCTCGATCGCGGCGAAACGACGACTATCCCGGCGCTCGAAAACGCCGGCCTCTGGAGCGATTTCGAAGCCGCTCGCGCCGCCCTCAGCCCTGAGCTTTCGGCCAGCCGCCCCGCTGCCCGCTTCGGCATCGTTCACGCCCACTGACTTCCCCAGACAAACAAGGAAACCATGATGTCCACGATCCCTCTCATTGCCGACGCCGATGCCACGGCGGATTCCGCCGCCATCTTTCGCGAAGCTCGCGCCCGCATGGGCAAAGTACCCAATCTCCTGCGCGTGATGGCACAGGCCCCGGCCGTGCTCGATGTCTACTGGGATGGCCGCGCCGCCCTTGCCGAGGGCGTACTTCCCGCCCCTGTCCAGGAGCAGATCGCCATCGCCGTCGCTACGGCCAACGGCTGCGACTATTGCCTTGCCGCACATACCGGCGCGGGCCGCTTTGCCGGCCTTTCGAGCGACGATCTGGCAAAAGCCCAGTCCGGAGAAGCCGCCGATCCGCACGTCGCCGCCATTCTGGCACTCGCCCTGGAGGTCAACGCCGACCATGGGCGCGCCGGCCCTTCCGTGCTTGACCGCGCCCGTTCGGCCGGGCTCTCGGATGCCGAAATCCTCGAAACCGTGGCCCATGCCGCGATGAGCATCCTCACCAACAGCATCAATACGATCGTCGGCACCACGCTCGACTTCCCCCGCGTCGAGCGCGTGGCCGCCTGACCGTTTTGCCCTCTCAAAGGATAGGAACCATGAAGCTTACCGGAAACACCATCTTCATCACCGGCGGCACCAGCGGCATCGGCCGGGGCCTTGCCGAGGCTCTGCACGCGCTGGGCAACAAAGTGATCGTATCAGGCCGCAGGCGCGCCTTGCTCGATGAGGTTACCGCCGCCAACCCCGGTATGGCCGCGATCGAACTCGACATAAACGACCCCGCCAGCATCGAGCGTGCTGCCGCAATCATCCAGCGCGATTTTCCCGAGGCCAACGTGCTCTTCAACAACGCCGGTATCATGCCCTTCGACGACACATCGGCGCCTGTCGACGATGCCGCCGCGCAAGGTGTGATCACCACCAACCTGCTCGGCCCGATCCGCATGACCTCGGCGCTGATCGAGCACCTCAAGACCCGGCCCGAAGCGACAATCCTCTATACGAGCAGCGTCTTGGCATTCGTTCCGCTGGCCACCAACTCGGTCTATTCGGCTACCAAGGCGGCGCTGCATTCCTATGCCCTGACCCAGCGTTTCCAGCTGCGCGACACCAGCGTGCGCGTTCAGGAAATCGCGCCGCCGTGGGTGGACACCGACCTCATCTACAAGAGCGGCGATCCGCGCGCCATGCCGCTCGGTCCTTTTGTCGAGCAGACCATTGCCGCGCTTGCCAAAGATGATCCTGAAGTAATCGTCGACGCCATCCGCCCGCTGCGCGACAACCCGGGTGCTGACGAACATGCTCTGGTTCACGCCTTCAATCAAAGCATTGTCGAAAACCCCATTCCCATCGGTCACTAAAAAACTGAAGGAGGCTGTGGGCATCGCAACCTCCTTCACCGCTGACGAAGCAGGAGCCCTGCCCAGTTCAGGTGCGTCGGCCAGGCATCGGGATAGACGAAAATCTCGATCACGCACGTCATGCCCAACAGAGCAAGGGCCCCAGATCGGGTGAACAGACCAAGCACCAGCAGCAACGGGAAGAGATGCTCCGAATACGTCGCGAGGTGAGCGGCCGTCACCGGATCGATGAAGGGCAAGGCGTACTCGCTGCGAAACAGCTCATAGGTGCTGTCGGTAATGGAGAGCACGCCCTCCACCTTAGTCCGACCCGACTGGAAGAATACGGCAGCGATGCCGAACCGGGCGACGAGCAGCAGCGCAGCTTCGGACAGAGCGTCCTGCGCACCGTCACAGATGTGGCGGTACATCTTTAGGGGGGATCCCATGACGGTCCTCTCGATCAGGGGCCGCGACCTTTTCAGGCTTGCCTATTCAGGCCTTGGGGCTCAGCGATCCCATGCCCTTGGGCGTCTTGATCTTGGTGCAGGTCCCGGCTTTCACCATCTTCCAGGCGTTACCCTGGTAATCGACCTTCGAAGTGCCCGCACAACTCGTCCCGGCGCCAGCCTTGCAGTCGTTCTTTCCAGCTTTGGCGACGCCGTAGCACTTTTCCATCGGCACCTTCGCGCCATCCGCGGCATGAGCGCCCGCGCCGGCGCAATCTTTTCGGTTCCCAGGAAACATCGATTGCCCGTTTTATCACGATCGAAAACACGAGATCACTTGTCCTTTCTGTCAGATTTCATATATTGTTGACAGAAAGGACAATCATGGCTACGCAAGCATCATCGACCGGCGGCAAAGCAGCCGTTCTCGCAACCATCGCTCCAAGTGACACCTTGCGCCGCAAGGCGCTGGAGAAGCTGACGCTGGCAATCGCCAAGGCAGTGGAGTCCGCGAGCGACGATACGCTGGCAGATATCGTCGGGTCCGAAGACCTGCGCCATGCCCTTACGATCGCCCCTCGGGATATTGCACCTGAATCGGCTGCGGACATTGCCGCGATCAAGGCCGCACGCGAGAAGACCGCTCGTTTCCGCGACGAAATGGCAAGCCGTGCAGGCGGCATGCTGGAGCGCGCGGATGTGGCGGAGATGCTTGGAGTAAGCGCGGCCGCTATCGAAAAGCAGCGGCAGCGCCGGCAAATCCTGGGGGTGCCTTACGGTAACGAGATCCGGTATCCTGCTGCCCAGTTCGTGGCCGGCGCCACCATTTCGAACCTCAAGCAGCTGCTGGAGGCTTTCGGCGACTCCGATCCGTGGGAGCAGCTCATGCTGCTAACGACACCTGTCACAGGTTATACCCCGGAGCCGGAAACACCTCTGCAGATCCTGGACCGCAAGCCGCGCGCGGAAACCCTGAAGCAACTCGTTGCGCTCGTTACGGGCTGGGCTGCCTGAAACGCCATGGCGGTTACCTTGATGCGCCGTATCGCCGCGGGCGCACATCTGCATCGATGTCACCGCGCCATTCACAATCCGGTCTTCTTTGGACCGGTTGGTCTGGATCCCGTAAACCGGTTCGACTCTCCTGACGGCAGCTACAAGATCCTTTACGCTGCACGGTCCATCGAGGCAGCATTCGGCGAGACTTTCGTACGCGCTCCGGCCGTACCCTACCTCCTCTCGACAACGATCGACGCGCGGGTCCGGAGCGAACTGGTGACGACGCGGGCGCTCAGGCTTTACCCCCTCGTGGACGCCGGGGGCTCTGCACACGGCCTCTCCTTCACCGATCTCCACGGCGACGCCTATGCCCGCACCTGGGAAATCAGCGGACATATTCACGAGACGACGAGCGCAGACGGCATTCTCTACACCTCCCGGTTCGACAATCAGCGGTGCGTCGCCTTGTTTGAGCGAGCCTCTGATGCGGTTGCGGTTTCAGCGATGAGCGCGGTTCCCATTTCCCCATCGGAAGCCGAACGTTTGGCTGCCCATTTCGGGAAAGACTATGTGGCTCCTTGACCACCTAACACCGGACGCTTGCCGTCCGAGTGCACAACGATCCGGCACCCCAAGATCAAGCCAAATTGTCTTAAAACTTCCTGTTCAAGGACACTTATTTCCTCCACACTACCACCCTAATCACCTCAACCCTGCCCCAGCGATCAGTTCGATAATGCGATGAAGAATAGCCTAGATCACCTTCCTTCAAAAAAGCAGCGCGACCTCGATCGGATCGTCCAGATCCTGTTCGAGGAATTCGAGGACGCACACGGTAGCCCTACCGGGGAGCGCAAGCTCGGACGGATCCTCAAGATCATTCTGTTCGGTTCTTATGCAACAGGTCGGTGGGTCCATGAGCCGCACACAGAGCGAGGGTATCAGTCGGACTATGACCTGCTGATCATCGTCAATCAGAAGGAACTCACGGACCGGATCGATTACTGGTCCAAAGCCGAGGATCGCCTTGATCGCGCCTGGTCTGTTTTGCGGGAGATTAGCGCACCGGTAAACTTCATCGTCCACACGCTCCAGGAAGTGAACGACGGACTAGCGCATGGGCGCTATTTCTTCATGGATGTCGCGCGCGATGGGATCGTACTCTACCAACTCGACGACAGCGAGTTGCATGCGCCCAGACCTAAGACGGCCCAGGCAGCGTATGAAATGGCGTTAGGATACTACGAGAAATGGTTTGATCTCGCTGTCACATCAAAAATGACTTTTCAGTTCCTACATCAAAATCAAAAAATTCCGGACGCTGCCTTCAATCTGCAACAGGCATGCGAGCGGCTCTACTACTGCGTGCTCCTCGTCTACACCTTCTACACCCCTTACGTGCATAACATCAAATATCTCAGGACGCAGGCCGAAAAGCTCTCACCTCGGCTGATCGAAGCGTGGCCCCGACCTGCGCGCAAGAAAGAGGCGATGTTTCAGAAGCTGAAGGACGCTTACGTCAAATCGCGACACTCCGACCATTTTAAGATGACAGAGGAAGAATTTACCTGGCTATCAGAACGGGTCGAAATCCTGGGAGAGATTGTCAACGAACTTTGCCAGGCCCGCCTTGCAGAATTGAAAACTGCGCTCTGACCGTGATCGTCGACGTCTGCGCCCCAGTCCACTATCGAAAAACTGGGCGACGGCCGCAGGATTGCCATTGCTAGCCCCGTACGAAAACGCCGAAGCAGACCACGTCAGCTTGGCACCCTCATAGCGGCCCTCGATTCGACCAGCTGCTCGCGAACCTAAACGGCCAACCTTGGGATTTCCGGTCAGTCGGCTTACCGGCGGCTGCCCCAAGAAAGCTGCCGTTGGCTCAACGGCGGCACGAGCCCAGATCAACGACCTGGGATGGTCGACACCTGCCGAGAAAGCGGACCGTCAGCTCCAATCCTCGATTTCTAGCGGCCATTTTGACGACCCTGAGAGAGGGCCGGCTCCGTGCGGGAAGTACCCTTAATAA
>PJUE01000725.1_pt1 | contig 15746 bp, 10 predicted proteins | sample 1512171 | NCBI WGS metagenome assembly PJUE01 (sample SAMN08177674, study PRJNA422409) | Feces metagenome, whole genome shotgun sequencing project. | isolation source: Chicken feces (3) enriched on wood chips: alkali lignin treatment | host: Gallus gallus | place: USA: Madison | collected 2015-01-15
GAACAAGCCGGTGCACATCCTGACCACCAGTGCGACCTCGCGCCGGATCCTGAACATGACCGCGATCGCCGCGGTGGATGCGCAGATCCGCAAGCAGCTGGAAGCGGAAAAGAAGGCGTAAGTCTTCGTTCCCGCGACAGCTGCAGAAGCGCGCCCCACGGGGCGCGTTTCTGTTTCCGCACAGCGCAAACCGGTAGAGTCGACTGTCAGTCGACTGTTCTTTCTTTCCGGCATCGAAACGCCCGCGCTTCGCGCGTAGTCGACCAACGGTCGACTCTACCCGGTCGACTTCATCTGGTTGGTATCGATCCCGATCGCCGTCAGCGCTTGCCGCGGCGTGCCGGTGCCGCTGTCGATGCATCCGCGCGTGGCGCGGCGTACGCGCTCCACAGCGCAGGCAACGCCTTGCCGGTGCGGGCCTGCCACAGCGCCGGAGTGTACTGGCCGGCACGCAGGGCCTTGTCCAGTGCCAGCACCAGGCCGGGGTGTTCACCCTCGGCCCACTTCAGGAAGGCGCCGGTCACGCGGTAGCCGCTGTCGAAGGAATGACCGGCCTTGACCACCGACGGCAACGTCCAGCCTGCGGCGGCGTTGTCGACGCCGTAGCGGTCGCGCGCGTAATCGGCAATGCCTTCCACCAGCCAACCCGGCACCTGTTGATCGCCATAGCTGGGGTAGCCCTGCACGATGTGCATCGCCTCGTGGGTCACCAGATCCACGTCATCCGGGTGCTTGGCCAGCCAGCCCGGATTGATGGTGATGGTGGCCGCTTTTTCCTTTTCGCCCACATAGGCCACGCCGTCATACCCGGTGTCGATCACGATGCCGACCTGGGTCGGTGCCGTCGGGTGGAAATCAGCCCGTTCGCGCAGGTAGGCCGAGAAGAACGTCTCGATGATGCGCGCGCGCATCGGTGCGTCCAGCGCGTCGGTGGCGTCGGTGTAGTGCAGGGTCACGCCCTGGCGTACCTCGGTGGCCTCCACCGCATGCGCGGACGTGGCGGCGAGGGCAGCGACCAGCGCCGCGGCGGACAGCAACAGTCGGGAAGCAGTCATCTTCATCCTCAACGGGTCTGGACGGGAGCCGGTGCAAGCAGTTCGATTTCAGCCAGGGCCAGGCGTCCCGGCGCGCCAAGGCGCAGGCGGTACTCGGCATGCTGGCCAGGCGTGGCGATGCGGAACGGGCGGGTCTGGCGGGCCGAATCAAAGGTTTCGCCACTGCGTTCGTCCAGCACAACCCACTTGCCACCCGAACTGCGCGCTTCCAGTGTCCAGCTGCCGCCACGGATCGCAGCGTCACCGCTGGTCAGCGTGTACATCGTCGGCGCGCCATCGCCCACCGCGGTCAGTGCGATGGTGGCGCCCGCGCCCAGCGGCACGGCCGTGGTCGCATCGTCGTCCAGCAGCGCAGGCACGGCACGGCCATCGGCCAGCGCCGCGCGGGCACCGTTGCCGAGCAGGTCATGCAGCATCTGCGGGCGCTGGCCCGGCGCGGTCAGCGAACGCGGCACATCGTCGGCACCGGTGCCCCAGCGCGACGGCTGAGGGCCCATCACGAAGTCCAGCGTCGCGCCCTTGGCGATCACTTCATGCGGCACCCAGGTCCTGGTCCACGGCTTGCCGTTGATCTTCAGCGACTGCACGTACACGTTCTGCGCCGAGTTGTTGGCCGCATTGACGGTCAGCACCGCGCCGCCCTGCAGTTCCACCCGCGCATGCTCGAAGGCGGGCGAACCGATCACATACTCCGGCGCGCCCATGCGCAGCGGGTACAGGCCCAGCGAGGCCAGCACGTACCACGCCGAGGTCTCGCCGTTGTCTTCATCACCCGGGTAGCCCTGGCCGATCTCGCTGCCGACATACAGGCGCGACAGGATCTCGCGCACGTGCTGCTGGGTCTTCCACGGCTGCCCGGCGTACAGGTACATCCACGGGATGTGGTGCGCCGGCTGGTTGCTGTGCGCGTACATGCCCATGCGCACGTCGCGCGCCTCGGTCATTTCGTGGATGGTGCCGCCGTAGGAACCGGCCAGCGCCGGGTCGGCGGTTTCCGGGGTCGAGAAGAACGTATCGAGTTTGGCGGCCAGCTTGTCGCGGCCACCGTACAGCGCCGCCAGGCCCTCGCCGTCGTGCGCGGCGGTGAAGGCGAACGTCCAGCCGTTGGATTCGGTGTAGTCGTAGCCCCACACGCGCGGGTCGTAGTCCTTGGCATCCAGGCGCCAGCTGCCATCTTCCTTGCGGCCCTGGAAGAAGCCGGCGGCCGGGTCGAACAGGGTCGCATAGCCCGCCGCGCGGTAGCGGAAGTAATCGGCCTCGGTGCTGTAGCGCTCGCGTTCGGCGGCGCGGGTTGCGCGCTTGGCCAGGGCCTGCGCCATGTTGGCGATGCCGAAGTCGTTCAACGCGCCTTCCATCGTCCACGACATGCCTTCATGCACATCGGCGCTGGCGTAGCCGCGGAAGGTCGAACGGTCCATGCCCTTGCGGCCGACATGACGGTCCGGCGGCACCACGGTGGCGTTCTTCAGCGCGGCGGCGTAGGCCTCGGCCGGGTCGAAGCCACCGATGCCCTTCAACCACGCATCGGCGAAGGCCACGTCCGAGCTGGTGCCGACCATCAGGTCCGCATAGCCCGGCGAGGACCAGCGGGCGATCCAGCCGCCGGCGCGGTACTGCTCGATGAAGCCCTGTACCAGCTTGCCGGCATCGTCCGGGGTGAACAGCGCGTAGGCCGGCCAGGTGGTGCGGAAGGTGTCCCAGAAGCCGTTGTTGACGTACACCTGGCCATCGCGCACCGGCGCAAAGCTGCGGCTGGCGCTGCCATCGGTGTTGTGGTCATCGGCGCTGGCCTGGCTGGCATAGCGCCAGTCGGGCGCGGCCGCCGTGCCGGCATTTTCATGGCCGGAATTGGGGTACAGATACAGGCGGTACAGGCTGGAGTACAGCGTGGTCTTCGCATCGTCGCTGGCATTGCCGATGTCGAAGCGGGCCAGGCGTTCATCCCACGCGTCCTGCGCGCGGCCGGCCACGCTGTCCAGCGTATCGGCGGCGGCGATTTCCAGGTCCAGGTTGTGCCGCGCCTGCTCGACCGAGATCAGCGAGGTGGCGATGCGCATGGTCACCTGGCGGTCGCTGCCGGCATCGAACTTGATGTAACCGGTGGGGCGGCCGGTGTCGATGCGGCCGCTGCTGCGCCACGGCTTGTCGAAGCGGGCGACCACGTACATGCGGGTGGCGCCGTTGGACAGGCCGCTGCGGGAATCCGTATAGCCGCTCAGGGTCTGCGTGGCCGCATCCAGGCTCAGGCCGCCACGCGCATCGACGTTGTCGAACAGCAGGTTGGCATCACCGCCCTCGGGGAAGGCGAAGTGGAACAGTGCGGCGTGGTCGGTCGGCGCGATGGACGCGGCGATGCCGTTGTCGAAGCGCACGTCATAGCGGTACGGGCGCGCGCTTTCGTGGCTGCGGTCGAAGGACAGCGCACGCTTGCCACGGCCGGCCTCGGGCACGCCACGGCTGGCCGAGGGCATCACCTGGAAGGTCTGGCGGTCGCCCATCCACGGGCTGGGCTGGTGGCTCAGTGCCAGCGCCTGCAGCTGCGGACGGTTCTTCGCATCGTTCTGCTCGTTCCAGCGATACAGCCAGTTCAGCGCGCCGGCATCGGTCACCGGGGTCCAGAAGTTGAAGCCATGCGGCACCGCCGTGGCCGGGAAGTTGTTGCCGCGCGAGAAGGTGCCGTTGGCCTGGGTACCGCGCGTGGTCAGCACCCAGTCCGAAACCCGCTGCGGCACCTTGCGCGGCTGTGCATCCAGGCGCACGTCGTCGATCCAGCCGGAGACCGGTGCGCCCTCGGCACTGGCCGCCTCCAGCTCGATGGCGACCACGCGGCGGCCACGCAGCGCCGGCACATCGCCCAGGCGCACGGCCTTGCGTGCCCACTGCTGCGGGTACAGCGTCTTCGAATCGCCCTGTGCCTGTGCGCCGAGGGCGATGCCGTGCTGGTCGCGCACGCTGCTGGCCGACACGCGGCTGCCGTCGTCCAGGCGCAGGTCCAGCGATACGTAGGTGGAGGCCACCGTGTCCTTGCCGACGATCTCAGGCAGTACCAGCCAGGACAGCGTGGTATCGGCGTCGATGGCCACGTCGGTGCTGAACAGTTCGCGCCGCGCGCTGCCACCGCCGGCCTGGTAGTGCAGGGCGCGCAGGCCGCTGTAGCCGACGTTGCGCTTGGCCGCATAGGGCTCGGCCGGGCCGTTGCCGATCTGCACCTGCAGGGCGCCGCCGGCCTTGGCCGGTGCCGGTTCGCCCGCCTCGAACGAGGTCTGCAGGCCCTGCGCCAGTGCAGGCAGGGCGGGGGTGGCGCAGGCCAGGGCGAGGGCAAGCGGAAGCAGGGCGCGGCGCGGATCGGACAGGGTCATGCAGGGTCTCCCGGTAGGGCAGGCGGCAGGCAGAACCCGCATCGGCACGCACCACGGCCAGCATCGCGCCCGCCGCCCGGAGGGCAGGGGAGAGGGGGCGATGCCGGTCCGGTGGGGGTCGGGCCATGCGATCGGGTCGGGGTAGGAATCGTCCGATCCTGCCTCAGCCCATTGCCGCCTGACAAGTGCAATTAGTTCGATCCAAATCCGGCAAAACCGTTTCATTTCAAATTATTGACAGGTTGCCTTGGATCGATTTAAAAGTGGCCAGCTCACCCCCTGTACCGGAATGCCCCGCATGTCCTGATCCGGGCCGGCCCCCGCCGCCCGCCGTTGCCCGCCACTGCCGTCCATCCACGACCTTCCCGTCCGCCCCCCACCGGCTGGACCGTCATCCGCCTCTGGAGAGAGCTTGATGAAACCCCGGTTGTTGTCGTTGTTGATGTCGTCGTTGCTGTTGTCGCCGCTTGCCGCCCAGGCCCAGTCCACCCCAGCGGAGGAGGGCACCGATCCGCCGCGCACCCGCGACCTGGATGCGGTCACGGTCACCGGCTCGCTCATTCCGCGCGCGCAGGTGGAGGGCCCCTCGCCGGTCACCACCATCACTGCCGAGCAGATCCAGGCACAGGGTTTCACCACCGTGTTCGACGCGCTGCGTTCGCTGCCGGTGTCGAACGGCTCCGTGCAGGATTCGCAGGGCACCGGCTTCTACACCCCCGGCGCCAAGACCATCAGCCTGTTCGGCCTGGACCCCAGCTACACCCTCACCCTCATCAACGGGCGGCCGATCAACAGCTACCCGCTGGCCTACAACGGCAACACCAGCATTGCCGATATCGCCAACATCCCGTTGGGCATGGTCGAGCGCATCGATGTGCTGACCGGCGGCCAATCCTCGGTGTATGGCTCCTCGGCCGTGGCCGGCGTGGTCAACATCGTGCTGAAGGACCGCGTGGAAGGCACCCATCTGCGCTACCGCGTGGGCGGCTACAGCCAGGGCGGTGGTTCCAGCCAGCGCTTCAGCGCCAGCAGCGGCCACACCTTCGGCAACCTGGATATCAGCTACGGGCTGGAATACACCAACCAGAAAGCGATCTACGCGTTCGACCGCAGCCGCATCGACAGCGTCAACGACAACCCGACCGGACCGCAGGATCCCTCGCGCACCTTCCTGCGCATGCGCCAGGGGCCCAACGCCTACATCGACCCGGGCGAGGCCACCTGCGCGCCGCTGTCCAACCTGTTCGGCGGCAGCACCGTGTATGCGCACCGCGACATCTCCGGCGGTGGTTACTACTGCGGCAGCCCCGACAACGTCGGTACCGCATCGCTGTACAACGCCAGCCAGGACGTCAACGCCACCACGTTCCTGCGCTACCACCTTAGCGAGGATACCGAGCTGTACTCGGACATCCTGTTCGGCTTCAGCCGGCCCACCTACAGCGGCGGCAGCCCGTTCTGGAACAAGACCTTCTACAACCAGACCAGCGGCCAGTACGAACAGTGGCAGCGCATCTATGCGCCGGAGGAAGTTGGCCTGGATGCCAAGGACCAGCGCGTCTATACGCGCTCGCTGAACGTCACCGCCGGTGTGCGCGGCGTGCTCGGCAGCTTCGACTACGACGTCTACGTCAACCGCTCCAGCACCGATGTCACCCGTAAATCGACCGACTTCCTGGCCAGGAACGGCGTTGACGACTACTACCTCGGGCCGATGCTGGGCATGCAGGACGGCTATGAGATCTACGCGCCGGATCTGTCGCGGCTGTACCAGCCGATCAACCGCGATCAGTACGACAGCTTCAGTGGACTAAACCGCGCCGCATCCAGTGCCTCGCGCACGGCGGTGACCGCTCTGCTGACCGATCGCTCGCTGTTCACGTTGCCGGCTGGCGACGTCGGTTTCGCGCTGATCGCGCAGGGCCAGCGCGAGAAATTCTTCAACCAGTCCGCCGATCCCAACGCGGGCGTGCTGTTCCGCGGGCAGACCGCCGGCACCTCGGCGCAGGGCCAGCGCGACCTGTACGCGCTGGGTGCCGAACTGCAGGTGCCGATCATCGATACGTTCAGTGCCAACCTGTCCGGCCGCTACGACAAGTACGCGCTGCAGGGCGGTGGTGGCAACGGCAAGGCGACCTGGAAGCTGGGCCTGGAATACCGGCCGATCGAATCGCTGCTGCTGCGCGGCAGCTACGCCACTGCGTTCCGTTCGCCGGACATGTTCTACCTCTTCTCGCGCGAAAGCAGCGGCTACACCACCAACACCGATCTCTACCAATGCCGGCAGGCCGGCTACACCTCCGACAACTTCGATGAGTGCGAGCAGTCCGGCCTGCAGGTGCTGTCTTCAAGTACCGGCAACCGCGACCTCAAGGACATCACTGCGCGCACCTTCACCTATGGCGTGGTGTGGTCGACGCTGGACAATGCCCTGACGTTGTCGGTGGATTACAACTCGGTGGTCATCGAGAACGAAGTGCGCATCCTCGGCACCGACAGCATTCTCGACACCGAGGCCAACTGCCGCCTGGGCGTTTCGGAAAACGGGCAGACCCCATTCGACATCAACTCGCCCACCTGCCAGCAGGTGCTGGGACAGGTACAGCGCAAGCCGGCCACCGACCCGCTCAACCCCAACGGCGTGGACAAGGTGTTCTCCTACCCGATCAACATCGCCAGCCAGCGCCAGACCGGCGTGCAGGCGGCGCTGGACTACCGCTGGGGTACGGCGTCGGCCGGCGATTTCACGGTCAATGCCGGCTACTACCGGCCGCTCAAGCACACCACCCAGGACAAGGAAGGCGATCCGGTCTACGACCAGCTGTGCTGCGCCAACTCCAACGAACTGCAGTACCGCGCCACCCTGGGCGTGAACTGGAAGCGCGGGCCGTTCAGTGCCAGCGCCTTCGGCGTGCGCAATGCACCCAGCTGGGACAGCGTGGGCGAGCAGCGCAACATCGGCCCGTGGACCACCTGGAACGCCACGGTCGGCTACCGCATCAACGACCTGGCCAGCCTGCTGCTGACGGTCAACAACCTGACCGACGAAATGCCGCCCATCGACCGCAGCAACGGGAACTGGCCGTATTACGACCAGGGCATCTACAACGCCTATGGGCGTTCGGCCTTCCTGGAGCTGTCGCTGGACTTCCAGTAGGGCGGCCGTTCCCCCGGGTACGCCCGGGGGCTTGAACGGGCAGGGGGCGGCCAGGCCGCCCCAAGGTGCTAGAATCGCAGGCCTCGCAATCCGTTCATCGACACCCGCCATGAGCCATACCGCCACCGCGCCCGCCAACGCCGAAAAGCGCTACACCGTGCACCGCAGCGACCTGCCGCTGAGCTGCCCGACCCCGGAAATGGCGCTGTGGAACTCGCATCCGCGCGTGTACCTGCCGATCGAGGACGAGCCCAACGGCGAAGCGCAGTGCCCGTACTGCGGTTCGACCTTCGTGCTGGCCGACTAAGCAGGCACCTCGATGCGCCGACTGACCGTGGTGCAGTTGCTGCCGGCGCTGCACTCCGGTGGCGTCGAGCGCTCGACCCTGGAAATTTCTGCGGCCCTGGTCGCTGCCGGCCATCGCGCGCTGGTGGTCTCTGCCGGTGGCCGCCTGGTGCAACCGCTGCTGGACAGCGGTGCCGAGCACCTGACCCTTGATATCGGCCGCAAATCGCTGCTGACCCTGCGTCACCTGCCCACCCTGCGGCGGTTGTTTGCCGAGGTCGGCGCGGACATCGTGCATGCGCGCTCGCGCCTGCCGGCGTGGCTGGGCCTGTACGCGATCCGTGCGATGCCCGCCGTGCAGCGACCGCACTGGGTCACCACCGTGCATGGCCTGAATTCGCCCAGCCGCTACAGCGCGGTGATGAGCAGCGGTGAGCGCGTCATCTGCGTGTCCAACACGGTGCGCGACTACGTGCACCGGCATTACCCGACCGTGCCGGCACAGCGCCTGCAGGTCATCCCGCGCGGTGTCGAGGCCAGCCAGTTCCCGCGGGTGGCCCGTGCCGACCGCCGGCCGCGGCTGGCGCTGGCCGCCGATTACCCTTGGCTGGCCTCAGTCGACGGCCCGCTGCTGCTGCTGCCGGGGCGGGGCACCCGCCTGAAGGGCCATGCGCACGCGCTGCAGCTGCTGGCCGACGTGCGCGCGGCCGGCGTGCCGGCGCAGCTGTGGATGCTGGGCACCGACGAGCCAGGGCGCGAAAGCTACGTGGCCGAGCTGCGCCGCCAGGCGGCCGCGCTGGGCGTGGCTGAGGCCGTGCAGATCAGTCCCCCGACCGCACGCATCGCCCAGGCCTACGCGGCCAGCGATCTGGTGCTGCAGCTGTCGGACAAGCCCGAGGCCTTCGGCCGTACGGTGGTCGAGGCGCTGTCGGTCGGCCGTCCGGTGCTGGGCTGGGACCATGGTGGCGTGGGCGAACTGCTGCAGCAGCTGCAGCCCTCCGGTGCGGTGCCGCTGGGCGATGCGCGGGCGCTGGGTGAACGTGCGCTGGCCTTGCTGGCGCAGCCGCCGTCCTTGCCGACCCGTATCCCGTTTACCCTGCAGGCCATGCAGCGTGACACCCTTCGTCTCTATGCCGATCTTGCAGGCTGACGCCACGGCCCTGCCGGGCGATGACCGCGCCGGCCGCTGGGCGCCCTGGTGGGTGCTGGCCTATGTGGCCCTGTGGCCGTTGCCGGGCATCGCCGAGACCGTGCTCGGCCTCGGTGCGGTGTATGCCGCGGTGCGCATGGTCATGCGCCGCCTGCAGCGCCGCCCGCACCTGCTGACGCCCGCCGCGTGGGCGCTGACCTCGATCCTGTTCCTCGGGTACTGGCTGCCGCAGGCATTCTCCGCATTCGATGCGATCGACCCGGCTGCGTCGTGGACCAAGGCGGCCGCTGGCCTGCGCTACCTGCCCTTCATGTGGCTGGTGGCGATCGCCGTGGCCACCCCGCAGCGGCGCCGCCTGATCTTCGGTGGCCTGGCGCTGATCACCGCGCTGTGGACGCTGGATGCGCTGGTACAGGCGGTGGCGGGCACCAGCCCATGGTTCTGGTCGCTGCAGCAGTTGAAGCTGGCCGTCAGCGGTCATGCGCTGTGCCCGGCCGAGGAAATGGCCCTGGCCGACCGCCTCAGCGGTCCGCTGGGGCCGTGCAACCTGAAGTTCGGCCAGGTGCTGGCCAGTCTTTCGCCGTTCCTGCTGCTGCCGGCGGCGCGCCGCTTCGGCACGCCGGGCTGGCTGCTGGCCGGCGCGGCGCTGGCCATCGTGCTGCTGCTGGCCGGTTCGCGCGCGTCCTGGATCACGTTCGCCGTCATCGTCGCCTATAGCGGTGTGCGCCAGCTGGGCTGGAAGCGGCTTGGCCTGCTGGCGCTGGCCGCTCTGCTGGCCGCCGCGGCACTGACCGCCAGCGTGCCGCAGCTGCGCGAGCGCGTGGCGCGCACCGCGATGGCCTGGGACGGGGGCAGCGACGGCGTCGACCAAGCACTGTCCGGACGCGGGCGCATCTGGAGTGCGGCCGGTTGCATGATTGCCGAGCACCCGCTCAACGGCGTGGGCGCGCGCGGCTTCCGCGATGCCTACCCGCAGTGCGTCGGTGACGAGGGGCCCGCAGTATGGGGCGCCGAACCGGCGCTGCACGCACATCAGATCGTGCTGGAGATCCTTGCCGAAACCGGCGTGCTGGGTCTGCTCCTGTGGCTGGCCGCCGTTGCCCAGGCGTGGCGCGCCTGGCGTTTCGCCCCGCCTGCGGCCCGCGACCGTGCACGCCCGGCGATGCTGGCGCTGGCTGCCACCGTGTTTCCGTTCAACACCCACCTGGCGTTCTATTCCGCGTTCTGGGGCGGGGTGACCGTGTTGTTGGCTGCGTTGTTTGTCGGCACCCTGCTGGCCCGGGAACCGGATCCGGTGCCGGACGCGGGGTGATCGCGCATCCACGCATGGCGTGGATCTACTGCAACGTCCGCGGCAGATCCACGCCATGCGTGGATGCCGATGCCCCCCAGTAGATCCACGCCATGCGTGGATGGAGCTTTCCCGACGCCGCGACGGGCAAACCCCCAATACCGGCGTTCGTGCACCTGCCGCACGCTGGCGTCATGGCCAGCCCAAGACTCCGCTACGGTCGCCACTCCAGCACCGGCATCGTGTACTCATTGACCACGACCACCCTTGGCCGTGAACCCTTCTTCTCCGATGCCGCCAACGTCGCGGTTCTGGTCGACGCCCTGCGCTTCGTCGAGCGCGCCGGCATCAGCCACAGCCTGGCCTGGGTGGTGATGCCCGACCACCTTCATTGGTTGATGGAACTGCAGCAAGGCACGCTTGCCGAGTGCATGTCCCTGCTCAAATCCCGCAGCAGCCGCCTGCTGAACCAGCAGCTGGGCCGACGCGGCGCGCTATGGCAGCACGGGTACCACGACCATGCGGTCCGCACCGACGAGTCACTTCACGAGAAAGCCATGTACATCATGGCCAATCCGGTCCGCGCCGGGTTGGCGTGCGTGGTGGGGAAGTATCCCTACGCGTGGTGCCGGTGGCCGTTGTAATCCGTGGCACCGCGCGAAAATCATCCACGCATGGCGTGGATCTACTACCTCGCGCACGCCCTGCGCGGATGCAGCATCCCCACAGCAGATCCACGCCATGCGTGGATGCGGTATGCCGGGTTATCTGTAGAAATCGCTTCGCCCACCGGGCTGGCGCTTGAACCGTCGGTGGATCCACAGGTACTGGTCCGGGGCTTCGCGCACCATCTGTTCGATGGCCTGGTTGACCCGCGTGGTATCGGCGGCCACGTCCTCGCTGGGGAAGTTCTCCAGCGGCGCGCCGATCTTCAGGAAATACTTCCCGCCTTCGCGACGGTGGAAGTAGGGGATCACCGCGCAGCCGGTCATCCGCGCCAGCTGGTGGGTGGCGGTGATGGTGGCGGCGGTGTGGCCGAAGAACGGCACGAACACGGTGTCCTTGCCGCGCATGTCCTGGTCCGGCGCGTACCACAGGAAGCCGCCCTTCTTCAGGTGGCGCACGGTGGCACGAATGTCCTCGTTGGCGTACATCGCCTTGGCATAGCGCAGCCGGCCGAACTTCACCGCCCACTCGTACACCGGGTTCTTGTGCCTGCGGTACATGCCCGACAGGTCGACGTGGTCGCACAGCAGGCGGCCGCACATTTCCAGCGTCATGAAGTGCCCCGACACCAGCAGCACGCCGCGCCCTTCGGCCTGCATCTGCTTGAGGTGCTCCAGGCCCTCGATCTGCACCTGCGGGCGGATGCTGTCGATGCTGCCCCACCACGAACGCGCGCATTCGAAGATGCCCACGCCGAGGGCGTCGAAGCTGTCGCGCACCAGGCGGTTGCGCCAGGCCTCGTCCTTCTCGGGGAAGCACAGCTTCAGGTTGACCTCGGCGGCACGGCGGCGGCTGCCGAGCAGGCGCCAGGTGATCCAGCCGACGCCGCGGCCGAGCGCGCGCTGCAGCATCCAGGGCAGCCGGGCAATGCCGAAGGCGGCGAACATGGCCGCGAACATCGGCCAGTTGCGGGGATCGGCCAGGGACGGGCGGACGGCGGTAGAGGCATCGGACATGCCGCCATTCTACCAACCCCGCCGCGTGTCTTTCCCGGGGGGCTCCCGTATCCTTGCCGCATGCGTAAAGACCCTGTCGAATGGATCCTGCGCGGCCTGTATTCGGTCGTGCTCTACATCCTGCTGCCGATCACCGTGTACCACCTGGTGTGGCGCGGCTTCCGGGTCCGTGAGTACTTCCGGCGCTGGGATGAACGCTATGCGTCCTATCCGCAGCCGACCGGCCAGCCGCGGGTCTGGCTGCATGCCGTCTCGGTGGGCGAGGTCAACGCCGCCGCGCCACTGGTCAATGCCCTGCGCGAGCAGCGCCCGGACATCCGTTGGGTCATCACCACCATCACCCCGACCGGGTCGGAGCGGGTGCGCGCGCTGTGGGGCGATGCGCTGGACCACGTCTACCTGCCGTATGACGTGCCGGGCAGCGTCAACCGCTTCCTCGGCCATTTCCAGCCCAGCCTGGCGCTGATCCTGGAAACCGAGCTGTGGCCGAACATGCTGTTCGGCTGCCGCGACCGCCGCATCCCGGTCTACATCCTCAACGCCCGCCTGTCGGCCCGTTCGCTGCGCGGATACCGGGTGCTGGCTGCGCTCATCCGCCGCGCGCTGCGCACCGTCACCTGCGTGGCCGCACAGTCGGAAGACGATGCGGCGCGCTTCGTGCAGCTCGGCGCGGCACCGGAGCAGGTGCAGGCGCTGGGCAACCTGAAGTTTGACATCACCACGCCGGACGTGCGGCCGTTCGTGGCCCAGTTCCATGCGCAGGTGCCGGCGTCGCGTCCGGTGTGGATCGCTGCCAGCACCCACGATGGCGAGGAGCAGGCGGTGATCGACCTGCATCGGCGCCTGCGCGGGCGCCATCCGGATCTGCTGCTGCTGTGGGCACCACGCCATCCCGAACGCTTCCCGAAGGTCGAAGCGCTGGCCCGCGAGCAGGGCTGGAGCGTGGCCACCCGCCGTGCACAGCAGTGGCCGGGGGCGGGCACCGAAGTGTTCGTCATCGATACGCTGGGCGAACTGATGCCGTTCTACGGCTGCGCGCAGGTCGCCTTCGTCGGCGGCAGCCTGCAGGCCATCGGCGGCCACAACCTGCTGGAACCGGCGGCGATGGGCACGGCCGCAGTGACCGGTCCGCACCTGCACAACTTTGCCGAAATTTCGCGGCGCATGCGCGAGGCTGGCGCGCTGCTGATCGGCGAGGACGTGCAGGCGGTGGGCGATCTGCTGCAGCACCTGCTGGAGGATGCGCGGGCCCGCGAAGACATGGCCCGGGCTGGCTGCACGCTGGTCAGCAACGGCCGCGGCGCGCTGCAGCGCACCCTGGCGCTGGTCGCGCCGCACCTGCCGCCGCCACGCGACTGAGGCGAGGGACGCGCGCAGGCGCTGTCGCGTTCAACGGTTTCAAGTCTGCTTGATGCTGCTTGTGCTGTCGTGCCAGGACCGTTCCTGGCCATCGCTGCGTGTCAGTCATCACAGCGCAGCATGGATCTGGCCGATTCTGATTCCGTCTCCCTGTCCGGCCTGCCAGCCTGATGTCCACCACGCTTGGGCGGCATCAAGGAGGCTTGCGATGAAGGATGACAGCGGTACCGTTCCGCACGGCGGGCGCGCGGCGTTTGATCGGTTGGGCACCGACCATCTGCTGGTGCTGGCACTGACCCTGCTGATCGGTGGCAGCGTCATCACGCTGGTCAGCCAGAACACGGCCGTGCGTGCCGGGCCCGCCATCGTGCTCAGCCTGCTGCTGGCGGCCTTTGGGACAGTGCCACTGCTGTTCTGCCTGCGCGAAGTGATCCGCCGCTCGCCGGGCGCGGCCGGGTTGCCGGGCCTCCTGCAGGAAACATGCGGCAGGCGCCTGGCGGCGGTGCTGCTGGGGCTGCTGCTGCTGGAACTGCTGGCCACCCTGGCCGGTGCCGCGCAGTCGGGCGCGCGCCACCTGTACGCGGCGCTGCATGTCCTGGGCGGACATCCGCAGCGCGGGTTGCCTTTACCGCTGGCGGCGGCGCTGGGGCTGCTGCCGGTGGCCGTGGTGGCCATGCTCAGGCCCCGCCGGGCGGTGCTGGTGGTGTGCGTGCTGCTGACGCTCAAGGTCGGCGTGGGCCTGCTGCTGGTCTTGCTCGCCGCGCGATACGTGCACTACGGCAACTGGGTGCCGTGGATACCGTCGTCGACGGGTGCGGATCGCTTCGGGTTTGGCGGTGTGCTTGCCGCCGCCTCCCCGCTGCTGGGCGTATTCGCCAGTGCAGGTCTGCTGTTGAGCGTTGCCCCGCGGGTGGAGCGGCCACACCAGCAGCTGGCGCACGCGGCAGGGGGCGCGGTTCTGGCCGCGATGCTGTTGCTGATGGGGCTGGCCGCGCTGCAGTCCGGGCTGGTGCAGTTCGCGGTGTTGGACAGTACGCGGCCACTGTCGGTCGCCGTGCAGAGCGTGCCTCCGCTTCAGTGGATGTTGCCGCTGCTGCCGGTGGGGGGATGGGCTGGGCTGATGGCGTTGCAGGTGGTGGTGCTGGTGCTTGCGGTGGAACTGTTGCCGTCGCTGTGGCGGCGGCCGGGTGCCAGTCAGGATGATCGCGACCCGGGGCGGGCGACGCTGGCCCTGGGAATGGCCGTGCTGGCGATGCTGCTGGTGCCATGGCTGCCTGAGCGCGCGGTGCTGCCACCGGGCCTGGCCGCGCTGCCGCTGCTGGCGGTGCTGTGCCTGGGTCTGCTGCGCCCACAGCGCCCGTTGCCGCGTCAGCGTGCGGCATTGATCGGCCTGCTGGCACCGTTGGCGGCCATGTTGTGCCTGGTGCCAGTGGCCCGGCAGATCCTGCTCTGGCACGGGTAGGGATGCGCGCGCAAAGCGCCAACCAAGGTTGGCATCCATCAGGCGCGCCCACAAAAAAGCCACCCTCGCGGGTGGCTTCTTCGTACTACCAGGCGGGCAACGACTCAGTTCGTGGTCGTTGCCGGGTTGCCGGCATCCTGGGTCAGCAGGCGGTTGATGTCCTGCAGTTCCGCCACGTCCAGCGCGCCCAGCGACTGGCTCAGCAGCAGACGGTTCTGCAGGAAGGTGTAACGGGCGTTGGCGTAATCCAGCTGCGCCGAGAACAAGATGCGCTGGTTCTGGATCACGTCCAGCACGGTGCGGGTACCCACTTCCAGGCCGACCTGCGAGGCGTCATACGCGCTCTGCGCCGAAACCACCGCCAGGCGGCGGGCTTCCACTTCGCTGATGCCCTGCACCAGGGTCTGGTAGGCATTGCGGGTGTTGCGGTCCAGGGCGCGCTTCTGCTGCTCGTAGCCGTCCTGGGCGATGTCACGCTGGGCCAGTGCCTGGCGCACGCCGGACTGGGTGGCACCGCCGGAGAAGATCGGCACGCTCAGGGTCAGGCCGATGCTGTTGGTACGCGCATCCGGGGACAGCGAGCCGGCACCGGTGCTGTCGCCCCAGGTTGCGCTCTTGCCCCAGCTGCCGCCCAGCGACAGGGTCGGGTAGTGGCCGCCACGTGCCGCCTGCACGCCGGCTTCAGCCGCGCTGACCTTCAGTTCCTGCGCCTTCAGCGCCGGGTTCTGGCTGGTCGCCTGCTGCACCAGTTCGCTGATGTTGCCGCGGTTGGCCGGCACTTCCGGACGGAAATCGGCCGGCAGGCCCTTCAGGTTGACCACTGGCTGGCCGGTCAGTTCGGTCAGGGCCTGGTAGTTGTCGGCCAGGGTGTTCTGCGCAACGATGGTGTTGGCGCGTGCCTGGTCGTACTGGGCACGCGCTTCGTGCACGTCGGTGATCGGCGCCA
>PJUE01000727.1_pt1 | contig 15597 bp, 15 predicted proteins | sample 1512171 | NCBI WGS metagenome assembly PJUE01 (sample SAMN08177674, study PRJNA422409) | Feces metagenome, whole genome shotgun sequencing project. | isolation source: Chicken feces (3) enriched on wood chips: alkali lignin treatment | host: Gallus gallus | place: USA: Madison | collected 2015-01-15
CAGGTGTTCTGGGCACGACGCGTGCGCCGGGATGGCTGGCAGTTCCCGCAGGGTGGGATGAACACCGACGAGACCCCGGTCGAAGCCATGTATCGTGAACTGCAGGAAGAGACCGGCCTGCTGCCCGAGCACGTAGAAGTGCTGGGGGCGACACCGGGTTGGCTGCGCTACAAGCTGCCGGCCCGGGCCATCCGCCGTAACGAGCGGCAGGTCTGCATCGGCCAGAAGCAGGTCTGGTTCCTGCTGCGCCTCACCGGCGATGAATCGCATGTGCGGCTGGACCATACCGACTCGCCGGAGTTCGACAACTGGCGCTGGGTCGATTTCTGGTACCCGGTCGAACATGTGGTGATGTTCAAGCGTGGGGTCTATGCGCGTGCCTTACGCCACCTGGCGCCGTTGGCGCGCGGCGTGGCCGGGCAGGGCGTGACCGCCATGCCCAAGACCGCGGCCGAGGCCTGGATGCCGGGCAATACCGCGGGCCACGACCGCCCGCGCAAGCGCCCGCGCAGCAAGGGCTACTGGCCACGCAAGGTGCAGGGCGACACACCCTCCAGCTGAGTGGATGAACGGTAGCGAGAATGGTTCAGGTCTCTGATTGACAACCATTCTCGTTTCCATTGAAATGGGCACCAGGCCGCTTCTGGCCTGTCAGCCCGGTTCCCGCCCGTGTACGTCTGCATCTGCAACGGAGTCACCGACCACCAGATCCGCGAGGCCGCCAGCCATGGCGTCACCACGGTGGGTGAGCTGACCATGCGTACCGGTTGCGGTGCCACCTGCGGTTCCTGCCTGGACATGGCCGGCGACCTGCTGGCCAAGGCGATGGCCACCCACGACCTGCCGCTGCCGTTGATTGGCCTGCAGGCTGCCTGAGGCCCCGTCCGCGCGGCATCGGCCGCAACAGGATCGGCCATACAGGCCAATGAACACGATTCGCGTTCCCTCACGCGCCGGCCAAAGCCGGTAGAGTGCGCCCGTCAACACGCACGGGAGCCAGCCATGAAAGGCGACGCCAAGGTCATCGAATTCCTCAACAAGGTCCTCTTCAACGAGCTGACCGCGATCAACCAGTACTTCCTGCACGCCAAGATGTTCAAGAACTGGGGCATCAAGGAACTGGCCGAGTACGAATACAAGGAATCGATCCATGCGATGAAGCGCGCCGATGCGCTGTCCGACCGCATCCTCTTCCTTGAAGGCCTGCCGAACTTCCAGGCGCTGGGCAAGCTGCGCATCGGCGAGAACCCGCCGGAAATGCTGCAGTGTGACCTGTCGCTGGAGCAGGACGCCGTGGCGGTGCTGCGCAACGCCGTGGCGCATGCCGATTCGGTGGGCGACTACGTGAGCCGCTCGTTGTTCACCAGCATCCTGGATGCCGAGGAAGAGCACATCGACTGGCTGGAAACCCAGCTGGACCTGGTCGAGCGTATCGGCGAGCCGAAGTACCTGCTGAGCAAGCTGGAAGACTGATCCGCCTGCGCGGGTAGAGTCGAGCTTGCTCGACTGCGATTGGCATGGCGATAGTCGAGCAAGCTCGACTCTACGGAAGAAGGCAGTCGAGCAAGATCGACGTTACCGTTCCTGGGTGAGGTAGCCGGTCAAGGCCACGCGTGCGCGGGCGAACTCGGCCACCAGCAGCGCTACCGCCACGGCGGGGCGCTGCAGGCTGCCCGCGCGGGCTTCATGCTCGATGCGCCGGGCCACCGCTGACAGCGACAGGGCGCCGACGTTGGCGCTGGATGATTTGAGACTGTGCGACAGCGCCTGCAGGCGCTCGATGTCGTTGGCCTGCGCGGCCTGCTGCAGGGCCTGCACGAGTGCTGGAGCATCCTCCAGGAACACGGAGACGATCTGCAGTGCGGCCGGGCCGATCACGCCCTGCAGTTCCTCAAGCACGCTGCGATCAAGCACTGGCTGTGGCGGAGTGTCCGCTTCGGGCGCGGGAGGTAGCGTTGAGCTTGCTCGACTGCTTTCTGCATGACGGCAGTCGAGCAAGCTCGACTCTACAGCTTCGGAAGCATCGCGGCAGTCAACAGCAGCGGGGGCCTGGCCCCAACGCTGCAGCAGCGCATGCAACGTTTCGCGGTTGATCGGCTTGGACAGGTAATCATCCATGCCCGCCTGCAGGCAGCGCTCGCGATCACCGGCCATGGCGTTGGCAGTCATGGCGATGATCGGCAGCCGCGCGAGCCCCTGCGCGGCCTCTTCGCTGCGCCATTGGCGGCTGGCGGCATAGCCATCGAGCACCGGCATCTGGCAATCCATCAGCACCACCTCGATGCCGCCCTGTCGCAGTGCGCGCAGGGCCTGCTCGCCGTCGTCGGCCAGCTGCACCTCGCACTGGAACACCCGCAGCAGTTGTTCGGCCACCATGCGGTTGACCGCGTTGTCTTCCACCAGCAGCACGCGCAGCCCCAACGGCGGCAGTGCTGCAGGAGCCTGGCCCTCTTCGGCCGCTGCCAGCAGTGCTGCCGGTCGCGCGCTGGCGGTCGGCGTGGCCAGCAGGGCATGCAGGGTGGCGTCGCTGAAATCACCTGGCAGCTGCTGCTGGCGCGCCTGCACCGGGGCGGGCGCGTCCTGCAGCCACAGTACCTGCAGCGTGTCCTCCGCGCCGCGCTCGGCCAGCGCCCGCAGCAGCGTGGATTCACCGCTACGGCGCTGGCGCGCGTCCACCAGCAGCCAGGCGGGCATGGGCTGGCCCGGGCGAGGGGCGGCACGCAGCCGCTCCAGCAGGGCATCGCGTTCTGCGAGCACCTGCACCGGCAGCCCGTGGTGGGCGGCGACCCGCTCCACGCGCGCCTGCAGCGCGACATCGGCGCTGTGCAGCAGCAGCGGTGAGGGCTCGCGCGCCCGTGCCGGCAGGTCGCCGGGAATCTTCAGCAGCGCAATCTCGAACCAGAACGTGGCGCCCTGTCCCGGCGTGGACTGCACGCCGATCCGGCCCTGCATCAGGTCGATGATGCGCTTGCAGATGGCCAGGCCCAGGCCGGTGCCACCGTACAGGCGGGTGGTGGAGGCATCGGCCTGGCTGAAGGACTGGAACAGCCGCGACTGCAGGGCAGGGTCGATGCCGATGCCGGTGTCGACGACTTCAAAACGCAGCTGGTGCTGGGCCGGGCCTTCGCCCAGGCGGCGCACGCGCAGCTGCACCTGGCCACGCGCGGTGAACTTGATGGCATTGGCCAGCAGATTGGTCAGCACCTGGCGCAGCCGCACCGGATCGCCGCGCACCGGCAGGCGCACGGCCGGGTCCAGCTGCAGGGCCAGTACCAGGCCCTTGGCTTCGGCGGCGCGCTGCAGCAGCTGCACCACGCCGTCCAGCAGTTCGCGCAGGTTGAAGCTGGTGATCTCCAGCTCCAGCGCCTGTGCTTCCAGCCGCGAGTAGTCGAGGATGTCATCGACGATGCGCAGCAGCTGCTGCGAACTGGCCGAGGCGGTGGCCAGCATCTGCCGCTGGTCATCCCCCAGTGGCCCGCGTGCGATCAGCTCCAGCATCGGCAGGATGCCGTTGAGCGGGGTGCGGATCTCATGGCTCATGGTGGCCAGGAACTCGCCCTTGGCCAGGGCGGCGGCCTCGGCGGCCTGCTTGGCCTGCAACAGCTGCTGCTCCAGCTGGCCCTGGCGCTCGGTGGTGCGGCGCAGCTGGTCGCGTTCGCTGGCCAGCACGGTGCGTTCGCGCTGCAGCGCTGCCAGCGCCTGGCCGCGTTGGCGCAGGCGCAGGCCGAGCGCCAGCGCCACGCCGGCCGCCAGCACCACCGCTGCCAGCAGCGCGACCGTCAGCGGCACTCAGAGCACCGCGTTGTGGAAGTCGAAGTTCAGGTCACTGCCAGCCGACTGCACCATGTTGCCCTGGATGAAGTCGACGCCGCCGACCCACATCGCAGCGGCCGCCTGCGGGTCTTCGATCTGCTGGCCGATGATCTGCAGGCCGGCAGCGTGTGCCCGCTCGATCGCCCGCCGCAGTTCCTCGCGCGTGCCGGGGTTGGAATGGCTGCTGGAGAAGCGTGCAGCCATGCGGACGAACGACAGCGGCAGGTGGGTGAGCAGGGCGTCGGCTTCGCTGCCGGGTTCGAACTGGCTGAGGCAGAAGCGCACGCCGGCCGCCGCCATGCGCTGGCAGAACTGCTGCAGTGGCACGGTGTGGATGAGCGCGTCAGGCAGGCGTACGTCGATCACCAGCGCGCTGCCGGGCAGGTCACGCTGCTGCAGCGATTCCAGCAGCCAATCGGCGAACGCATCACGCTGCAGGGTGCGCAGCGACTGCGAAACGAACAGGTTCAGCGGCTGGGTCGCGTGGCGGTAGAGGTCGAGCAGGCCCATCGCATGTTCCAGCACCTGCTGGTCGAGATCGGCGATGCGGCCGGCCGCTTCGGCCGCCGGGATGACCTGGCCGGCGGTGAGCACGGTGCCATCGGCCTGGCGCAGGCGCAGCAGCAGCTGGTACTGCGCGGTGTCGCCGCCGGCCACGGCGACGATTGGCTGGTAGGCCAGTTCCAGCTGGCCTTCCAGCAGCGCCAGGTGTTCCTCCCCGGTGGCTGCCTGGCGGTGCACGTGGCCGGCCACGCCGGCACTGAGCAGGCGCGCCTGCAGGGTGGTGCGTTCGATGGCTTCAAGGGCGCTGGTGGCATCGTCGAAGCCTGGCGACAGCGGCGCATAGCCGACCACGCCGCGCAGGTGCACCGACTCGTCGTCGCGGATGATGAAGGCGCGCGCGGACAGCTGTTCGCGCAGGGTCGCGGCGATGGCGTCCAGGCCCTCCTCGTCGGCATCGCGGGCCAGCAGCAGGAAGCTGTTGTCGTTCAGGCGCGCCAGCAGATGCGGATGGCCGGCCTCGGCAAGGCGCTGGCCGGCCTGCACCATCAGCCGCTCGAACGCGGCATAGCCATAGCGTTCGCGCAGGCCCAGCGCGCTGGAGATCTCCACGAAGAACACGCCGCCACGGTCGCGGTGTGCCAGCGCCGCGTTGAGCTGCTGCAGCACATGGTGGCGGGTGGGCAGGCCGGTTTCCGGGTTGCTGCTGGCCGGCACACCATTGGCGCCGGGCAGGGTGGCGGCCTGCGCGCGGGCGCGGCGGATGCGGTTGGCCACGGCCGCGATCAGGTGGCGCGGGCGGATCGGCTTGCTCAGGTAATCGTCGGCGCCGCTGTCGAGCACTTCGAACTGGCGCTCCGGGTCCGGGTCGCCACTGAGGAAGACGATGGGCAGCAGCTGCATGCCGGGCTGCTGGCGGATCAGGGCGGTCAGCCGCATGCCGTCAAGACCGGGCAGGTGCAGGTCCATCAGGATCAGATCGGGGCGCTGTTCACGGATGGCCTGCTGCACGCCGTCGGCGTCGGCCAGCACCACGGCCTGCATGCCTGCACCGTGCAGCACGCTCTGCGCGAACAGGGCCTGGGCGCGGTCGTCTTCGACGATCAGCACGCGGTAGGGCGAGTCGGCGGCGACCGGCGCGTCGTTGCTGTTGCCCGCTTCGTCGGCTGCAGGCGGCAGCGGAGGCGGCGGTGCCAGGTTGCTGGACGCCATGGCCGATACTTCGGACACGGATGCGGGATCAGCGGCGCCCGGCGCGCTGGCCCAGCGCTGCCAGTGGTCGGCCGGAGGGGTTTCGGCGCGACCCGGGCGGGCGCCCGCGGGGGATTCGTTTGCGGCCATCGGTGCTCCTGGTGTTCACGACCATTATGCGCCAAGCCCGGCGTTCAGCCGGTACGCGGTTGGCCGGGTGTGCCAGCTCCGCCGGCGCGGGCCAGCCAGCGCACGCCCTTCCACAGGGTGCGCCAGACCAGCCACACCAGCAGTGCACCTGCCAGGCTGCAGGCCAGCACCACCACCAGGGCGATCCACGGATGGGCCAGCGCCAGGGCCAGGCCACCGATCACCACGGTGTCCTCGGCGGCTGAGGCGACCCAGTTGCTGGCCGGTTCGGGCGAGGTGTTGAGCAGGGCGCGGGTGCCGGCCTTCAGCCCGTGGCTGGCCAGGGCGACGCCGGCGCCGGCCAGCAGGGTGCCGGTGCCCAGCTGGCCATCGGGCGACAGCGTCGCGGCGGCGAGGAACGCGCCGGCCGGGACCCGGGCCAGGGTCTGCAGCAGGTCCCAGATGGAATCCACGCCGGGAATCTTGTCGGCGAAGAATTCGGCAATGGCCAGCACCGCCGAGGTGCCCAGCACCCACCACGATTCGGTGGCCTGCAGGGCCGGCGGCAGGTCGACCCAGCCGAGCAGGCCAGCCAGGCCGACGCCGAACACGGTGAGGTACACGCGGATGCCGGCCAGCCAGGCCAGCAGGATGCCGATCACGAACAGGTGGGCTTCGGTCATGGCGGGCTCCGGCGACGGAACTGTGCGGGGTGCCACACTATCGGCGATGACGTGGCTGAACACCACCGCCAGCTACCGGCCGTCATCGGGGAATGCCGCCGTTCCTGTCATACACTAGCCCGTCGCTTGCTACAGGGGCCGTGCTGGTGTCGCCATTGCGAGTCCACGGAGACTACCCATGAACAACCGCCCACCGATGCGCGTGCAGGTCCGCCTGCCGGGCGCGAACCCGCCCCCGGTCGACCGGCGGCGCCTGCTGGTCATCGCCGGCATCTGGCTGCTCAGCCTGGTGCTGGCGGTGCTGGGCGGCTGCTGGCTGGGCGCGCCGCGCGACGCCCAGGGCCAGCGCCTCCAGGCGGCCGAGAAGCACGCCGACACCCTGCAGGCACAGCTGACCGAACTGCGCCAGAAGCAGGCCACGCTGGAAGCCTCCGACCGCATCAGCCGCGCGGCCAACACCGAGGTGCAGTCCTCGCTGGCCGAGCGCGACGAAGAGATCGCCGGCCTGCGTGCCGATGTGGCTTTCTACGAGCGCCTGGTCGGCTCGACCAGCCAGCGCAAGGGCCTGAACACCCATTCGATCGAGTTCAGCCCCGAATCGGCCGGCACCTGGCAGTACGCCGTGGTGCTGACCCAGAACCTCAACCGCGGGGCCATCAGCCAAGGGCAGATGCGCTTCACCGTCGAGGGTGTGAAGAACGGCAAACTGGCCACGATCAGCTGGGATGAGCTGCACCAGCGCAGCAAGGTGCCGGGACAGGATTACTCGTTCCGGTACTTCCAGCAGCTCACCGGCAGCGTGATGCTGCCGGCAGACTTCACCCCGCAACGGGTGCGGGTGACACTGGGGAGTGGTGCAGGGGGCACCACGCAGGTATTTGACTGGAAACAGGCCGGCGCACCGGCCAGCAAAGGGGAGTAGGCAGATGTTCGGAAACAGCAAATCCAGCCGTGATGGCCAGTTGGTGGTGGATGCCCTGATCGGCAACCAGGTGGTGATCCGCGGTGATGTGGAATTCAGTGGTGGCCTGTACGTGGAAGGCCGCATCCATGGCAAGGTGATCGCCCAGGAAGGTGCCAGCGGCGCAACCCTGACGGTGGCCGAGCATGGGGTCATCGAAGGCGAGATCCGCGCCCAGGTGGTGGTCATCAGCGGCCGCCTGGATGGCGACGTGCATGCCAGCGAAAAGGTCGAGCTGACCCCGAGCGCGCGGGTCAACGGCAATGTCCACTACCAGGTGGTGGAAATGAACGCCGGCGCCCAGCTGAATGGCCGCCTGATCCACGCCAGCAGCCCGGTTGCGGCCCTGCCGGCGCCGGAAGGCGAAGGCGAGGCGGCTGAAGGCAAGGGCGGCACCGCCGCGCGCCGCAAGCTGGCCGAGGCGATGGCTTGAAAGCCATCCCCGGCGCCCCCATGCTGGGGCCATGAGCACGTTAGTTTCCCTGCCCGGCGCCACGCCGGCCGCCGCTCCCGACTACCAGTCGCTGGAGCGGCCGCTGAACTTCACCGAATCGGCCGCGGCCAAGGTGAAGGAACTGATCCAGGACGAGGGCAACCCCGACCTGTCGTTGCGTGTGTACATCGAGGGCGGTGGCTGTTCGGGCTTCCAGTACGGTTTCGAGTTCGACGAGAACCGCGCCGAGGATGATCTGGCGGTGCAGACCAGCGGGGTCACCCTGCTGGTCGATCCGCTGAGCCTGCAGTACCTGATGGGCGCCGAGGTGGACTACACCGAGAGCCTGACCGGTGCGCAGTTCGTGATCCGCAACCCGAACGCGAAGACCACCTGCGGCTGCGGCAGCAGCTTCAGCATGTAAATGCCGGGCGCGGGGCCGATGCCCTGCGCGACAGTTGCGCGCAACGCCGACGGATTGCGCACAGCGCCGACCTTGCCACCTGCGGCAATTGGCGGCAGGCTTGTCGGATGCCCAATACTCCTTCGCCGCTTTCCGGTTTCGCCTTCGTGGCCGAGCCGCTCGAGCGCGCCGATGCCCTGCGCGATGATGCCGATGCCCTGGCACGCCTGTGGCCGGATGCGCGCATTCTTGTCCTGGACCAGGACGGCACCGCCTTCACCGGTGAAGACGACCAGCCGGTCGCGCTGACCGGCGCCGACATCGGCGGTGGCCCCGGTTCGGCCATCTTCCTCGGCCTGCGCGCAGGCCAGGCCTGGTTTTCCGTCGAAGCCGCCAACGTCACCCAGAGCGCACCGCGCCGGCTGGACCTGCGCCAGGCGGCGCTGCTGTGGAGCGTGGCCGACGCCACCGCCTTCAGCTACGCCCGCGGCATGTCCTACTGGCATTCGCGCACCCGCTTCTGCGGGGTGTGCGGCGGCGCGGTGGCGTTCGCCCGCGGCGGCTTCGTCGGCCGCTGCGCGCAGTGTTCCACCGAGCACTACCCGCGGGTCGATCCGGCGGTGATCGTGGCGGTGGAAAACCAGGGGCGCCTGTTGCTGGGCCGCCAGTCGAACTGGGCCCCGCGCCGCTACTCGGTGCTGGCCGGCTTCGTTGAACCCGGTGAAACCTTCGAGCAGACCGTGGCGCGCGAAGTGCACGAAGAGAGCAAGGTGCGGGTGACTGCCTGCCAGTACCTCGGCTCGCAGCCGTGGCCGTTCCCCGGCGCGTTGATGGTGGGGTTCGGTGCGCAGGCGCACGACGACGTGCCGACCGTCGATGGTGAGCTGGAAGATGCACGCTGGTTCACAGCCGACGAGGTGGGCGCTGCGTTGGCACGTGACGTCGAGGATGATGGCGAAGGCATCCGCCTGTCGCCGCCGGTTTCAATCTCGCGCGGCCTGATCGAACACTGGTATCGGCAGCAGCGGGGCTGAGGGTCGCTGCTGTGCTGGCGCGCGCCGGTGGCAGCATTGCCGCCACCTGAACACGCGTCGGGTTACAGTGGGTTTCACTGCTGAACGCGCCGCTGCCACAGGTAAGGTAGCGGCGCAGAACGCTTGTTCGTCGGGAGACCTGCCATGTTCACCACCCTGGTCGCCGTGTTGGTGGCGCTGGCCCTGGGCCACGTTGCCCCGGCTGCTGCCGCCTCGCTGCGCCGTTTCGACGGTTTCCGGCGCTGGCTGGGCTGGTTGGACGCGCATGGCGGACGGGCATGGCAGGGAGCGGCCGGGGTGGCGCTTGCGATCGTGCCGCCGCTGCTGCTGATGGCGCTGCTGGCCTGGATGCTGCGCGGGGTGCTGTTCGGCCTGCCCGGCCTGCTGCTGGGCGTGGCGGTGCTGGCCTGGTGCTGGGGCCCGCGCGACCTGGACCGCGATATCGAAGCCATCATTGATGCCGACGATGCGGCGAGCCGCCAGGCCGCGGCGCGTAACCTGCAGGCGGCCGGTGGCAGCCTGCGCGAGGACGTGCCTTCGCTGGTCGAGGCGACCGTCCTCAACGCACTGCGGCGCTGGTTCGCGGTGCTGTTCTGGTTCCTGCTGCTGGGCCCGGTCGGTGCCCTGGGCTATCGCCTGCTGGCGCTGATGGCCGAAAGCCCGATGCGCGCGCGGGTGCCGGTGGAGCCGCTGGCGCTGGCACAGCGCCTGCTGGCCTGGATCGAATGGCCGGTGGCTCAGCTGATGGCGTTCTCGATGGCGCTGGTCGGCAACTTCGACACGGCGTGGAAGGCGTGGCGGCAGGCCCATGGCGAGCGCCTGGCCGGTGACATCGGCTTCCTCGGTGCGGTGGCGCGGGCCAGCGTGAATGCCGAGCTGCGCGAAGAAGCGCATGACTACACCGAAGTGGGCCTGTTGCCGGTGTGGCAGCGGCTGCCGGACCTGCGCGATGCGATGAGCCTGGTGTGGCGGATGCTGCTGCTGTGGTTGGCGGTGCTGGCGCTGCTGGTGATTGCCGGCTGGGTGACCTAGGCGATCCACGCCGTGCGTGGACGGGCTGTAACCGGGTCCCGGCGACGCCGGGATGTGCCAACCAAGGTTGGCACCTACCAGAGCGGGGCGGTAGATCCACGCCATGCGTGGATGGCGTGCGTGCGATCCGACCCCGTGTCCGCACTACGCCGCGCCGCTGTCTTCGAAATCCAGGTAATCCTCGTGCAGGCCCTGCACCAGGCGGCCGGTCGGTTCGTCGTCGGCGCCGGTTTCCATCAGCACCCAGCCGGGCATGCCGTCTTCGCGCATCGCCGGACCTTCGTCCACGGCCATCACGAAGCTGTTGCCCAGCGCCTTGCCGTAGGCACGCAGCAGCACGTGCAGGGCCTGCGGATCCACCGCACCGCGCAGCGCCGCCAGCGTGTGTTCCAGTTCCGGGCGATCAAACAGCGCCTCGGACAACGCGCCGTCCACATCATCGGCCAGCGCGTGCACATCGCGCAGCATCAGGAAGCGCGCGAACTGCGGCAGGTCCTCGCCCAGTTCGCTGTTCACCCAGCTGCGCGGATCAAGGCAGCCAGCCGCCTTCATGGCCGCGGTCAATTCATCACGTCGATCAGTCATCGCACCAGCATAGCCGAGCGCAGCGTCAGTCGACTGACAGTCGACGCTACCTATACCGGTGCCAGCGCGGTGAACGGTGCCCACGGCAGATTGCGCAGCAGCGCATACCCGGGCAGCACCCACAGCCAGAATTTCGGATTGGCCAGCAGCCGCATCAACGGGTCGAGCACCTTCGGGCGCACGCCGGCGGTGTGCAGCAGCATCAGAAACAGAAGGGGCAGGACAATGACCATCAGCGGGTTCATTGCCATGGCGCCGGGCAGGTCGAAGTGGACCAGGGAGTACAGGCAGCGCGTGCTGCCGCAGCCAGGGCAGTACAAGCCGGTCAGCGCGTACAGCGGGCAGCTCGGCAGCGGGTTGCCGGCGACGTACGGGTTGACGTGGCGCAGCACCACCGCAGCACCGGCAGCCAGCCCGGACGAGGCCAGCAGCGGCGCCCAGCGGGCCAGGCGTGATTGAGCGGGGGCGACGTACATGTGGGGTCGGGATCCGGCATTGCGCCGGATCCCGTGCACGGCATCAGTAGCCGCTGTTGCTCATGGCGCCGATGCCGCCCATGACAACGAAGAACAGCACATACAGGACGACGAGGATCAGCCAGGCGATGGCCGACCACATGGCCCACTTCTTGGCCTTGTCCGCCGATTCCTGGGCACCGGCGACGTCACCGGCGGCCAGCTTGCCGTTGACCTGTGCGGCGTAGACGATCGACACGATGCCGAGCGGCAGGCAGCACAGCAGGGTGGACAGGATGGCCCAGACCAGATTGTTCGGGATGTACGGGGTGGTGGTGTTCATGGTGCGAATGCCTCGTTGGGTGGTGGTAGTGGTGAATCAATGTTCGGAAAGAGCGCCCAGCACGGCGAGACCGCCGAACAGCCCGAGCCACAACAGAAACAGGACCGGCAGGGCGACAGCGGAAGCCACTGCCCACCAGCCCGCCTTACGCGACGCCGCGTAGGCCCCCGGCAGATCATCGGCGGCGCGCAGACCGTCGACCTGGGAGGCATACACGATCGACACCACGCCCAGCGGCAGGCAGCAGAACAGCGTGGTCAGAATCGCCCAGACCAGATGGTTGGGGATGTAGACCGGGCGGCTGAGCGATGGTGGTTGATTCAAAGCAAGACTCCATTCCCTTGGTGGTCGACCCGCAGCGCGCAGGCCGGACCTCCCCCTTTGGGTGGGTAATCTACCGCAAGCGACGCCGTATGTATGCGTTTACATGCCCGCCACGCCTGGGCTGGCGCTGTACGCCAGCCTGTCCGGCCACCGCGGTGTCAGCACCGCCCTGCCTCAGGCGTGGTCGCCGCGCAGGGCGCGGACCTGCGCTTCCAGCGTGGGCGCATCGGTGCTGCGGCCGTCCACGGGCGCGGCGGCCACCACCTGCACCGTGGCGCGGAATCGCCGCGGCACGCGCATGCGGCCCAGGCGCGTGTCGCGCCGGCTCCACATGCTCGACCACATGCCACGCAGGGCCATCGGCACCACCGGCACCGGCCGGCGTTCGAGGATCTTCTCCACGCCGGATTTGAACGGTGCCATCGTGCCGTCCCTGGTCAGTGCGCCTTCGGGGAAGATGCAGACCAGTTCGCCCTCGGCCAACGCCGCATCGATTTCATCGAACGCGCGCTGCATCAGCGCCGGGTCTTCGCGTGCACCGGCGATGGGTATGGCCTTGGCCGTGCGGAAGATCCAGCGCATCACCGGGATGTTGAAGATCTTGTAGTACATGACGAAGCGCGCCGGGCGCGGGATCGTCGCCGACAGGATCAGCGCGTCCATGTAGCTGACGTGGTTGCAGACCAGCAGCGCGGCGCCCTCATCGGGCACGTTGGCCTCGATGCCGTGCGGGCGCAGCCGGTACAGCGTACGCACCATCACCCAGCTGAGGAACCGCATCAGGAATTCGGGGACGATGGTGAAGATGTAGATCGCCACGATGGCATTGGCGATGGCCAGGGCCAGGAACAGCTGCGGAATGGTGACGCCCAGCTTGCTGGCGGCCAGGCCGATCAACGCCGCCGCCACGATGAAACCGGAGTTCTGGATGTTCAGCGCGGCGAACACGCGCGACATCTCCGCCCTCGGCGTGCGGCTCTGGATGAGCGCGAACAGTGGCACCACGAAGAAGCCGGTGAACAGGCCGATGCCGACCAGATCGATGATGATGCGCACACTTCCCGCTGCATGCACGAACTGCGACAGCGACAGCCCCTGCGCGGTGGCCACGCCGGCACGGGCAAAGTACAGGTCGAGCAGGAAGGCGGTCATGCCGAACGCACCCAGCGGCACCAGGCCGATTTCCACGGTGCGCCCCGACAGCTTTTCGCACAGCAGCGAGCCGACGCCGGTACCGACCGAGAACAGGGCCAGGGCGAAGATGTACAGCGTGGGTTCGCCGCCGAGGTTGACCACTGCGTAACTGGGCAGCTGCGAGGTGAGGATGGTGCCGACGAACCAGAACCAGGACACGCCGAGGATGGCGTTGCGCACCGCCTTCTGCTTGCGCGCCATGCGCAGCACGGCCAGCGATTCGGGCAGCGGGTTCCAGTTGATCTTCAGGTCCGGCGCGCCGGCATCGACGCGCGGAATCATGCGCGCGGCCACGTTGCCGCAGACGGCCAGCAGCACCACGGCGGTGGCGGCCACGGTGGGGCCGTGGCTGCCCGCCAGGGTGAAGATGAGGCCACCGAAGATCATGCCGGTGAGGATGGACAGCGAGGTGCCCATTTCCACCAGGCCGTTGCCGCCGGTCAGCTCCTCGGGGCGCAGCACCGAGGGCAGTACCGAATACTTCACCGGCCCGAACAGGGTCGACTGCAGGCCGGTGCAGAACAGGGCCACCAGCAGCACGCCCATGTGCTGGGTGAAGAAGCCGATGCCGGCCAGCGACATGATCACGATCTCCATGGTGGTGGTGATCACGATCAGTCGCGATTTCTCCAGCTTGTCGGCAATCTGCCCGGCCAGCGCGGAGAACAGGAAGTAGGGCAGGATGAAGATGGCCGGTGCCAGGTTGGTGTACAGCGAGCGCTCGGCCTCGGACACCCCCAGGTAGAACAACAGGCCGATGATCGCCTGTCGGTACACGTTGTCATTGAAGGCGCCCAGCGACTGCACTATGAAGAACGGCAGGAAACGGCGCTGGCGCAGCAGGGCGAACTGGTTGTGACCGGACATGGAACCTCCTTGACCGGCGCAGCCTAGCATCCCTGCCTGCACGGCGGGTGCGGGGTGGCCATGCGAAGCCTTGGCGCTCTGCCCGAGCGATCCCGCGATGCTGTCACGATGCCCGCGCCGCACGTTGCCGCGATGCGGTCCGTCGTAGAGTCGAGCTTGCTCGACTGCTGTTGGCAGAACAGTCGAGCAAGCTCGACTCTACAGGCACAGGCACCCGCCTCCCCCTGCGCCGCGATCAGGTCAGGCTGCGCACCGCCTCATTGGCCGCCGCGCGCACCTTCGGCAGCAGCCGCAGCACCAGTGCCATCTGCGTGCGGATCAGCTGCAGCTTCGGCGGCATCGCATCTTCAATCTGCTCCAGCTCGGCGGCCACCGCCCGGTCGGCATCGTTGTCGTCCTCGCTGACCGGCTGCCGCGCGCCCAGTGCCGAGGCCAGCTGCTGCAGGGCCCTGCGCACGCGCTCACCGGCGGCCAGGGCCAGCGGGTCGCCGGCATAGCTGTCCACCTGGTCGCGGTGGGCGCCCAGTGCCGACAGATGGCCGAGCAGGGTGTTGGACAACGCCAGGAAGTGGAAGCCTGCATCCAGGTTGCGGCGCACGTGGCCGGGCTCGCGCAGCATGTTCGACAGCGCCGTGGACAGCGCCGCGTCGGCGTTGTGCATGTCGCGGCGGGCGATGCGGTAGGCCAGGTCGTCGCGCATGCCGCTGCGGTACTGGTCCAATACCGATTCGAGATAGCGCGCGGCGGTATCCAGCACCCGCGCCAGCACCCGGTGCAACTGCCGGCCCTGCCAGTCGGGCAGGATCAGGAAAGCCGCGGCGGCGGCGATCGCGCAGCCCAGTACCGTATCGACCATGCGCGGGACGATCAGTACGAAGCCATCGCCGATCAGGTTGAAGCAGGTCAGCGCCATCACCGTGATGGCCGCTGAGGCGACCAGATAGCGGTCGGTGCGGTTGTAGAAGAACACCAGCGCCGACAGCAGGGCGATCAGCAGCTGGACGTGCAGCTGCGGGAACAGCTGCAGCAGCGCCCAGGTGAACACCAGGCCGGCCAGCGTACCGACGATGCGCTGGGCCAGGCGCTGGCGGGTGGCGCCGAAGTTGGGCCGGCACACGAAGACGATGGTCAGCAGCACCCACGAGCCGTTCTGTGCGTTGAACAGGCGGATGGCCAGGAAGCCGGCGATCAGCGCCACGGCCATGCGCAGGCCGTGGCGGAACAGCACCGAGCCCGGCGTGAGCTGCTGGCGGATGCGCACGCCCATTTCGCGCAGCGTGTGCGGATTGCTGTCGCGCAGGCGTGTATCGACATTGTCCAGGCTGGCGTCGGAACGCTCGGCGTCGAGCAGGCGGCGTTCGATGCTGCGCAGGTTGTGCACCAGCAGGTCCAGCGAACCGAGCAGGCGCTGCCACTGCGGGCGCTGCTGTTCACGCAGGTAGGCCAGTGCATCGGCCAGATCGCGGCCGGCCTGCTGGTTGCTTTCGCCGTACACGAACGGGCGGCGCAGGCGGATTGCCTCGCCCAGGCGCGCGCAGGCCTGGCCCTGCAGATCGAGCAGGCGCTGGCAGCGGTACAGCACGTCGCTGTGGAAGAACGCGTCGACCAGCGCACCGTAGGGATAATGCGAGGAACTGGCGCGCTCGTGG
>PJUE01000729.1_pt1 | contig 15552 bp, 13 predicted proteins | sample 1512171 | NCBI WGS metagenome assembly PJUE01 (sample SAMN08177674, study PRJNA422409) | Feces metagenome, whole genome shotgun sequencing project. | isolation source: Chicken feces (3) enriched on wood chips: alkali lignin treatment | host: Gallus gallus | place: USA: Madison | collected 2015-01-15
CCTGAATGTCAATGGAACCACGGTTTTCGCGTCGTAGCGCGCGCTGCATTCTGCCACGTCGTTGGTACCGGCTTTACAGGTAATTTCCGGCATCGGGTAGCGCGAGCCGTCGGCGCAGCGGGCGTTGCCGCGGGTTTTAATCATCAGCTCACCGTTGCTGTGCAGCCCGGAGAAGACCGTTGCGCGGCAGACCACGTTCTTACCGTGAACGACGCGGGCCGTACCTTTATTGTTCTGGATCTGATAGCGCACGTACGGCGGCTTACCGGTGATGGGATCGGTCACCTCCAGCATCGCCCGCCAGCTGCCGTTAAGAAAACGGGTCGAGCCGGATTTCACCTGACCGGCTTCCATCACCATCGCATCTTTCGGGATCGCGGTAATCACCACAGGTTCAGCCTCGACCGGCTCAGCAGCTTTCACGGCGGCCACTTCGGCCTGGTGCAGCGGTAAATTCAGCGGCAGAGGCTCAACGGCGGCAACGGGTTTTGGCGCGATCGCCACCGGGGCGACGGCTACGGCTTTCACCGGCTCAGCGGTGGGGGCCTGCTTCGGCCACAGCAATGGGGCGGCCACGGCGGCAACAACCACTGCGGCGACAGGCAGCGCCCAAAGCGCAACGCGGCGTTTTTTCGCCGTGACGATTGCCGGGGCGGGTTCTGGCTCAGGCTCGCTGGCGGTCATGACCGGGGCAGGATGCGCCTCGTAGAGATCGTCGGCGGTGATATGCACCGTCGCCGGGGCGGCAACCAGCGGTTCATCGGCTTTCTCAAAGACGATGGCCGGGGCCGGCTCGGGCTCGGGTTCCGGCTCAATAACCGGGGCAGGCATTGGGACCGGCAGCAGAGAGGCGCGCAGGCAGTCGAGAATATCCTCACGCGCGTTTTCATTAAGATTCACAAAGCCCCAGAAGGTGATCACCGGCTTGCCGTCCACCAGGAACAGGAAGTTTTCCCCCGGGAACTGGAACGCTTTAGACAGCAGGGAACCAAACAGCTGCTGGGCGGTTTTTGGCGACTGGAGCGATTTCTTGCTCAGGGATTCCACGCTGGACAGGGTGCTTTCCAGCAGGCGCAGCGCCCGGAAGCGCGCATCTTCGTCGGCGGCTTTCCAGCTGGTCACGACGCCTTCCGTAGGCGAGTACCAGTCTACCCGGTCGCCTTCGTCGTTGACCTGGGGGATCGCAAGGCAATCAACGATCGACTGCTGTTTGCGCAGGCGCAGGGCCTCACGGATTTGCAATGCTGATTCAAAAACGGCCTGTCCGCCGCCGCCAACGGCCTGAAAATCATCCAGATTGCCGCTGCGTAAAAGGGTTTTTGCCACGATTTGGTCCCATAGACTTTTTCACGCGTCTACTTTACGAAATCTGCGGGCAAGCAAACGGCAGAAGAGACGGCAAAAGGGGTGATTTCTTACAGCATTGAGGCAGCGGAAAGTGCTTGACGTTGAATGTACCTTAAGACAAATCACTCTCCCGCAGGTGGTGGGAAAATCCGCGGAAATAACTGCTTTAGAATAACCTGATAGTGTTTCGTTATTTGCCAGGGGAGAGGGGCTGTGCTGTTATTACCATTCTATATAATAAAACCAAACAGGTAATAAACATGTCTACAGGGAAAACTCTCCTCGCGCTGGCATTAAGCGCGCTGTTACCGGCAGGTGCCGCCTCGGCGGCGAATAACGACACCATTATCTACTGCTCAGAGGCCTCGCCTGAGTCGTTTAACCCGCAAATCGCCAGCTCCGGCCCGACCTTTGTCGCCAGTTCGCAGGTGCTGTACAACCGCCTGATTAACTTCGATCCGGTGAAAAACACCCCGGTTCCGTCGCTGGCTGAATCCTGGACCATCTCCCCGGACGGTAAAACCTATACCTTTACCCTGCGCAAAGGAGTGAAGTTCAACAGTAATAAATTCTTTAAACCGACCCGCGACTTTAATGCCGACGACGTTATTTTCTCGGTGCTACGTCAGAAAGACCCTAATCATCCGTATCACAAGGTGTCGCAGGGCAACTATGAATACTTCAATGACGTCGGCCTGGATAAACTGATCCAGGAGGTGAAGAAGGTGGATGATACCCACGTCCAGTTTGTGCTGAGCGAACCGAATGCCGCGTTCCTCGCCGACTGGGGAATGGACTTCGCCTCGATCCTCTCCGCGGAATATGCCGACGCGATGCTGAAAAAAGGCACCCCGGAAAACGTCGATACCTGGCCGATTGGCACCGGGCCGTACGTGCTTCAGCAGTATAAAACCGACTCGCAGATCCGCTATCTGGCTAACCCTGACTACTGGGATGGCGCGGTGCCGACCAAACACCTGATCTTCTCCATTACGCCGAACGTCGAAACCCGCCTGGCGAAGTTGCAGACCAACGAGTGCCAGATCATTCCTGCGCCATCTCCGGTGCAGTTTGACGTGATCAAGAAAAACAAAGATCTGACTCTTCACTCGGTGGATGCGCTGAACGTCGGCTATCTGGCGTTTAATACCGAGAAAAAGCCGTTTGATAACGTGCTGGTGCGCCAGGCGCTGAACTATGCCACCGATAAGAACGCCATTATCAACGCCGTATTTATGGGCTCCGGTAAGGTTGCAAAATCGCCGATCCCGCCGAACATGATGGGCTTTAACAAAGATCTGCAGGACTACGGTTACGATCCGGAAAAAGCGAAAGCGCTGCTGAAACAGGCCGGGCTGGAGCAAGGGGCGGAAGTGACGCTGTGGTCGATGCCGGTGCAGCGTCCGTATAACCCGAACTCACGCCGCATTGCCGAGATGATCCAGAGCGACTGGGCGAAGGTGGGGATCAAGGCGAAAATCGTCTCTTACGAGTGGGGCGAATATCTCTCCGGGATGCGTAAAGGCGAACACGACAGCGCGCTGTTTGGCTGGATGTCGGATAACGGCGACCCCGATAACTTTGCTGACGTGCTGCTGGGCTGTAACAGCATTAAAACCGGCTCCAATGCTGCACGCTGGTGCGACAAGGGCTATGATGACCTGGTCCAGAAGGCGAAGCTGACCAGCGATCCGGCTGCCCGCGCGAAGCTTTACAGCCAGGCGCAGGAGATCTTCTACCAGCAGGCCCCGTGGATTGCGCTGGCGAACGGCAAAACCTTCTATGCCACCCGCAGCAACGTAAGCGGGTACAGCGTGAGCCTGATGGGAAGCGATTTCTCGAAGGCGAAGCTTAACTGACGGATTGCCGGGTGGCGGCTTTGCCTTACCCGGCATACCCATGCACCCGTAGGCCCGGCAAGCGCAGCGCCGCCGGGCAGACTAATAAGGAGTGACAATGTCACATTTAGAGGAAGTTATCGCCCGCGTTGATGCCGCGGTGGCGGAAAGCGTGATCGTTCATATGAATGAACTGCTGATTGAACTAAGCGAAGACAGCGAATTAAGCCGGGAAGATCGCTATACCCAGCAGCAGCGTCTGCGCACGACCATTGCCCATCACGGCAAACATTATAAAGAGGAGCAGGAAGCCCGCGAAGAGAGCCTGACCAAAGGCGGCGTGATCCTCTGAATTCAGAACGAGCGCCTTGCCACCAGCCAGGCGCCAATCACCAACAGTACCGCTCCGCATACCGGGCCGATCAGCGCCTTTAACGGTACCCCCTGGCTGCGCACTACGTCCATCACCAGACCGCCAATCAACTGGCTGGCGACCAGCACCGCAATGGTCGTTGCGGCCCCGACATACTGATACCCGCTGATGCTGGCAAAAACAAAGAAAGACCCCAGCAGGCCGGGAATTAAGGTCCACCAGCGCACCTGGTGCACCAGCTCGCTGAACCCGGCGACACCGTTTTTAATCAGCAGGATCGAGACAAACAGCACAATGCCCACCAGCGAGTTGAGCAGCATGGCGATAAGAATGGTGCTCGAGGTCTGGGTGATGCGCACCATCAGCGTGTTCTGCACCACCAGGCCAATGCCTGCCGCCACCAGAAACACCAGAGTCAGGGACTGATTCATCCGATAGCATCCGGGTCGGTGCGCTCGTCGAGCTGCAGCTGCATAAAGGTCAGATCCAGCCAGCGGCCAAACTTGGTGCCCACCTGCGGCATCTGTCCGGTAGTGACAAAACCCAGGGTCTCATGCAGATGTAGTGAGGCGCCGTTCTGCGCTTCAATCCCTGCCACCATCACGTGTTTACCGATGCGACGCGCTTCCGCGATCAGGGCCTTCATCAGCTCGCGACCAATGCCTTTGCCCTGATGGTCGGGATGAACGTACACCGAATGCTCAACGGTATGGCGAAAACCGTCGAAGGCACGCCAGTCACCGAACGAGGCATAGCCCGTCACCACTTCGTTTTCCACGCTCACCAGCACCGGGTATCCGGCCAGTTGGCGCGCCTCGAACCATGCGATACGGTTATCGGTATCGACCGTGGCATCGTTCCAGATCGCGGCGGTGTGCAGAACCGCGTGGTTATAAATTTCACCGATGGCGGCGCAGTCCTCTTTTAAGGCGTGACGAATAATCATGGCGATCCTCAGGCTGTGTGTTCACTATAGTGGTACGTTTCGTCACAATATTACACAGAGTGACAGGCTAAACGCTACGGTATAAGCCATATCTTTTTATTATGGAAAAAGCACGTTGTAATCCATTACTTTCACTATAGTATTACGTGATGAATACTATGCCAGACAATATTAATCAACGGATCAGCGCACGCATCCGGCTGGAGCGTGAATCCCGAGGCTGGTCTCTGAGCGAGCTGGCGGAACGCGCCGGTGTCTCACGGGCGATGATCCACAAAATTGAACGTGCTGAGAGTAGCCCAACGGCCACGCTGCTGGCACGGCTTTCCGGCGCGTTTGGCATCAGCATGTCCACGCTTATTGCGCGCGCTGAACTGCAGGAAGGCAAGTTGTTGCGCTTTGCCAACCAGCCGGTCTGGCGCGATCCGCAGACGCACTATCTGCGTCGTCACGTTTCGCCGCGCTCCGATCTGCCTATCGATATGGTACAGGTTGAACTGCCCGGCGGCAGCGACGTGCCGATGCCAGCCTCTTCTTATGCCCTCGCACGCCAGCTAATCTGGCTCCAGTCTGGCGAACTGGTGTTCCTGGAAGGGGATACCCGCCACGAAATGCGCGCCGGGGACTGCCTGGAATTAGGCCCACCTAACGATTGTCGGTTTATCAACGAAAGCCGCGAGCCCTGCGTGTATCTGGTCGTCAGGCTGAACCAGTCTGGCTCGTAATGTCAAAGCAGACAGAGGAAGATGCGGCTAGTCTCTAAGGACGTTTGTCTAAACAGGAGTGAGGTATGAGTCAATCTTCAACGCAGAATCGTCAATGGCTTCTGGCTTCCCGCCCCCATGGCGCACCCACCACTGATAACTTTCGCTTAGAAACCACATCTATTCTGGAACCTGCCGACGGCCAGCTTCTGCTGCGCACTATCTGGCTGTCGCTCGATCCCTATATGCGCGGACGCATGAGCGATGCGCCGTCCTACTCGCCGCCGGTGGAGATCGGTGCGGTAATGGTAGGCGGCACCGTCAGCCGCGTGGAAAAATCGAATCATCCTGACTATCAACCCGGCGAATGGGTGCTGGGCTACAGTGGCTGGCAGGACTATGACGTCTCTGACGGCAGCGGGCTGGTCAAACTGGGTACAGACCCTGAACACCCCTCCTGGTCGTTAGGCGTGCTGGGGATGCCCGGCTTCACCGCCTATATGGGGCTGCTTGATATTGGTCAGCCGAAATCAGGTGAGACGCTGGTGGTCGCTGCGGCTACCGGCCCGGTGGGCGCAACCGTCGGCCAGATTGGCAAGCTGAAAGGCTGCCGGGTGGTGGGCGTTGCCGGCGGTGCGGAAAAGTGCCGTCATGCAGTCGAGGTGCTGGGCTTTGACCAGTGTGTGGATCACCACGCCGGGGATTTTGCCGAACAGCTTAAACAGGCGTGCCCGCAGGGTATTGATATTTATTATGAAAATGTTGGCGGTAAGGTGTTTGATGCCGTGCTGCCGCTGCTGAATACCGCGGCGCGCGTGCCGGTGTGCGGGCTGGTCAGCGGATACAATGCCACCGACCTGCCCCCTGGGCCGGATCGTCTTGGGCTGCTGATGGGCACCATCCTGAAGAAACGCATCCGCATGCAGGGCTTTATCATTAACCAGGACTATGGTTATCGCATCGCAGAATTTCAGCAGGAGATGGGCCGCTGGGTCCAGGAGGGCAAAATCCACTACCGTGAACAGGTCACGGACGAGCTGGAAAATGCCCCTCAGGCACTGATCGGACTGCTGGAGGGAAAAAACTTCGGTAAAGTCGTGATACGTGTCGCGAACAATAACTTATAGTACCTGTTATGGCGGATTATTCCGCCATAATTACCTGGGCAAAATTCGAAATAACGTCTTTAATTATACCAACATAGATTAGTCCGGTCGCCATATACGTAATGAGGGACATTAATTAATCAATTAATTTTGGTTTTGATGGATAACTTTTTTAAAGTTAATCAGGCATGAAGATACAGGATATATCTTTCCCGCAGCGGTCAGTTTATCACTGTGGAATATAAGTTAAGTGTTGGTAACAGGAATTGAACATGCTGGATTTGGACAATTTAGAAAAGGCTCAACGAATGAGCCTGACGATGCAAGTTGAGGTGAGTCTGAAAGGTGCCCTGATTGCAGGGGCCCTGAAACCAGGCGCACGGCTCGTCACCAAAGAGATTGCGGATAAGTTAGGTACCAGTATTACTCCTGTTCGTGAAGCACTGCTGCGGTTGGTCTCCGCTGGCGCGCTGCACGCCACCCCGGCGCAAGCGTTTCTGGTGCCGGAAGTCTCGCTTGAGCGCTACAACGAAGTCAATGCCATCCGTAAGGAGCTGGAGTGCATGGCCGTTGCGGCGGCGTGCGAGCAGATGTCTGATGAGCGGATCGCCACTCTGCGTACTCTCTCCGACAATTTTCATGATGCGATGAGCAATGGAGAGGTGGAGCGTGCGCTTCATGCCAACCGGGCTTTTCGCTTCACGCTCTATCACTATGCGGATATGCCAACGCTGATGGCGCTGATTGAGCAGTTATGGGTGCGTATTGGACCCTGTTTCAACTGTCTGTACGATCCCGAAATTGTGCTGCCGTGCCGCTCCTATCGCTACGATGAATTACTCACTGCCCTGGAACAGGGCGATACAGAAGCCAGCCGCGCGGCGATTGACAAAGTCATCGACGAGGCAAATGCCATCTTGATTAAGCAGTTTTTACCGTAATTTACTTAAACAAGCGAAGCGGTAATATCGCGGACTATTTCCCTGCATTATTTTCCGGCGGTCATTGTGCTGCCGGAAATGCTATTTCCTTTCAAACTGATAAGACCAGCCTGGCTATGAATTAACCACAACACCTGCCGATAACCTTAAAAGGCACAGTTGCCTTCTAAGGAGCCAGGAATGAGTGTCAGTCAACGATTACGTAATATAAAAATGAGCAGAAAGCTCGCGACAGGTTTTGGTCTGGTGCTGCTGCTGGTGGCGGTATCGACGCTGTTGAGCGTGCAGCGATTCAAAGAGATTCGCGACGTCTATCAGCAAACTAACCTGATCTATAACATCAATATCGAGGTCTTCCAGGCCAAGATAAACCGCCTTAAATTCCTCTATAACGGTGACGAAAAATCCGGTCAGCTGATGGCGAACTACGTCAGGCATGCTGCCGACCTGACCGCTGAAGCCCAGCAGCTGGAGTGGGCACCCAAAGAGAAAGCGATCATTGACACCATTGCCGGGCATCTGGCCCGTTTTGGCAGCAGCGTGAGCGAAATGCAGACCGCGATGGCGGCCTGGCACGCGGACAAAAACGATCAGGCTGCAACAGCAGCCCTGAAGGCGGCGGAAGACAAAGTCAAAACCGCAGGGGACGACAGCAGCGCTGCGATCCGCGACATCATCGCGCTGGTCAAAGTCCATAACGACTCGCTGGCCTACAGCTCCAGCACCATCACCGCCATTATTGGCGTGGTGGCCGTTCTCTTCGGGATCCTCGTCTCCTGGTGGGTTACCCGTCAGATCACCCATCCGGTTAAACACAACCTCCAGCTGGCCGAGCGCATTGCCAGCGGCGATCTCAGCTCGGATATTCTCCCGCAGGGTGAAGACGAACTGGGCAAACTGACCGGGGCGATGGGAAGGATGAACGATAAACTGCGGCTGATGATTGGCGAAGTCCGCAGCAGCGTGGCGCAGGTGTCGCTGGCGGCAAGCGAAATTGCCGAAGGCAATACCGACCTGTCATCGCGCACCGAGCAGCAGGCCGCGGCCGTGGTGCAAACCGCAGCCAGCATGGAAGAGCTGACCGCCACGGTGAAAAACAACGCCGATAACGCCCGTCACGCCAGCCAGCTGGCGGCAGAAGCCTCGCAAACCGCCACCCAGGGCGGACGGGTGATGCGCGATGTGGTGAGCACCATGAGCGACATTAATACCAGCTCGCAAAAAATTGCCGATATCACGGCGGTGATCAACAGCATCGCCTTCCAGACCAATATTCTGGCGCTGAATGCCGCGGTAGAAGCGGCGCGCGCGGGTGAGCAGGGGCGCGGCTTTGCGGTCGTGGCCAGCGAAGTGCGCAGCCTGTCGCAGCGCAGCTCTCAGGCGGCGAAAGATATCGAACTGCTGATCAGCGAATCGGTCACGCGTATCAACACCGGTAGCGATCTGGTGGCGAAAGCCGGGCAGACCATGGAGCAGGTGGTGGACTCGGTGACCCGCGTCAACGATATCATGGGTGAGATCTCCTCGGCTTCCGAAGAGCAGAGCCGCGGCATTGAGCAGATCTCCCGTGCGGTGATGGAGCTGGACACCACCACCCAGCAAAACGCCTCGCTGGTGGGCGCATCCTCGACGGCGGCAGGGGCGCTGGAAGACCAGGCCCGTCTGCTGGAGTCGCTGGTAGCGGCGTTCCGTCTCGAACAGCGCGCGCAGATGGCATAAAAAAAACCGGCAGCCTGGGCTGCCGGTTTTTTTATTACTCGAAGCGATACGAGACGGAAAGGCCCACCCCGTAGTTACGCCCCGGAGCCGGTTCGTAGTAACGCCCGTTTGATTCGTTGACGATAACCGAGCCGACATACTCTTTGTCGAACAGGTTATCCACGCGGCCAAAGACGTCCATGCCCCAGTTGCCGACGTTCAGCTTATAGCCGGTATTCAGGCCCACGACGGTATAAGAGGGGGCTTTGGCGGTGTTTTCGTCATCGGCCTCGATGTCGCTCATGTAGCGCACATCCGAACCCGCGTACCAGCCCTCTTCAGGCTGCCAGCCAAAGGAGGCATAGCCCATGTTGCGCGCAATGCCCGGCATCCGGTTGCCTTCGCAGTCTGCGTCACCACAAACGTTGGTGCGGTAGGTGGCATCCAGGTACGTCCACGCCATCTTCAGCTTCCAGTTCTCAGCAAACTGCTGATCGAGTGAAAGCTCCACACCCTGACGACGGGTTTTACCGGCGTTTTTGTAGCTGGTGCGTCCGCCTGCGCTGGCATCCACCACGATTTCATCGTCGGTATCGGTGCGGAACAGCGCCGCGGTGAACAGGCCGTTGCCGACTCGCGTTTTGCTCCCCACTTCATACGTATTGTTGGTCGACGGCTTGAGGCCGAAGTTCAGGCCGCTCTGGTTATCGGAACGGTAGGAGAGTTCGTTGATGGTCGGGGTTTCAAAACCACGGCCTGCGGCGGCATAGACGTTCCAGGCACCGGTCACGCGGTACTTCAGCGCGCCTGCCGGGAGCCATTTGTGGTAGCTGGCGTCGCCGCTGTCATCGCCGTTAGCACCCTGCACATAGTGGTCGTTCGAGTCGAACCACACCGAGCTGTAGCGCACGCCCGCATCGAGGGAGAGCTTATCTGTCAGCTGCCAGTTGGTTTGCAGGTAAGGGTCGACGTTCCACATCAGGTTGCGCTCATCGCGGCGCTTCGCCCCTTTCACGCCATAGTCCGGCGACCCGTTGTTCATCACGAAGTTTTCATACCCGCGACGATCTTCGCTCAGGTTTTCGTAGTTCAGACCGGTGGTGAAAGTCATCGGCACCAGCAGTTCCCCACGGTGGGTCCAGCGGGTGTCGATCCCCTGGTAGTGGCGCTGCATGTCGATCACGCCCCCCGCGTGGGTTGGACGCAGCTGCGGCTGGTACGGGATCGACTGGTACTGGGTCATCTCACGCTCGCCGGCGTATGCCATCACGCTGAGGTCGTCCTGCGCGCTCAGCTGGCGCTCATAGCGCAGGCCCGCCTGGGTCTGCTTGATGGTTTTACGGGTGTTGTACTGATCCCCGCGCGGGGACTGACGTGGGTTATCCCGCCACTCCTGATAATCCAGTCCGCCGGGATCGTTGGCTTTCATATCGACGCTGTTAAAAATCAGGCTCAGCTTGCTGGCATCGTCGATGCGCACGCCCAGTTTGGCGTTGGCGAGGTTTTTACGCGCGCCGCTGTGATCGCGATAGCCGTGGGTGGTGAAGCGGGTGGTGGAGACGGTGTAATCCACATCCCCAGGCTGCGTGCCGTCGCCCATCGCGCCGGTGGCCTTCATGCCGTAGCGCCAGCTGCCATAGCTGCCGTAATAGCTGCTGGCCTCCACGGTGGTGGGCTGGCGTCCGGTTTCGGTGGTCATGTTAATCACGCCGCCCGAGGCATTGCCGTACAGGGCGGAGAACGGCCCGCGCAGGACCTCCACGCTCTCGATGCTGTTGATATCGATGTTCGAGGTTTGCCCCTGTCCGTCCGGCATGGTGGCCGGTATCCCGTCGACGTACAGACGAATACCGCGCACCCCGAAGGTGGAGCGGGCACCGAAACCGCGGGTCGACAGCTGGAGATCCTGGGCGTAGTTCTGACGGTTCTGGATTTGTAGTCCAGGAACGCTGCCGAGGGTTTCAGAGAGGTTAATGCGCGGGGTGGCCTGGCGCATATCATCGCCGTTGACCACGCTGACCGCCGCAGGCGTATCCAGCTCAGAGAGCGTTTGCGGCGACGCGCTGACGATCATGGTTTGCTCTTCGGCCGCCATCGTGGCGACAGGCGAAAAAATAACAGGAACCAACAGCAGGGGAAGCGTTGCCTTACGGGCAGAAATGATTTTCATGAATAAAAGCCGGTTAAGGGAATGACGAACCAAATGGAACATGTACTTATATGGTAAATCTTTTGTAAATGTTTTGAAAACCATAAAAGCACATAGCGTTAATCAAAGTGTAGGATAAATCGGCGGATCGTCTTGATGCGATCAAGAATTACTCCACATTGCGATAAATAATGATTACTATTCTCATCAATAATCAGGCGAAGCGATGACTTTGCCAGCCGGAAGCGATGTCACCGATACCATCTACGTTAAAAGGGAGTTGTTATGAATTTACGTCACCTGTGCTCGCCGCGTCTGCGTGGCTCACTGCTGTTAGGTTCTCTGCTGGTCGCCGGGACCTTTAATGTTCATGCCGCCGAAGAGATGCTGCGTAAAGCGGTGGGTAAGGGCGCGTATGAGATGGCCGTCAGCCAGCAGGAAAACGCATTGTGGGTCGCCACCACCCAGAGCCGCAAAACCGATAAAGGTGGGGTGGTTTACCGTCTCGATCCGCTGACCCTGGAAGTGACACAGGCTATTCATAGCGACCTGAAACCTTTTGGTGCCACTATCAACAACGCCACCCAGACGCTGTGGTTTGGTAACACCACCAACAGCGCGGTGACGGCGATTGACGCCAAAACCGGTGACGTGAAGGGCCGTCTGGTACTTGACGATCGTAAGCGCAGCGAAACCGTCAAACCGCTGCAGCCGCGTGAGCTGGTGGCAGATGACACCACTAACACCGTCTATATCACCGGTATCGGTAAAGAGAGCGTGATTTGGGTGGTGGATGGCGAAACGCTGAAGCTGAAAGAGACCATCACCGGCACCGGCAAGTTCAGCACCGGTCTGGCGCTGGATGCGCAGGCTAAGCGCCTGTACACCACCAACGGCGACGGCGAGCTGCTGACCATAGATACCGCGACCCATAAAATCATCGAGCGCAAAAAACTGCAGGACGACGGCAAGGAGCACTTCTATCTGAACCTGAGCCTCGACGTGAAGGGCCAGCGCGCGTTTATCACCGACTCTAAGCAGCCGGAAGTGCTGGTCATCTCCCTGAAAGACGGCAGCGTCATCAGCAAAGTGGCCGCACCTGAGTCACTGGCCGTGCTCTTCAACCCGGCACGCAATGAAGCCTACGTGACCCACCGTGAAGCGGGCAAGGTGAGCGTGATTGATGCGAAAACCTATAAAGTGACGAAAACCCTCGACACCCCGACCTTCCCGAACAGCCTGGCGCTCTCTGCCGACGGTAAAACCCTGTTCGTGACGGTGAAGCAGAAGTCTTCCCGCCAGCAGGAAGCAACCCAGCCGGATGATGTGATCCGAATCGCGCTGTAAGTGCCGTGCCGGGTGGCGGCTGCGCCTTACCTGGCCTACAACACCACGTAAACCGTAGGCCCGAGCAAGCGCAGCGCCGCCGGGCAAATATGTTATTCCGGGCGCTGGCACAGCCCGCTTGCCAGCTGCCTGAACACCGCAATGATGTCAGGCAGCGCCTTGTGCGGATCCGGGCGGGTGGCAATCCATAGCGCGGCGCTCATCGCGGCGCTGTTTAACATATAGGCCGCGGCATCCGCGTTCACGGGGTTTATCTCGCCGCGTTCGAGCATGTTTATGATGCTCTGGCGGGTGGATGCAAGGCAGCTCAGCTGACCCGGCCACTGGGCGGGGTCGCCCAGAAAAGCAGGGCCATCCAACAGAACGATGCGTTGCACCTCCGGGTCGAGCGCCATTTTAATATAGGCCACCCCTTCGGCTAACAGTCTTTCCCAGTCATCATCCACATCAGCGGCCTCAGCCTTGGCGCGTTGCGCCATTTCACCATCTATCTGGTCGACAACGGCGGCGAGGAGACCTTTTTTATCGCCAAAATTGTGGTACAGCGCCCCGCGAGTAAGGCCGACGCTGGCGGTGAGTTCATCCATTGATGCTGCGGCAAAGCCCTTTTCAGCAAAGGCTTTTCTTGCCGCCAGGATCAGTTTTGCCCGGTTCTCTTCCATCGTTTCGCTGCGGCTTTTGGCCACCATAGGTCCTCCATCTTCATTTGACATACGCGGCGTATGTATGATTAATTTGACATACGCCACGTATATTAAATCATCCTTACGTGCTGCGCTTGACGTTTTTTAACCTTCTCTACAGTACAGGACACGCTATGATCCAGCGCGAACCGATTTTCCCTGCAAACCGACATGCGCTCTATGAAGCGCACGGTTACTCTGCCGCCATCCGTTCCGGCGATTTACTCTTTGTTTCTGGTCAGGTGGGAAGCCGCGCCGATGGCACGCCGGAGCCGGATTTTGCCGCTCAGGTGCAGCTTGCGTTTGATAACCTGAAAGCGACGCTTGCCGCGGCGGGATGTACATTTGACGATCTGATTGATGTCACGACCTTCCATACCGATCCGCAGAATCAGTTTCCGGTGATTATGCAGGTCAAACAGGCTATTTTCCCGCAGCCTCCTTATCCGAACTGGACCGCCGTCGGCGTGACCTGGCTGGCAGGATTTGATTTCGAAATTAAGGTGATTGCGCGCATTCCGCAGTAATCCAGGCCCGTGCAAGCGCAGCGCTGCCGGGCAAAAGGGTGAGTGCGGTCTGTTTGCCGGGTGGCGGCTTCGCCTTACCCGGCCTACGAAAGAATGTGCGTGCGGATTTTGTAGGCCCGTGCAAGCGCAGCGCCGCCGGGCAAAAAAAAGGGAAGGCATCTGCCTTCCCTTTTTTATTCATGTTTTTACCTTGAGGTCTCTTCCACCAGCGGACCATCCTGCTTTTCATCGTCCGGGTGTTTCGGCGCGGTGCTGTGGATCTCATGCACGCGCTTACGTACGCCAAACCAGCCCGCTACCAGCAGAACCGCCAGCAGAGGGATAGTCGCAATGGTGTAGGTGCCGTTCGGGTAGTCGAACGCCATCAGCACCAGCACGCTGAACAGGAACAGCAGGGTCAGCCAGGAGGTGACCGGTGCGCCCGGCATTTTGAAGCTCACGTCGGCTGCGGTGCCTGCCTTAATCGCTTTGCGCAGACGCATCTGGCACACCACGATAAAGGCCCAGGAGGCGATAATGCCCAGCGCCGCCACGTTCAGCACGATCTCAAATACCTGCGACGGCACCAGATAGTTCAGGAACACGCCGAACACGTAGACCACCAGGGTCGCCAGAATGCCCGCGTACGGCACCTGCTGCTTGCTCATCTTCGACATAAACTTCGGTGCAGAACCACCCATCGACATGGAGCGCAGGATACGGCCGGTGGAGTACAGGCCGGAGTTCAGGCTCGAGAGCGCCGCGGTGAGAACCACGATGTTCATGATGCTGCCCACGTACGGCACGCCGAGCTTCGAGAAGAAGGTCACGAACGGACTTTGACCCGCCTGGTAGGCGTTCCACGGCAGGAGCAGAACCAGCAGCACCACGGAGCCAACATAGAACAGGCCGATACGCCAGATCACGCTGTTGATAGCCTTTGGCACCATGTTCTCTGGATCTTTACATTCGCCCGCCGCCGTACCCACCAGTTCAATGGAGGCAAAGGCGAACACCACGCCCTGGACCAGCACCAAGGCCGGCAGAAGGCCGTGCGGGAAGAAACCGCCGTTATCGGTGATCAGATGGAAGCCGGTCATGTTGCCGTCCAGCGGTTTACCGCTGCCGAGGAACACCGTACCGACGACCAGGAAGATCACAATCGCCAGCACCTTAACCAGCGCAAACCAGAACTCCATCTCCGCAAACCACTTCACGCCGATCATGTTCATGGTGCCGACAATCGCCAGCGCGCCAAGGGCAAATACCCACTGCGGCACATCGCCAAACGCGCCCCAGTAGTGCATGTAGAGCGCCACCGCCGTGATATCCACGATCCCGGTCATCGCCCAGTTAACGAAGTACATCCAGCCCGCGACATAGGCGGCTTTTTCACCGAGGAACTCACGGGCGTAGGAGACGAAGCTGCCGCTGGACGGACGGTGTAACACCAGTTCGCCAAGGGCACGCAGAATAAAGAAGGAGAAGATACCGCACACCAGATAGACCAGTGCGAGGGCCGGGCCAGCCATCTGCAGACGAGCGCCTGCACCTAAAAACAGCCCCGTACCGATAGCGCCGCCGATGGCGATCATCTGCACCTGACGGTTGCCCATCGCCTTGTGATAGCCCTCTTCGTGGGCGTTCAGCCAGCGACGTTTCGCAGCATGATGATCGGCTGCGCTTTTATTGCTTGTTTTCATTGAGTTACCTGTTTACCTGTCTGAATCATGTTTCATGATGTCCTCTCCGGCAGGTCACAATACAAACGATTGCTTTTGCGCGGAAATGTGCTGCCTTTCCAGTCATTCTGCGTATGGATAAGGCAAAACATGGCGAAGCATCCTACCTGCAAATAGTAAGGGACGCAAAATATAACGGGCCGAAAGTGAGGTGGCTCTAAATAATTGGTCG
>PJUE01000730.1_pt1 | contig 15537 bp, 12 predicted proteins | sample 1512171 | NCBI WGS metagenome assembly PJUE01 (sample SAMN08177674, study PRJNA422409) | Feces metagenome, whole genome shotgun sequencing project. | isolation source: Chicken feces (3) enriched on wood chips: alkali lignin treatment | host: Gallus gallus | place: USA: Madison | collected 2015-01-15
ATCGTTGCTATAGTAAGTCGCCATAAGGCCCTCTGAAATTGTTAACTGGTAGCTAAGCCACAAAATGGCGCATATTGTAACCCTAAACACCCCATCCAGAGAAGATTGGTTATTGCAACTTGCTGATGTAATCACCAGTCCTGATGAACTGCTGCGTCTTTTAAACCTGAACGCAGATGAAAACCTCCTCGCCGGACGTGAAGCGAAACGCCTGTTTGCGCTACGTGTTCCACGTGCTTTTGTTGCACGAATGGAGAAAGGCAATCCTGACGATCCTCTGTTAAAACAGGTTCTTACGTCGCAGGATGAGTTTGTCGCTGCCCCCGGGTTCAGCACCGATCCTCTTGAAGAGCAAAACAGCGTGGTGCCCGGTCTATTGCATAAGTACCGCAATCGCGCATTGTTATTGGTTAAGGGCGGTTGTGCGGTAAATTGCCGTTACTGTTTCCGTCGTCACTTCCCTTATGCCGACAATCAGGGGAACAAACGTAACTGGCAGGCAGCACTCGACTATATTGCTGCCCACACCGAGCTCGATGAGATCATCTTCTCGGGTGGCGATCCGCTGATGGCGAAAGATCATGAGCTGGACTGGCTTATCACTCAGCTGGAAGCGATCCCGCATATAAAGCGGTTACGTATCCATAGTCGTTTACCGATTGTGATTCCGGCGCGTATTACCGAGGACCTGACCCTGCGGCTGGCGCGTTCTTCGCTGCAAATCCTGTTGGTAAACCATATCAACCATGCTAACGAAATTGACGACACATTCCGGGCAGCAATGTCCCACCTGCGTCGGGCTGGCGTGACACTGCTCAATCAAAGCGTCTTATTACGTGGTGTGAATGATAATGCCGCGACGTTAGCCGACCTGAGTAATGCTCTGTTTGATGCCGGGGTCATGCCCTACTATATTCATGTACTAGATAAGGTCCAGGGCGCTGCGCACTTCATGGTGGGAGATGATGAGGCCCGATTAATCATGCGTGAATTGTTAACGCTGGTTTCCGGTTATATGGTTCCGAAGCTGGCACGTGAGATTGGTGGGGAACCGAGTAAGACGCCGCTGGATTTGGGATTGAGACAGCGCTGATAAGTATTGATTGCCAGGTATAACCTGGCAGTCTGCTTGTAGATAGGAGGATAAAAACACGCTATATTTCAAATATCAATTTAAATCTAACGCTTATTAAAGTTCAGATACAAAGTTGCATAAACTTATAAAATGACATTAAAATATAACAAAATCATATTAACGCCCGTCATAACAATAAGAATTAATAAAATCCATATAGGTATATTCAGCACCCTTCTTTTTCTGAAGCATTTATGTTTATGAGCTAATAAACCCTCATCCACCGGGTCTGTTTTTTTCTCGATAAGGAATTTATTTATTTGTTCATTTAAAGGTTTATCATTACTCCTTTCGGCTACATTTAAATAGGTTGAAATTTCAACATCTGAAGCAAGAATAAATCCTCTTTTCCTAACAGTGATAATGATATCTTTTGATAATCCAGCTTGCTCAAGTGATTTACGCAGCAAAGATATATTTTGATAAAATGTATTCTGTGATACAACAACCCCTCTTGCATTCCAGACTTCCGCTAAAAACTGCTCACGCGATATGACTCTCCCCTTACTTTCAAGTAAAAGCTGGAGGCAGCGTGCAGTTGGGGCATTGAGACTTACGATTGCCAACTTATCTTTCAAAGATTGCAATTCATTAGCATTTGCATCGAATATAACTTCCTCATTAATCATAAATAGATTCAATGTAAAAATCCCTCTTAACTATTATCATCCATAATAAAAACATGAACTTACAACAATTTATCTTTTAGAATCAGAGCCACTATTATGATTCACAATGATTAATGACTGCTAATTCCAAACACACACTTCATCCCTAAAGTGAAACCTAGACTAACATGCTTTATGAATTCTATGAAAGAAGGCCATTATCTTAAAATTAATGTTTCAAACCAGGATAGAGGATAAAGGTAAGATACCGGACTTGAACATCACATAAACTTCAGTAAAAATTCACATGCACTTAACCTGAGACTATATTAAATTCTTCGCCACTCCACACAGGAGCATGACTTAATGCGCGATCGTGATGAGAGTAAACTGATACTAGATAGCGCCCAAGCGAACATCTAATAGTAAGTAACATAATTTCAGATGCCAGATCTTTAATCAGATCTTTAAGTTGTAATAAATCATCTTGAAAGATTTTTTAAACGTTTACTGACTTATTAGCGCAGGCCCTATTTAAGGACGATGTACTTATTAATATGGATTCCCGTAATGAAAAAAAATATTCTCGCTGTATTGCTGACCGCTGGTAGCCTCGTAGCCCTGAACGCACAGGCAAGTGATGGCACAGTCCAGTTCCAGGGTAGCATCACTGATGGTTCATGTACTGTCGACATTCAGAACTCCGGCTCAAGTGCTGGTAATGTTGTTCTGGGTGAAGTGCCTAAAAGCGCATTTTCTGGCGTAGGTTCTACTGCAGGTGGCGCAGATGGTCTGGCATCTATCGATGTTGCGCTGAGTGGATGTCCCGCGACTAAAACTGCTGCATATATTGCCTTTGACGGTGAATATTACAACGGTAACAACGAATATCTGAAGCTGGCTAACTACGGTGATAAAGGTGTTGCAACTGGCGTAGCGATTAAAATTCTGGATGGCAACGGCAATCATATGAAGTTAGGAACTAAATCTCCAGCAATCACGCTGACCAGTGGTAGCGCTAATGTTGATTTTAAAGCTAACTACGTTCAGGTAGAGAAAGACATTGTAGAAGGTACCGCTAACGCAACCGCAACAATGCTGATTTCTTATTAATATTTTTGATTAATAAATCCTATACGCTCCTGTTTACAGGAGCGTATATTTACTATTTTACCAGGTGATATATGCTTACTAAAATCATATTAAAAACGACCTTAATGATTGCATTGACTACCTGCTCAGCCTATGCAGGAACGCAAATTGGCGCAACGCGAGTTATTTATAGCGAAGGTAAAAAAGAAACATCTGTAAGTATAACTAACAAAGACTCATCACCATACTTAATTAAATCATGGATAGAGAACTATGATATATCAGGAACTCATTTCATGGTTACGCCCCCTTTATTCAGATTAGATGCAAATCAAAAAAACGTCATTCGAATTTTTAAAGCGAACAACCAACTTCCCACTGACAGAGAAAGCTTATTCTTTCTAAATATAACATCAATTCCCGCAATGGATGGTGATGAAGACAGGAACACATTACAAATTGCTGTCAGAACAAAAATGAAGTTGATTTACCGCCCAAAAAACTTAATGGATAACATACCAGAATCCTTTTCTGAAAAATTAACATGGACGGTAAATGGAAACAGTATAACAGGTAAAAACACCTCACCTTATTATATAAATCTTGCACAGATCACACTGAACGGGAAAGTGATCTCTATGGCAGAAAAAAACTATTTGCCGCCAATGTCGTCCACAACGTATGAACTGCCTGCAAACATTAGCAAGAGCGGATTATTAGAATGGAGCGTGATAAACGACCATGGAGGCAAGGGTAAGACCAACAAGGCAACGTTATAACTGTATAGCAACGCTTAAATAATTCATTTTTATTTGACAGGGATAGTTAAGATGGCCGCTATAAATTTCAAGCTACGATCTTGCTTAACCATACTGGTAAGTTTAAATATGATTGGAATGCCAGCAGTGACGATGGCACGAGACCTGTTCAATCCTGCATTTCTTAATGATATAACTGCTTCTGGAAAGCGAGTCGACCTTTCGGCATATGAACACGCTAATGCCCAGGCTCCAGGAGTCTATAAGGTTGATGTATTCATTAACGGTGGATTTATTGAAACAGCGGAAGTAGAATTTACGACCTCAAAACAAAAAAACAACGAACTTATCCCCTGTTTGAGTCTTAAAAAATTAAACAATTATGGCGTACGCACCCATGCGATTAAAGATTTAAAAGCAGATGAAAAAGGATGCGTTGATCTTCAACAGATCCCTGAAGCCAGCTCTAAATTTAACTTCAATTTACAGCAGCTTAAATTAAGTATACCTCAGGCAGCATTAGTCGCATCTGTTCGGGGATTTGTGAATCCAAAAGAATTTGACAATGGAATTACGAGCTTATTTTTAAACTATCGTGCTTACGGTAGTAAGGGTTATTCGCGCGACAACAATCCAGATAATGAAACATACAGCTTAAATTTACTTCCAGGTCTGAATATCGGCGCATGGCGTTTACGCAACTACAGTACGTGGAATAAGTCGTCACAAAGTAAAGACGATAACTGGGATAATGTCTATACCTACTCAGAACGTAATATCATTCCATTGAAGAGCGTTTTGACTTTAGGCGAAAAATTCTCTCCCTCTGATATTTTTGATAGCGTACCGTTTAAAGGGGCTCAGCTTGCCACGGACGATAGCATGGATGCAGAGAGTTTACAGGGTTATGCACCAGTTGTTCGTGGTATAGCTAAAACAAATGCCAAGGTATTAATAAAGCAAAATGGGTACACCATTTACCAATCCTTTGTCCCGCCGGGTGCGTTTGAAATCACCGATCTCTACTCCACAGGTGGAAGCGGCGACCTTGAGGTTGAAATTGAAGAAACTGATGGTAGTAAACAACAGTTTGTCGTGCCTTTTGCGTCTTTACCGGTTTTACGTCGAGAAGGCAGTCTGAAATACAGTGTCACGACTGGTTTATATCGTCCTTCTGATGATGATGTGGATGAGACTCCTTTCACACAGGCAACTGCGAGTTATGGTCTTCCTTTGAACTCCACGTTGTATGGAGGCTTCCAGGCGGCGTCAAAATACCAGGCCATTACAGCTGGTATAGGTAATAACTTAGGCGATCTAGGTGCAATTTCTGTTGATGTCACTCAAGCATGGTCAACACCGAAAAACAGAGAAGATCTCTCGGGCCAGTCTATACGTTTTCGTTATAGTAAAAACTTGAGCTCTACTGGTACAAACGTATCTATCGCGGGATATCGCTATTCTACCAGCGGATTCTTAACGCTTAATGATACGCTGGATACCTACCGCGATAGTTACTCATATTCAATGATCGATCGGTTGAAGAGTCGTTCAGAATTAACCATTAGTCAGAATTTACCTGACCATTGGGGTTATATAAACATTGGCGGTTTTATTGAGGATTACTGGAATCAAAAACGCCAGACAACCTCAGCGAATATTGGATATAGCAATAGCTGGAAGGGCATAAGCTATACCCTTAACTATGCTTATAATCGATACTCTTCTGAGTATTCAGATTCCCAGAAAAAAAAGCAGAGCGAAAAACTATTTTCATTAAATGTTACAGTGCCATTTTCTGCTTTCATGCAAAATACCTGGCTTAATTATGGTATGACAACAGGCTCTCCAGGCTCAACCGCAAACACAGTGGGCATGGCCGGTACCGCACTGGAAGGCAACAACTTAAGCTGGAACGTTCAACAGGGCTATGATAATCGGGATTATGCCAGTGGCAGCGCCGGTCTGGATTACAGTGGGACATATGGGGAAGTCTATGCCAACTATGATTATGATAATACCTGGCAACATATAAATTATGGTGCATCTGGAAGCATGATACTCCATGAAGATGGCCTTACCCTGGGACAGACGTTTTCCGACAGTGCAATATTAGTGAAAGCACCGGGTGTGGGGGGAACACGAATCACAAACGATGTCGGGGTTATAACGGATTACAGAGGATACACTATTGTTCCAAATGTTTCTTTATATCGTCGTAACGATGTCTCTTTAGATACCGAGACTATGCCTGAAAATGCCGAGATTGAAGTCGCAACGACAAGTGTCGTTCCAACCAGAGGTTCAATCACTCGCGCTGAATTTTCTGCAAACGTTGGCTTACGAGCAATTTTAACGCTTATTGATCCTACGGGTAAAAAATTACCCTTTGGTGCGACCGTCACAAACGTGTCCAAATTAGCAGGAAAATCAATTACTGGCATAGTGAGTGATAACGGTCAGGTATATCTGTCAGGCTTAGATGAAAGTGGAGAATTACAGGTGCAATGGGGTCGAAATGGCCATGAAAAATGTAAAGCCTCTTATCAGCTAAACAGTAGCCAGGCGATTAATGGGATTACACAAGCTGAAACTACGTGCCGTTAAATGGAATATAGCCTTATGTTAAATAAAAAAACGATCCTGGGCGGTGGTCTATTACTCGCTCTCTGTAGCTATGAAACGATGGCAGCCGATAATTGCATTTTATATCCAAAGTCATACTCTATACCCAACTCGGTACTCTATATTGATCCGGATGCTGAAGTTGGTACCGTTTTAGCAAAGGCTGAAGTTAATACATCAGGCGTAAAAGCATCATGCCTTCTGAATACTAAAAGTGGTAAATATGCTTCTACGATGAAGAATTCTTTTACCACCGTGGTCAGCAGCAATGATAAAGGTGACATATTTGCCTCTGGCGTGCCAGGGATAGGCGTACAGATATCAGATATACAAAAACGTGTGCTTATGGTTCCCTATTCAACAAATATTCGCTATCAGGACTTAATACCGTGGGAAACCGTAGGCAGGACAACCGTCTATTTTATCAAAACAGGTCCCATCAGCAGCGGTACAACTTTTAAAGATGTCATTGCTGAATACACGCTTGATAAAAAAACGGTTGCTACTGTGTCACTAGCAACAAATATTGCGTGGGTGAAGAAAAGCTGCATCGTTAAACCGGGGAAACGCAATCAAACCGTGCTGATGCCTCCAACATCTTATACCGTTTTTGGTGCAATAGGTACGACGGGACCATCAAAAGACTTTTCTGTATCAATCAAATGTGAGGCAGATGATTCACCTGTATTTGTCTCGTTTGAAGCGACTACTGGCAGTACGGGCGATGGTATCCTCACTATTGACAGTAGTGTGGCGGGTGCGGCTGAGGGTGTAGCAATCGAGATCTTGAATAAATCCGATCTTTCACCGCTTATATTTGATAATGAGATTAAATATCACACTCAGAAAGAAACGGAAGTCATAATACCTTTTGTTGCGCGCTATAAAAAAATCGCAAATAAAGTCACCTCAGGAACAGCAAATGCTGCGATGACGTTTACAATAAACCAGTACTAGTGAAAATCTTTAAAAAATTCATTATATTATGGTAGAAAAGACGATAGCTATCGCCTTTTCTACCATCTCTTGCCAGGCTATCAATCTTAAATTAATATTTAATTAATATTTAATTAATATTGAATAAATATTAATACGCCTTTATTACTATTAAAACTATCAAAGCGCACAATGCTTCAATAGAGGCATTAATTCAGTAATTACAATAATTATACTATTTAATTTAAAATAATCTAAAATCAATTCAGGTAAAATTCCTAAATGCTACTTAATCTTCCATCTAAATTAACTCGTACCTTGTTTTAATAAAGTGTTCCAGTAATATTACCCGCGTGATGTTGTTCATACAGACTGTCAAACGATCGACTTGCGAACAACTATCATATTATTTAAATACTATATAGGAAATTAGCTATGAAAGTTATGTCACTTATTGAAATGGAAAATGTCTCCGGCGCAGGCATCGTAGATATGTTAAACGGCTCCCAGGGCCTTATTGAAGGAGCGATTGATACCGTACTGGGAACAATTTTTTCAGCAGTTTCAAGCGCAGCATTTGGTAGTGTAATTGGCGGTTACTACGCAGGTTCAAGCGGCGGTGGCATGCTGGGTGTCGGCGTTCCAATGACGTTTATTGGTTGGGGCGCAGGGCTTATCCTGGGTGGCATCGTTGGCGCAATCCGTGGTGCCTATGAAGGTGTGAGCAATGGTGACGATATTACAGCTAAAATGTTTGCGGCATTTTCATCCGGATCCTGGGTCGCTTAATCTATAAAAAAATGGATAATTGAAGCTGAGACTTATATATTATCTTAAATAAGATAAATATGAGCCAACCGTAATTATACAATTATTACGCATAAATATTCAATTAACATCTTTAGCAAGAATTTTGAATTCATTAATAAGATTGTTAAAGATAAAACATTTCAATTAATATAAATGGAAATTAAAATGAAAGAAATCACAGCTTTTGAAATGGAACAGGTATCCGGAGCCGGTCTGATTGAGATGCTTAATGGTACTCAAGGCCTGGTTGAAGGCGTTGTTGATACTGTCATGGGCACTATTTTATCTACTGCCGCAACTGCTGCATGGGGCAGTGTAATTGGCGGGTATTATGGTGGTGCTGCCGGTGGTGGCGTATTAGGGGTAGGTGTGATTGGTACCGCTGTAAGCTTTTTTGCAGGTTTAATTCTGGGTGCTGCGGTTGGTGCAATCAATGGTGCTTATCATGGTATGAGCGCAGCCGAAAATATTTATAATATTCTGGTTAATGACTTCACCTCAGGAAGCTGGGTTGCATAATTAGACTGAAAAGGTAACTGAAAGATTTAATATTTTCTAGTTACAATAAGTATGTCTGGCCAGGTAATTATTTATTGGATTTGAATTTTACCTGGCCACCCTACCTATAACTTAATTATAAAAGGAAGATTTATTAAAATATTCAACCAAGCTTAAGCATAAAATATAAGACACAAACGATGCCAACTAATTTTTATTTAAAGTCAATTAACTTGGGGTTAATTCTTAATTAAGCACAATTAATTGGGCACTATTCCTAATTATCAATAAAAATGATGCATTGCATGCTGCAAACATTGAAAAACTGATTTTTCTCTGTAATATACAAACCAATCAATTTTAAAACACCGATTAATAAGAAGACTATCTAATATTTTTAAACTGCATCAACACTAACTCAAGGATTTATATTTATGCGAAGTCATGTCTTTAATTTTTTAAACTTCTATTAATCAACGATATTGAGATGTAACAATTCGATCTTATCAATAAATTAAGCAATGAGTTATTTATTATCACCCAATGATTTACCTCGAGGTCAATATCATTATTGATCATTTGACAATTATCAGCATTACATTAACTATCCATATATAATTATGAGTAATCAATTATTTCGCCAGGAAGCGATTGAGTATAAGAAAAACCATTGGAAGGGGAAAGCATTACTATTGGCAGGAATACCTTCTTGGCTAATCAGCCTCTTATCAGTGGCTTTTTTACTCATTCTTATTTCAACCCTCACTTTTTGCACCTATACGCAGCGTATAGACGTTAGAGGAGAGGTAATTACACTTCCTCATTCTGTTAACGTATTTTCACCCCAGCAGGGATTCGTTGTCAAAAAGCATGTTGAAATAGGTGATTTAGTTGATAAAGGGGAACCGTTATACGAGCTTGACGTTTCTCGTTCAACCATCACAGGTAATGTTACTGATGCAGTGAATGCAGTAATCTCAGAGAAAATTATCAATGCTGAGGAGATTATTAACAAAATTTTAAGCAATAAGGCTGAAACGCTCGAGGCTCTGGATACACAGGTTAAGCAATATTCTGATTCGTTGAAAGAAACCAAGGTCATGCTGAGCAATGCAGCAGCTGGTCTGAATAAAATGAAGAACAACCTCGCAAGTTATGATTCTTACCTAAAACAAGGCTTAATTACTAAAGATCAGTATAATTATCAACATTCTCTTTATTTTCAACAGCAGGGAACGTATCAGTCTCTGGTTAGCCAAAAAATGCAACTTGAATCGCAATTAACCCAACTTAGAAGTGATATTGTGGTTAAGGCATCCGATTTTGATAATCAAATATCTAATCATAAGAACCAAATCAATGATTTCAAAAATCAGGCTGTTGAATCTAGTGCTAATGGTAATGTCGTAATAAAAGCAACAACAGCAGGTAAAATAGAATCTGTTGCAGTTACCATTGGGCAGATGGTCGATAAGGGCAGTAGTCTGGTTCAGATCAAACCAACAGGGAACATTGAATATTTTCTTATATTATGGTTACCGAATAACAGTATTCCGTATGTTAAGCCTGGTGACATTGTTAATATACGTTATGACGCATTTCCATCGGACAAATTTGGTCAGTTCCCAGGAGAGATTTTATCAATCTCTTCCATACCGGCCTCCCGCCAGGAAATGGCAGAGTATACCAATGTATCATCCGGTGGTAATCAGCAAGAACTGGCACTCTATAAAGCCATCATAAAAATAAAAAACAAAACTTTTCATTATAACGGAAAAGATCTTGAATTATCGAATGGTTTAAAAGCCCAAGCTATTGTCTTTCTTGAAGAGCGGCCCCTCTATATGTGGATGTTTACGCCGTTACAGAAAATAACTCAAAGCGTTATTGGACCGATCAATGAATAAAGAATTATTTAAATATATTACAGATAAACTTAATTTTTCTCTACGAAAAACCACGCCTGTTATTCTGCAGTCTGAAGCATCTGAATGTGGTGTCGCTTGCCTGGCAATGATAGCCGGATATTATGGTCTGAATGTCGACCTGTTTACTTTCCGTGAAAGATTCGGAAGCTCAGCACAAGGGGTTACTCTTTTATCATTAAGCCGTATAGCTGAACGCGCCGGATTAAAAAGCCGAGCACTCTCTCTCGATATTGATGAAATTAGACAGCTTAAGCTCCCCTGTGTCATTCACTGGGGTATGAATCACTACGTTGTTTTAACAAAAGTATGTAAATCCAGTTTCGTTGTTCATGACCCAGCATTGGGTAAACGCGTTATCGGATTACAGGAGATGTCTAATTATTTCACTGGCGTTGCCTTTGAACTTTGGCCCGATAAAAGTTTTAAGCAAGAGAAAGTAAAATCTCGTTTAAGTCTCTTAGATTTAATGCGAAATATTGTTGGGTTAAAGAGTACTTTAGCCAAGTTATTTGCATTCTCTGTAGTTATTGAAGCTATCGGTCTGTTATTACCAATAGGTACTCAATTAGTCACTGACCATGTAATCATGGCTCACGACCAAAGTTTACTCGCGGTCATTTGTATTGGATTGGTTTCTTTTACATTATTCCGTACATTTATCAGTATGTTACGTGCATGGACTTCCTTAACTCTAAACACATTAACCAATATCCAATGGAAAACCACATTATTTGATCATTTGGCCGGCTTGCCATTGGCATTTTTTGAAAAACGGCACTTGGGTGATATTCAATCGCGATTTTCTTCATTAGATACGATACGTTCAATTTTTACAAACAGCATAGTAACGGGTGTTATTGATTCAATAATGACTGTTGGTCTGCTGGTTATGCTCACACTTTACGGTGGCTGGCTTGTATGGGTCGTTGTTGGCTTTACTGCATGTTATGCCATCATGCGTTTAGCAACATACCGTTTTTATCGTCGCGTATCTGAAGAACAAGTTATTAAAGGAGCACGCTCCAGCTCCCATTTTATGGAAACGTTGTATGGTATTGCCACAATCAAGGCACTCAATTTAAAAGATATACGTTCTAAGCATTGGCTTAATCTTAATATTGATGCCTGTAATGCTGGGATCAAGCAGACTCGTTTTGATATGTTGTTTAGTGGGGTTAATACTTTTATCTCAACAATAGATCAAGTTGTCATCCTGTGGTTGGGTGCAGTAATGGTTATTGATAATAATATGACTCTCGGGATGTTCATGGCATTCAATGCCTATCGTGGACAATTTTCCCAACGGACTTCAAGTCTGATAGATCTCTTTATGCAAGTTAGAATGCTATCCTTACATAATGAGAGGCTGTCAGAGATTGTGTTTACCGAACCTGAAGCGGAGATGCCTTCTCGACGTGTTTTTAATGACAACACAGCCGTAGGAATTGAAATTAAAAATTTGAGCTATCAGTATGATCCTTTTTCCCAGCCCATTTTCTCAAATCTGGATCTATCTATTACTCCAGGAGAGTCAATTGCGTTGGTTGGACCTTCAGGTGTTGGTAAAACTACGCTCTTAAAGGTTATGTGCGGTCTACTTGCTCCAACTAAGGGGGATGTATTTGTAAATAACCTAGATATCAATAAGATAGGATTAAACAACTATCGCCTTAGCACAGCATGTGTTCTGCAAGAGGATCGCTTATTTTCAGGTTCTATTGCTGAAAATATCAGTTGTTTCGGTGAAAATGCTGATCAGGAATTTATTGAGCAGTGTGCCCGTAATAGTAATATTCATGATGAGATCATGAAAATGCCGATGGGCTATGAAACTCTTGTCGGTGAATTAGGCTTAGGTATTTCTGGTGGACAAAAACAACGCTTGTTGATTGCACGTGCTCTTTATCGTAAACCCAGCATTCTCTTTATGGATGAGGCAACCAGCCATCTTGATCTTAATAATGAATCACATATAAACCAGGCGATTTCAAGCTTAAGTATCACGCGCATCATTGTTGCTCATCGGCCATCGACAATTGCATCCGCTGATCGTGTTATCGATCTTTCAAACTATAGAAATTAAATTTCAACTTTTTGAAATTACTGAAAGGAATCAAAAAATGGTAATTAAAGGAATTAACACTGCACCAATTATACAGAATGAACGTTTGTTTCTGATGTCGTTCAAATTCAGAGACAGTAGTGATAATGAACGCATGTTTTTTATGCAAATCCCCACACTCGTTGATTTTCTGATTATCCTTCGTGGCTGTGCATTAAGAGTTGGCCAGCGTCTGACTACACGCGGCGACGATTATAAAACGAAATGTATCGCTGAAAATGAAGCGCTTGCAAAAAACATTCCGGAAATTACTCAGGTAGAAGTTATGCAGCCAGATCCCGGCAATCTGGTGATGTCTATAGCACCTAAAATCAGTGAAGAGAATTTTTCTCTGGTTGCTGTTTTACATAATGAACATGTGATAACTCTAGATATTGATGATACTCAAGCTGAGTTTATTATCATGGCTATTAAAAAAGCTATTGATCACATTAAAGATGATGAAACACTGCGCATGATCAGCATATTTATGGATTTCATGGTACTCTTTGATATCAATTTATCGAATATTAATAACCTTAAATATAATCAATTAAATCATGAACCCTGGAAGCAATATTTTTATGCCAGGTATGTTGCCGTTCTCTATTGCTTCGACACCGACGATGGAAAACAACTGCTTGCAGGAAATATCATTAAAATGAATGTTGATCCTTTGTCACAAGAGGGAGAGAATATTCTGCAACAAATCGCTATGTTAACTCCAACGTGTAAAGCCATGCGTGAAAAACACACTCTCTGCCAGACGTTCAGCCAGGTCATACCTTCAAAACACGCTCAAGTTCTATCCAGAGATGAATGTTTGCGGGCATTACATAATTTCTGCCTTGAAACAAAGACTACTCTCAACCAGTAATGCAGTAACAATGTTTCTTTAAATAAATTATCCCTCTGTGGTAAGAGAGGGATAACCGTATCACGTTCAGTTCGGACACTTATAAACCTGGCCCTGCATCTCACTGGCCGTCGGCACAAAGCTGGATAACATCCCTTGCGTCGGGCTACTCACCCCATAAATCACATTCCCGCCCATCTCAGCCGCCTGATTACGTAGGCCATTCGCCGCGCCGCGCATCGAGCCGCCCTCTTCGCCATGCTGCCCGGAGAGCCAGTTGCTTTGCTTGCCCGTGGCGGTGCCAACCAGCTGGCATTCGCTTCCCGGCTTATCTTCTACAAAGCGAACGCTCTGTCCACCCGCAGACAGCTCATTGCCGGAGCTGCAACCCGCCAGCAGCAACGCTGCTCCCACAATCCCTGCATAAACGTTAACGCGCATGTTATTCCTCGTTTTCAATAAGCTGGGCAGGTGCTGCCCGCGTCTAAACCTTATACTAAAAAGATGACCAAAAGAAAAACCCCCGATCATTTCTGACCGGGGGTTTGTTCATTTCTGCGAGGTGCAGAACAACATGATTACATCATGCCGCCCATACCACCCATGCCGCCCATGCCACCAGCAGCACCTAAGTCAGGCGCGTCGCCTTTTGGCAGGTCGGTGACCATGCACTCGGTGGTGATCATCAGGCCAGCAACAGATGCCGCGTACTGCAGAGCAGAACGGGTTACTTTAGTTGGGTCCAGAATACCGAAGTCGATCATGTTGCCGTACTCTTCGGTAGCAGCGTTGTAACCGTAGTTACCTTCGCCCGCTTTCACCATGTTCGCCACAACAGACGGCTCTTCACCGGCGTTGGAAACGATCTGACGCAGCGGAGCTTCCATTGCGCGCAGCGCAACTTTGATACCCACGTTCTGGTCTTCGTTCTGAGCGGTCAGGCCAGCCAGTTTCGCTGCAACGCGAACCAGAGCAACACCACCACCGGCAACCACGCCTTCTTCTACCGCAGCACGGGTCGCGTGCAGGGCATCGTCAACGCGTGCTTTCTTCTCTTTCATCTCAACTTCGGTGGCTGCACCGACTTTGATTACTGCTACGCCGCCTGCCAGTTTCGCTACGCGCTCCTGCAGTTTTTCACGGTCGTAGTCAGAGGTCGCTTCTTCGATCTGCTTACGGATCTGAGTTACACGGCCCTGGATTGCATCTTCTTCACCCACGCCATCGATGATGGTGGTGGTGTCTTTGTTGATCACAACGCGTTTCGCCTGACCCAGATCTTCCAGGGTCGCTTTTTCCAGCTCCATACCGATCTCTTCAGAGATTACGGTACCGCCAGTCAGGGTTGCGATATCCTGCAGCATGGCTTTACGACGGTCGCCGAAGCCAGGTGCTTTAACCGCAGCCACTTTCACGATGCCACGCATGGTGTTAACCACCAGGGTCGCCAGCGCTTCGCCTTCAACGTCTTCAGCGATGATAACCAGCGGCTTGCCTGCTTTCGCAACGGCTTCCAGTACTGGCAGCATTTCGCGGATGTTGGAGATTTTTTTGTCAGCCAGCAGGATGAACGGGCTTTCCAGCTCAACAGCGCCAGTTTCCGGCTTGTTGATGAAGTATGGGGACAGGTATCCGCGGTCAAACTGCATACCTTCAACCACGTCCAGTTCGTCTTCCAGACCGGTGCCGTCTTCAACGGTGATCACGCCTTCTTTACCGACTTTATCCATCGCTTCAGCGATCAGTTTACCTACGGTTTCGTCGGAGTTAGCGGAGATGGTACCAACCTGAGCAATAGCTTTAGAGTCAGAGCACGGTACGGACAGCGTTTTCAGCTCTTCTACAGCAGCAACGACAGCTTTGTCGATACCACGTTTCAGATCCATCGGATTCATACCCGCAGCAACGGCTTTCAGGCCTTCAGTGATGATAGCCTGTGCCAGTACGGTTGCAGTGGTGGTGCCGTCGCCCGCAGCGTCGTTCGCTTTAGAGGCAACTTCTTTCACCATCTGGGCACCCATGTTTTCGAACTTGTCTTCCAGCTCGATTTCACGCGCTACGGAAACACCATCTTTGGTGATGGTCGGCGCGCCGAAGGATTTGTCCAGAACCACGTTACGGCCTTTCGGGCCCAGGGTCACTTTAACTGCGTCTGCCAGTACGTTTACGCCGCGCAGCATTTTCACACGA
>PJUE01000731.1_pt1 | contig 15536 bp, 9 predicted proteins | sample 1512171 | NCBI WGS metagenome assembly PJUE01 (sample SAMN08177674, study PRJNA422409) | Feces metagenome, whole genome shotgun sequencing project. | isolation source: Chicken feces (3) enriched on wood chips: alkali lignin treatment | host: Gallus gallus | place: USA: Madison | collected 2015-01-15
GAAGCGCCTGCTGCACCCGAAGCGCCTGCTGCACCCGAAGCGCCTGCCGCGCCCGAAGCGCCTGCCGCTCCCGAAGCGCCTGCCGCTCCCGAAGCGCCTGCCGCTCCCGAAGCGCCTGCCGCTCCCGAAGCGCCTGCCGCACCCGAAGCGCCTGCCGCACCCGAAGCGCCTGCTGCTCCCGAAGCGCCTGCAGCTCCCGAAGCGCCTGCAGCTCCCGAAGCGCCTGTTGCACCGGAAGCGCCTGTTGCACCCGGAGCGCCTGTTGCACCCGAAGCGCCTGTTGCACCCGAAGCGCCTGCCGCGCCCGGCGCCGCCGCAGTACCAGGAGCGCCACCAGCGGCGCCTTGCTGTGCCACCGCCTTGTTCAAATCGTCGACGTTGCTTTGCAACTGGCTCACGCGCCCCTGGACATCGGCCATGGCGCGCTCAGTCGACGTCTTGGCATCGGCCTGCGCCTCTGCTTGCGCCGATGCGCTGTCTTGCGCCTGCCCCGAGGACAGCCGCACGCGATCCTGCGGCGGCGATGCGCTGGCCGCCCCGGCATCAGCAGGAGGCGCGACGCTGCCCGAAGCCGCGCCCTGCCCCTGGACCACGGAGGGATTCGCGCCGGCCGCCGCGCCGATGCGGGCTCGGTACTTCGCGAACGCCTCGGCATGTTCATTGAAGATGCGCCGCGCCTCGGCCGGATCCACCGCGCGCACGGTAGCCGCATCGGGAATCGTCAGCCTCTGGCCGGCTTTCACCAGATTCATATTGTTCTGGATGAAGGCCTCGGGATTGGCGCGCCACAGGGCCACCAGCATCTGATAGACCGATGCGTTGGGCACCGCATTGCGCTGAGCGATAGCGAACAGATTGTCGCCGGACTTCACGTTGACCGAACGCGATCCCGCCGCGCGCCCAGGCGTGCCGACCGCAGCCGGCGTCACGTCAGCCGTCGTGCCGCGCAGCGGCACCAGAATGCTGACCTGCACCTGGCGCTGCCCGGAACTGGAGTTGATATTCAGCAGCAGATCAACCGCGCCGCTGGCCGGCGGCTGCGAGGCCCGCACGCGCAGATTCTTGCGCGTGGCGTCCAGGCCGTCCTCGACCCGGACCACCATGCTTGCCAGCGGAACCGGCGGCTTCAGACCTGCGCGTTGCCAGGAGGCCTCGTCAGCCACCGACACCTTGAGCGATGCGATTTCCTCGGGCGTGAGCTCCTGCAATCCCACCACCGCCTGCAGCGGCGCGCCCGGCACGGAAACCACCCGCGAATGTCCCACGCGCATGGCCATGGCGGTACTGCACACGCTTGAGCCAATCGCCAGCGCAATCGCCCACTGCAGGGCTTTTAAACGGCGGGCATGCTTCACTTGGCGCGAACGCTGGGTCATAAGCTGGAATTCCGTCTTGTAGTCGACTTGCGGGCTGGAGCCGGCTCACGCCATATCGGTGAGAACAGGCATCAATTCACGGGAAAAGTGTAATGGATCATGCGCATTTCACAAACCTGAAAGGCCCGGCCGCGTTTGCTGGCGGGCCTGTCCGCCGATACAGCACAGACTCTGCGCAAACGGCAAGGGCACCCTGAGGTGCCCTTGCTTGCCTTGCGCGCCTGGTCAGGCGGCGCCGAACGCCGCCTGCGACGGCATCAGGCTTCGGCCAGCGCAATGCGCAGCATGCGGCGCAGCGGCTCGGCGGCGCCCCACAGCAACTGGTCGCCCACGGTGAAAGCGCCCAGGTATTGCGAGCCCATCGACAGCTTGCGCAGGCGACCCACCGGAATGTCCAGCGTGCCGGTAACGGCGACCGGAGTCAGCGCGGAAACCGTGGCTTCCTTGGTGTTGGGCACGACCTTCGCCCACTGCGTGCCTTCGGCGATCAGCGCTTCGATCTCGTCCAGCGGCACATCGCGCTTGAGCTTGATGGTCAGCGCCTGGCTGTGGCAGCGCATCGCGCCGATGCGCACGCACAGGCCGTCGATCGGCGTGGCGGGCGTGCCGAAGGCTGCGCCGCGGCCCAGGATCTTGTTGGTCTCGACCTCGCCCTTCCACTCTTCCTTGGACATGCCGTTGCCCAGATCCTTGTCGATCCAGGGAATCAGGTTGCCGCCCAGCGGCACGCCGAAGTGCTCGTGGGGAAGCGCCGGGTCCTTTTGCTTGGCCAGCACGCCGCGGTCGATTTCCAGGATGGCCGACGCGGGATCGTCCAGCAGCGACTTGACCGATTGATTGATCTCGCCGAACTGGGTCAGCAGTTCGCGCATGTGTTGCGCGCCGCCGCCGGAAGCCGCCTGGTAGGTCATGGAAGTCATCCATTCGACCAGGTCGTTGTTGAACAGGCCGGCCAGGCCCATCAGCATGCAGCTGACCGTGCAGTTGCCGCCGATGAAGTTGCGCACGCCGCGCTTGAGCGCCGCGTCGATGACCGGACGGTTGACCGGATCCAGCACGATGATGGCGTCATCGGCCATGCGCAGGGTGCTGGCGGCATCGATCCAGATGCCGTTCCAGCCTGCGCCGCGCAGCTTGGGATAGACCTCGGAGGTGTAATCGCCGCCTTGCGCCGTCACGATGATCGGCAGTTTTTTCAGAGCGTCAATGTTGTAGGCGTCTTGCAGCGGGCCTGCGCCAGTGGCCCAAGTGGGCGCGGCGCCGCCAGCGTTGCTGGTGGAGAAAAACACCGGTTCGATCAGTGCGAAGTCGTTCTCGTCGCGCATGCGTTGCATGAGCACCGAGCCGACCATACCGCGCCAGCCGACAAGGCCTACTGCTTGATTCATTTCAATCGCTCTTTAAAGGTGTGGAGACTAGGGTCCAGGGGAAAAAGCCGTGCAATTCAACAATTTATCAGAATGCACGGCCGGATGTTGCGGCGCAGCTAGAAATAATAGGGGCCGCAATGGATACGGGGCGCTTTCGAGGCGACGCCACAACAGCAAAACAAGGGGCGGCCCAGCCGGGCCACCCCTTGTTTACGGTGCTTCAACCGCCACGCGCGCTAGCGCCCGGCGGCTCGATCCCGAGAAGATCAGGCCAGCGCCTTCAGCACCGCGTCGCCCATCTGCGCCGTGCCGACCTTGGTCGTGCCCGGTTCGAAGATGTCGGCGGTGCGCAGGCCGTCGGCCAGCACGCGGCGCACGGCGGCCTCGATGCGGTCGGCCTGCGGCGCCAGATTCAGCGAATAGCGCAGCAGCATGGCCGCGGACAGGATGGTCGCCAGCGGATTGGCGATGCCTTGGCCGGCGATATCGGGCGCGGAGCCATGGCTGGGTTCATATAAGCCTTGGCCGCCTGCGTTCAGCGAAGCCGAAGGCAGCATGCCGATCGAACCGGTCAGCATGGCGGCTTCGTCGGACAGGATGTCGCCGAACAGGTTGCCGGTCACGATTACGTCGAACTGGCGCGGGTTGCGCACCAGCTGCATCGCGGCGTTGTCGACATACATGTGCGACAGCTCCACGTCGGGATACTCGCGCGCGACTTCGATGACGATGTCGCGCCAGAACTGCGAGGTCTCCAGCACGTTGGCCTTGTCCACGCTGCACAGCTTCTTGTTGCGCTTGCGGGCCGATTCGAAACCGATGCGCGCAATGCGGCGCACTTCGGATTCCGCATAGCGCATGGTGTCGTAGCCTTCGCGTTCGCCGGCGAAGGCGCCGTCGGGTGAAGAACGTACGCCGCGCGGCGTGCCGAAATAAATGTCGCCAGTCAGCTCGCGGATGATCAGGATGTCCAGGCCGGACACGATCTCGGGCTTCAGCGACGAGGCGCTGGCCAGTTCCGGATACAGGATGGCAGGACGCAGGTTGGCAAACAGGCCCAGCGCCTTGCGCAGGCCCAGAATGGCCTGCTCGGGGCGGAACTCGCGCGGCAGGCTGTCGTACTTCCAGTCGCCCACGGCGCCGAACAGCACGGCGTCCGATTCCTTGGCCAGATTCAACGTGGCCGGCGGCAGCGGATGTTCGAACGCATCGAAGGCGGCGCCGCCCACGGGCGCTTGCTTGATATCGAAGGACACGTCCAGCGCCTTCAGGACGCGCACGGCCTGTTCGACGATTTCCGGGCCGATGCCGTCACCCGGCAGGACTGCGATGTTGTGAGTCATACGAAAACGATCCTGTAATCAGAAGAATGGTGGCGTCAGGCGATGGGACGGCTTTCCAGCCACGGATGGCGGGCCAGGCGCTCGGCCTCGAAGGCGCGAATCTTGTCCGACTGGCGCAGGGTCAGCCCGATATCGTCAAAGCCGTTGAGCAGACAGTATTTGCGGAACGGTTCGATGTCGAAACCCATCTCGCGCCCATCCGCCGCCACCACGACCTGGCGGTCGAGGTCGACGCGCAGCTTGTAGCCGGGGAAAGCCTTCACTTCGTCGAACAGGCGCGCGACTTCCAGTTCCGACAGAACGATGGGCAAGAGGCCGTTCTTGAAGCTGTTGTTGAAGAAAATGTCGGCATAGGACGGCGCGATGATGGCGCGGAAACCGAACTGCGTCAGCGCCCAGGGCGCATGCTCGCGGCTGGAGCCGCAGCCGAAGTTCTTGCGCGCCAGCAGCACCGAAGCGCCCTGGTAACGCGGCTGGTTCAGCACGAAATCCGGATTCAGCGGACGCTTGCTGTTGTCCATGCCGGGTTCGCCATGGTCCAGGTAGCGCAGTTCATCGAACAGGTTCGGACCGAAGCCGGTGCGCTGGATGGATTTGAGGAACTGCTTGGGAATGATGAGGTCCGTATCGACGTTTTCGCGGTCGAGCGGAGCCACCAGGCCTTCGTGAGTGGTAAATGCTTGCATGATGTCGGTACTCGGTGCGTGACGCTTAACGGAAAGTGCGGACGTCGACAAAATGGCCGGCGACGGCGGCGGCGGCGGCCATGGCCGGGCTGACCAGATGGGTGCGCCCGCCCTGTCCTTGCCGGCCCTCGAAGTTGCGGTTCGAGGTGGAGGCGCAGCGTTCGCCCGGTTCCAGGCGGTCGGCGTTCATGGCCAGGCACATGGAGCAGCCCGGCTCGCGCCACTCAAAGCCCGCCTCGATGAAGATCTTGTCCAGGCCTTCGCGCTCGGCCTGCTGCTTGACCAGGCCCGAGCCCGGCACCACCATGGCCTGGCGCACATTGGAGGCCACATGCTTGCCGCGCGCGACCGCCGCAGCCGCGCGCAGGTCTTCGATGCGCGAATTCGTGCAAGAACCGATGAACACGCGATCCACACGGATATCGGTAAGCGGCGTGTTGGGCTTCAGGCCCATGTACTGCAAGGCGCGTTCCATGCCGCTGCGGCGCACGTCGTCTTTTTCGCGATCGGGGTCCGGCACGCGGGAATCCACCGGCAGCACCATTTCCGGGGACGTGCCCCAGGTGACCTGCGGCTTGATGTCGCGGGCGTTGACTTCCACCACGGCGTCGAACTTGGCGCCCTCATCGGTATGCAGGGTACGCCAGTAGCCCACCGCCTGATCCCAAAGCACGCCCGTGGGCGCGAAGGGACGGCCGCGGAAGTACTCGACGGTCTTGTCGTCCACCGCCACCATGCCCGAACGGGCGCCGGCTTCGATGGCCATGTTGCAGACGGTCATGCGGCCTTCCACGGACAGCGAGCGGATCGTGCTGCCGGCGAACTCGATGGCGTAGCCCGTGCCGCCGGCCGTGCCAATGATGCCGATGATGTGCAGGACCACATCCTTGGCCGTACAGCCGAAGGGCAATTCGCCGTCGACCTTGATCAGCATGCTCTTGGCTTTCTTCATGAGCAGCGTCTGGGTCGCCAGCACGTGCTCCACTTCGGAGGTGCCGATGCCGAAGGCCAGCGCGCCCAGCGCGCCGTGCGTGCTGGTGTGCGAGTCGCCGCAGACCACGGTCATGCCGGGCAGGGTCGCGCCCTGCTCCGGGCCGATCACGTGCACGATGCCCTGGCGCAGGTCATTCATGCGGAATTCGGTAATGCCGTACTTTTCGCAGTTGGCGTCCAGCGTGTCCACCTGCAGGCGCGAAATCGGATCGTCGATGCCCTGGGCGCGGTTCAGCGTCGGCACGTTGTGGTCCGCCACCGCCAGGTTGGCGCCCGTGCGCCACGGCTTGCGGCCGGCCATCGCCAGGCCTTCGAACGCCTGGGGGCTGGTGACTTCGTGCACCAGGTGGCGGTCGATATAGAGCAGACAGGTGCCGTCTGATTCCTGGTGGACGACGTGGGCGTCCCAGAGTTTGTCGTAAAGAGTTTGGGCCATGGATGCGCTCTGCAAATAGACAATCCGGCTCGTGCCGCGCGCGGTTCAAACAATGATCCCCGGGCGCCAGCCACTGCGGCATGAGCGAATTATGCACAGGGTCTCAACCTAGTACAACTACACCTTATATACCAGTACTAACACTACCATGCTAGGACATGGCGAGGGTCACTTCGTCCTATTTCCACACCTCAATCGAACTGCAATCAAACAGTTACAGATACAAATTCAGGTATTTAAAACAGATACAAAATTATCAAACCGATATAATCGTTGTGCGCTGGATTCACCCAAACAACGAAATAAAGCGCAATAAACCGCATTTATCCTGCATTAAACCGGATCAAAAATCCGGGATATGGCGAAATTAGTGCAAATTCAAGCTAATTAAGAGATGATGCGCGAAGAAACTCAAACTGCCGACCGGAAAACTTCGTCAAGAATTAACAAATATTGACTCGTCAAATCTGACATTTCCACACAATATGGCGGCCATTAATTCCTAACTCGACTCGCGAATAATCACTATGGCTTCGTTTTTGCTCAAAAGCACGACTTCGGTCCTTGCCCTGGCATTCGTTCCTGCGGCATTTGCACAGTCAGCAGCTCCCACCTCCGGGACAGCTGGGGTCACACTGAACCAGGTCGTTGAGCAGACCCTGCTCAGCAACCCGGAAATCCAGGCCAAGTACCATGATTTCCAGGCTTCGCTGGAAGGCCAGGCCGTTGCCCGCGGCGCGTTCTTCCCGCAGATCAATGCGCAAGGCTATGTGGGCCGCGAGTACCGCAACAACGTGCCCGGAGTCGGGTCGCAAAGCTGGAGCCGTCCCGGCTACAGCGTGGAATTGCGTCAGCTGATTTTCGACGGCTTCCGTACGAGCAACGACGTCAAGCAAGCCGGCTTCGACAAGCTGGCGCGCTTCTATGACCTGTTGGCCACCAGCGACAACACCGCGTTCAGCGCAGTGCAGGCCTATATCGACCTGCAGCGCTACCGCGACATGGAACTGCTGGCCCGCCAGAACTACACCCTGCACGAAGAAACGCTCAAGCAGATCAACGAGCGCGCCGAATCGGGCGTGGGCCGCCGCGTCGACCTGGAACAGGCCGGCGGGCGCCTGGCGCTGGCCCAGACCAATCTGATGACCGAGACCGCCAACCTGCTGGACGTGCAGCAGCGTTTCCAGCGCGTCACCGGCGCCCTGCCCCCTGAAGCGATGCAGCCTACGCCCGATATCAGCGGCAAGCTGCCGGTCAAGCCCGCCGACTTCAACGAGTCGCTGCGCCGCAACCCCAGCTTCCTGTCCAAGCAGGCCGGGCTGCAGGCCGCGCAAGCGGGCGTCGCCTCGTCCAAGGGCGCCTTCTCGCCGAAGTTCGAATTCGTGGCCGCCACCGGCCGCGACCAGAACGATCCCACGCCGCAAAACCGCGACATCCAGAACTCCAGCGTCCAGGTTGTCATGAGCTACAACCTGTATCGCGGTGGATCCGACTCCGCCCGCGTGCGCCAGACCTCCGCGCAGTCCTATGCTGCGCGCGACATCCGCGACTACACCTGCCGCAATGTGCAACAGGACCTGGCCGTGGCTTGGAACAACGTCGCCAGCCTGAACCAGAAGCTGCCCTTCCTGCGCGACCACGAAGTGGCCACCACCAAGGTGCGGGAAGCCTACCGCCAACAATTCCAGATCGGCCAGCGTTCGCTGCTGGACTTGCTGGACACCGAAAACGAATTGTTCGAATCGCGCCGCGCCCTGACCAACGCGCTGTATGACCTGCAGATCGCGCAATACCGCTGGCTGGCGCTGTCGCACGCACTGCTGCCGGCGCTGTCGCTGCAGCCCGCGCGCAACGAAATGCCCGAGGAAAACGGCAAGCTGGAAGTCTCCGACGAAGTCATCAAGCTCTGCAATTCGACGATCCCCGACTCGGCCCGCCTGGCGCCCGTGCGCGTGCAATACAACGAGGGCAATCTGCCGCCCACGTTCATCCCGGTAAACTCGCCCAAGGCCAAACCCTAGGTGACGCAAGCGCAAGGAGACCATATGCAGAAACAGGGCAACGACTTCTCACAACTGGATGCGGACTTCGTCCGCGTCCTGGAAGACCTGATCGACGCGCTGATAGCCAATGGCACCTTGCGTATGACCGACCTGCCTATCCAGGCTCAACAAAAGCTGACCCAGCGCAAGCAACAGCGCGCGCGCCTCTCCGAACACCTCGACCTGCTGGATGACGAAGATGGACAAGTTATCTGAAATGGCGGCCCGGGAGTGGCGCGCGGACGCGCGCGCGGCGCATGACGACCCGCTGCTCGATTGCCTGGTTGAAATCACCCGGCTCCATGGCGTGACGGCGACGGCCCAGGCGCTGTCGGCCGGCCTGCCGCTGGAAGAACACAAACTGACGCCGGCATTGCTGCCGCGCGCCGCCGCGCGCGCGCAGCTCTCCGCCCGCGTGGTCAAGCGCACGCTGGACAGCATTTCGCAGGACCTGCTGCCCGCGATCCTGCTGCTCAACGGCGAACGCGCCTGCCTGCTGCTGAAGAAAGACGGCGAAAACTACGTCGTCAGCCACCCCGAATTGGGCGGCAGCTCGATGGAAATGAGCGCCGCGGAACTGTCGGCGCAATACACCGGGCTGGTGTGCTTCGTGCGCCCGCAGTTCCGCTTCGACGCGCGCGCGCCCGAAGTCGCCAAGGTGCGCGAGCGCCATTGGTTCTGGGCCGCCATCATGGAAAACCGGCGCCTGTACCGCGACGCGCTGATCGCCGCCCTGCTGATCAACGTCTTCGCAATGGCGATGCCGCTGTTCACCATGAACGTGTATGACCGCGTCGTGCCGAACAACGCCGTCGAAACGCTCTGGGTGCTGGCCATCGGCATCACGTTGGTCGTGATCTTCAACATGATCCTGAGCACCGCTCGCTCCCACGTCGTGGACAGCGCCAGCAAACGGGTCGACGTGCGCCTGTCCGCGCAGATCATGGAACGCGTGCTGGACCTGCGCATGGAGGGCCGGCCGGTGTCGGTGGGATCCTTCGCCGCCAACCTGCGTTCGTTCGAATCCATTCGCGATTTCATCGCGTCAGCCACCATCACCACCCTGGTGGACCTGCCCTTCATTCTGCTGTTCCTGCTGGCGCTGGCCTGGATTTCGCCCTGGATGGTGCTGCCGCCGCTGGTCGCGATCGTGTTGATCCTGCTGGTGTCGCTGGCCGCGCAAGCCCGCATGGAATCCCTCACCATGGCCTCCTACCAAGCGTCGTCGCAGCGCAACGCGACCCTGGTCGAGGCCCTGACCGGCCTGGAGTCCGTCAAGACGCTCAACGCGCAGGGATCCATCCAGCGCAACTGGGAACGCGCCACCGAGTACATCGCCCTGACCGGCGGCAAACTGAAGCTGATTTCGTCCTCGACGGTCGGCTTCGTACAGGCCGTTCAGCAACTGGTGTCGATCTCCGTCGTCATCATCGGCGTCTACCAGGCCCAGGAATCCGCCATTTCCATGGGCGGCATCATCGCCGCCTCCATGATCGCCGGGCGCTGCCTGGCCCCGCTCGGCCAGGTGGCCGGGCTGCTCATGCAGTACCAGAACGCTCGCACCTCGCTGGGCTCGATCGACAACTATATGAAGCTGCCGATCGAACGTCCGGCAGAAGCCGAATTCCTGCATCGTCCCGTCTTCCATGGCGGCATTGAATTCCGCGACGTGACCTTCAGCTATCCCGGCAGCAAGCAGCCGGTGCTGAAGAAAGTCTCCTTCAAGCTGAAGCCGGGCGAAAAGGTCGGCATCATTGGCCGCATCGGCTCCGGCAAGACCACGCTGGAGAAGCTGGCCCTGGCGCTGTACCAGCCCACCGAGGGCGCAGTCCTGCTGGACGGCGTGGACGTGCGGCAGATCGATCCGGCCGACGTGCGCCGCGCCATCGGCCACGTGCCGCAGGACCCGCTGCTGTTCTATGGCAGCCTGAAGCACAACCTGGCGATGGGCGCGCCCTACGCTGACGACGCCAGCATCCTGGCAGCCGCCAACATGGCGGGCGTCACCGATTTCGCCAACCTGCACCCCGACGGCTTCGACATGGTCATCGGCGAACGCGGCGAGTCTCTCTCCGGCGGCCAGCGCCAGTCAGTGGCGGTGGCCCGCGCCCTGATCAACGATCCGCCCATCCTGCTGCTGGACGAGCCCAGCAGCAACATGGATCACCAGAGTGAAGCGCAGCTGCGCAAGCGGCTGGGTGAAGCCAGCGCCACCAAGACGATCCTGCTGGTCACGCACCGCACCGCCCTGCTGGACCTGGTCGACCGCCTGATCGTGATCGACAACGGCCATATCGTGGCTGACGGTCCCAAGGAGCAAGTGGTCGAGGCACTGCGTCAAGGACGCGTCGGACGCGGAAGCTGAGGAAACCATGCTGAACAATCCTGGCGAAACCCGGCACGGCCTGTTTGGAAGCCTGTGGCGCATGCTGCGCGGCGTCTTCGTGTTCTTCTTCGACCGCTTGCTGGACGGCGCCGAAAAAGGCAAGCCCCAGCAACGCTCCGACTACGTCGGCAACGCCGAATGGGTCATCCATGAATCGCAGGCGCGCGGTTCGCGCATCCTGTTGTGGGTCAGCCTGCTGGCCACCGGCGGCCTGCTGCTGTGGGCCGGCACCGGCAGCATTGACGAAGTCGTCCGCGGCGAAGGCAAGGTCGTGCCCTCGCGCCAGGTCCAGATCATCCAGAGTCTGGACGGCGGCATCGTCGAAGAAATCCTGGTGCGCCCGGGCCAGGAAGTCGAGGCGGGCGAGATCCTGCTGAAGATCGACTCCACCCGGTTCGCCTCGTCGCTGGGCGAGAACAACGCCGAATACCTTTCCCTGCTCGCCAAGGCCGCCCGCCTGCAGGCCCTGGCCACGGGCGAACCCTTCGTGGCTCCCGAGGAAGTGCTGACGCAGGCGCCCGGGCTGGTGGAAATGGAGCGCAATGCCTGGCAAGCGCGCACCACTGAATTGAACGCCACGGTCAACGTCGCGCGCGAACAACTCAAGCAACGCCAGGAAGATCTGCGCGAAACGATCGCCAAGCGCGACCAGGCCGCGGCCAGCTGCGGTCTGACCTCGCGCGAGCTGCAGGTGACCCGTCCCCTGCTCAAGAGCGGCGCCGTGTCCGAAGTCGATCTGTTGCGCCTGCAACGCGACGTGGCCCGCTACTGCGGCGAACAAAAAGGCGCCGAAGCCCAGATCGACCGCTTCCAGGCCTCCATCAAGGAAGCCGAAAGCAAGCTTCAGGAAGCTGAGCTGAACATCCGCAACCAGGCCCGCAACGAGCTGTCGGAAACCAACACCAAGCTGGCGACCCTGCGTCAAGGCAAGCTGGCGCTGGCCGACCGAGTAAAGCTGGCCGAGGTCCGCGCCCCGGTGCGCGGCACGGTCAAGACGCTGTTCAACAACACGGTCGGTGGCGTGGTCCAGCCCGGCAAGGACATCATCGAGATCGTGCCAAAGGACGACACGCTGCTGCTCGAGGTCCGCATCCAGCCGCGCGACATCGGCTTCCTGCATGCCGACCAGAAGGCAGAAGTGAAATTCACGGCCTACGACTTCGCCATTTACGGCGGCCTCGAAGGCAAGGTGGAACAGATCGGCGCGGACACCGTGACCGACGAGAAAGGCAATTCCTACTATGTGGTGCGGGTCCGCACGGATCGCAGCACGGTAGGCGACAAACTGTTGCCCATCATCCCCGGGATGGTGGCGGAGGTTCATATCCTGACTGGCAAGCGCACGGTGCTGCAGTACCTGCTCAAGCCCATACTGCGCGCCAAGGCGAATGCCTTTACCGAACGTTAAAGGAGGGCTGCAAGGCCTTATGAAACCCGTTCCTGTCCTGTTGATTACGCACGACGACCTGTTGTGGCAGCATTGGCGCGGCCTGAATCCGGCCCGCTGGCTGGCGGCCCGCGGGCGCGGCCTGGCCGACCTGCAACGCTGGCGCGAACAGGGCCGCACTCTGGCGGTATTGGATGCGGACCTGCCCCGGCTGCCGTCCTGGCAAGATCCCATCTGGGCCGCGACCCTGGCGGACCTGCACGTGGTGGTCGCCAGCCCCAGTCCTAACGACGAGCAAGGCACCCGGGTGCTGGGCGCCGGCGCGCATGGCTATTGCCACGGCTATGCCTCGGCCGCCTCGCTGTCGCAGGCGCTGGAAGTCGTCGCCTCCGGCGGCATCTGGATGGGCCGTTCGCTGGTGTCGCGGCTGCTCAAGCTGGTCGCCGAGCGCGCCCAGGACGAGCACGCCTGGGATGGCGGCGTGCTGACCGAGCGTGAAATCACCGTGGCCCGCTATGCCTCCAGCGGCCAGGCCAATGCGCAGATCGCCGAAGCCCTGGGCATCACCGAGCGCACGGTCAAGGCCCACCTGTCAGCCGTTTTCGAAAAGCTGGGCGTAACCGACCGCCTGCAGCTCGCCCTGCTCGTCCACGGCATTTCTGCCCCCGCCGACGCCAAAATCAAAATTACTTCCTGATACTGTCCTTGAGGACAATATCCCGCGCCGGCGGCGCAATCTAGTATCTGGCCATCTTGGATAACTCCCTGAAACGGAACCAACATGGCCAACACCTCTCCCGCAGTCGTCAACGAAATCTCCGGTCGCGCGTGGATACGCAATAGCGACGGTTCCCTGACTGAACTGCATCAAGGCAGCAAGGTCCCCGCAGGCAGCGACGTGGTCACTGCCTCGGGCGCCACGGTTTCGCTTCAGGTCGAGAACGGCATGCCGATCGTCATCGGCGAAGGGCGCGAGGTTGCCGTGACCGGCGACATGACCGGCCCCCTGGCCGACCCGTCCGAAGCGGCTGTGGCTCCGCCCTCCGGCACCGACTCCGACCGCTTGCTGGCCGCCCTGCGCGACGGCCGCGACCCGTTCGATGAACTGGATCCCACCGCTGCCGTCGTGGCCGGCGGCGGCGATGCCGGCGGCAGCAGCTTCGTGCGCCTGGCCCGCATCCTGGAAACCACCACCCCGCTCGACCTGGCTTACCCGAACCCCAGTCGCGGCCAGGAGATCCTGCCCCGCCTGTCCGGCACCGGCGCCGGCGGCGACGATGAAGCCACTCCGGCCACCGTCAACACCCCGCCCAACGCGCTGAACGATGCCGGCAGCGGCGAACAGAACAGCCTGGTGCGCGGCAACCTGTTGCTGAACGACTCGGATCCCGACGGCGACCCGCTGGCGATCGTCTCCGTCAACGGTCGCCCCATGAACCCGGCCGGCATCACGGTCAACGGCAGCAACGGCGGCACCTTCACGGTCCTGCCCGACGGCAGCTACGTCTTCAACCCGGGTAACGAGTACGGCCACCTGGCCGTGGGCGAAACGGCCACCAGCACCATTTCGTACACCATCACGGATCCCAGCGGCGCCACCTCCACGGCGAACGTCGTCGTGACGATCACCGGCACCAACGACGGCCCGGTGTCCACCTCCATCGCCGACACCTCGGGCATCGATGCCCAGACCGGCGTGAGCTACAACGTCTCCAGCCATTTCTCGGACCCGGACACCACCGACAAGCTCACCTTTACCGCCACCGGCCTGCCGCCCGGCCTGACCATCGACCCGAACACCGGCATCATCACCGGCACCATCGACCATTCCGCCTCGCAAGGCGGCAACAATGGGGTCTACACGGTCACGGTAACCGCCACCGATCCGTCCGGCGCCACGACCTCGCAGGAATTCAACTGGGACGTCACCAACCCCGCGCCGACGGCGGCCGACGACAACGGCACCACCGACGAAGACACCACGCTCAACGTCAACGCCCAGAACGGCGTCCTGTCCAACGACGTCGATCCGGACGGCGACACCCTGACCGTCTCGCAGGTCAACGGCGCCACCGGCAACGTGGGCACGCCGACCGCCGGCTCCAACGGCGGCACGTTCACCCTGAACCCCGACGGCTCGTACTCGTTCAATCCCGGCAACGCCTTCCAGCACCTGGCTGCGGGTCAGACGGCGACCAGCTCGATCACCTATACCGTCACGGACGGCCAGGGCGGCACCAGCTCCGCCACGCTGACGGTCGAAATCACCGGCACCAACGACGCGCCGACCGCAGTTGCCCTGCAGAACCAGGACAACATGGACGGCGATGTCGTCAACTACAACCTGTCCGGCTTCTTCAGCGACCTCGACGACGGCGACTCCCTGGTCTACTCGGTCGACCACATTCCCGGCGGCCTGAAGTTCAACCCCACCACCGGCACCTTCACCGGCCAGTTCGCCAACTGGGCATCCGATCACACCAACACGGGCGTCAAGGGCGAGTACCTCATCACCGTCACCGCTACCGACAAGTCGGGCGCAACCGTCTCCCAGACCTTCGTCTGGACCGTGGGCAACCCCGTCCCGGTCGCCGCCAATGACGAAGGCGCCACCGGTGAAGACAAGCCCCTGGTCGTTGACCACGTCACCGAAGGCGTGCTGGGCAACGACAGCGATCCGGACGGCGACAAGATCCACGTCTCGCAGGTCAACGGCGTCGACGCCGACGTTGGCAAGCCTGTCGTCGGCTCGAATGGCGGCACGTTCACACTGAACGCCGACGGCACGTACACGTTCAATCCCGGCACCGCGTTCCAGTACTTGAACGACGGCCAGACGGCGACCACGTCGATCACGTACACCGTGTCCGATGCGCAAGGCGCGACCAGCACTGCCACCCTGACCATTACGGTCACCGGCCAGACCGACGCTCCTCCAGTGATCACGCCTGAGGACAGCGACGGCGACGTTACCGCTGGCCACAACAATGTGGCCGAAGCCTCTGGCGCCACGGTCACTGGCTCCGTGACCGTATCCGCCGAGGCTGGCATCAACCAGGTTACCGTCGGCGGCAAGGACGTCAGCAACGCCAGCGCCGCCAACCCGGTAGTCATCACCACCGACAAGGGGGTGCTGACCATCACCAATTACGACACCGCCACTGGCAAGATCACTTACTCCTACCAGGAAACTGGTGGAGCTGCCGATCACTCCAATGGCGACGATTCGGTCCGCGACCTCTTCCAGGTTTCCGTCACGGACTTCGCCGGCGAGACCCGTAGCAATGACCTGGTTATCCAGATCACCGACACCGCTCCTGAAGCCAAGCCCGACACCGCTTCCGTCACCGAAGACACCGGGCTGACCGCCACCGGCAACGTCATCACCGGCACCGGCGCCGACACCCTCGGCGCGGACGACACCAACGTCGTGGGCGTAGCCAAGGGCGCGCTCCCCGCCGGCCAGAACGCCAGCGGCAACGTCGACACCGCCGTCAACGGCGAGTACGGCAAGATC
>PJUE01000732.1_pt1 | contig 15457 bp, 10 predicted proteins | sample 1512171 | NCBI WGS metagenome assembly PJUE01 (sample SAMN08177674, study PRJNA422409) | Feces metagenome, whole genome shotgun sequencing project. | isolation source: Chicken feces (3) enriched on wood chips: alkali lignin treatment | host: Gallus gallus | place: USA: Madison | collected 2015-01-15
ATGTTACTTTTTATATTTTTGAACAATTTTTGATAAAAGTCAGAAAGTAGAAAGGAGTTTTTTGAAGAATGGAAGATAGAAAAGATCAAATCATTCATGCGGCGATAAGACGCTTTATGCATTACGGTTTTAGTAAGACTACAATGAATGAAATTGCGGAGGATATAAAAATTACCAAAGCGAATTTGTACTACTATTATTCGGAAAAGAATGCACTTATACGGGATGTGATTGTGCGTTTGACGGATGAATATAGGGAAGAGGAGGAGAAGATGGTGGCTGTGCACGTGGGTACCACTTACGAGCTGATCATGAAAATACTGGAACTGCGCGATGCATTCGTCCGTAAATACTATATGTTGCACATGAACGAAAATCTGGAATGGATCAAGGGACTTTCCATGCAGGATTTTTTTCAATGTCTCCACGACCGCGATGTGAAAGCCTTGTTTGAGATCCTTCAGATCGGTGCCGAAAAAGGTGAAATAGATGGGGAGCATCTCTATGAAACAGCCGAAATCTATGTGGAATTGATGAAGAGCTTATCCTTGATGTGCAATATTTCCGATATCATTTCGGGGATTCCAAATCAGGATCGGTTTGATGAAGTATTGCAAAAACAAAAGCTGGCTACCAAGCTGTTTTTTAATGGTATAAATAAAAAGTAGATATAAAATTAGGACAAATAAATTAGGAATGAAAACAATCAGAATACTAGCCAGCCTTTTATTAGGTACGATGGTTTTCCAGAGTCATGCACAGCAGCAATTGAGCTTAAGTGATGCGATTAAATTTGCTTTGCAGAATAAAGCTGATGCGAAAAAGGCAGGTCTCGATGTCGTAAATGCCGAATATAAAATCGCGGAAGTCAGATCTAGTGCGTTGCCTCAGGTGAATTTAACGAGTTCGTTGAATCTTAACCCAAAAATTCAAAAGAGTGCTATTACAATGACAGATGCCGAAACAGGTAAATCATCAACAACTTTTATAGAGTTTGGTCAAAAATGGCAATCTTCGAATGCAATAAGTTTGAACCAACAACTGTTTAACCAAACGGTATTTACAGGATTGAAAGCCGCTAAGACTACACGTGAGTTTTATGTCATCAACAAAACATTGACGGATGAACAACTGATCGAGAAGGTGGCCAATAGTTATTATGATGTTTATCAGTCCAAATTGCAATTGAAAACGGTAGATAACAACTTGGAGAGCACAACAAAAACCAGGGATGTTATCGAAGGCTTGTTTAAAAATGGATTAGCGAAAAAAATTGATTTGGATCGAACAAACGTTGCTGTGACAAATTTGAAAGCTTCCAGACAACAGCTTATTAATGCAGTGGAATTGAAGGAAAATGCATTGAAATTTGTAATTGGTATGTCTATGTCCGAAAAGATTGTGATGCCTACTTCAACTTTTGAAACTGTAAAACTGGATGCCGTTTATGATCCACTAGATGTTTCGAATAGAACTGAGATCCAGGTGTTAGCTAAGCAAAATGAATTGCTAGAATTAAATAAAAAGGCCGAAATATCTAAATATTATCCAACCTTATCTTTGACTGCCAATTATGGTTACACAGGAATGGGACCGGTTTTTCCAATTTTTAGTAAAAATGAGGGGGTTAAATGGAACAGCTATAACGGTGTAGGCTTGAATTTATCTATTCCTATTTTCAATGGTTTCTTGACAAAATCAAAGGTCCGTCAGGCACAAATTGATATTGATAAGTTGCAGGTGGATATCGCTGATACAAAACTGGCCTTAAGTATGGCTGCAGAGAACTCAAAGGTTCAGATCAAAAATTCCTTGTTGACGATCGAGTCGAATCGTAAAAATGTGGATTTGGCGAAATCGGTATTGGAAGATACAAACAACAACTATAAAAATGGTCTAGCGACATTGACTGATCTTTTGGATGCAGAAAACGCTTATGCAGATGCGCAAAATAATTTAAATACTTCCTTGCTGGATTATAAGATTGCTGAAGTTCAGTTGATCAAAGCAAATGGAAAACTTAAATCACTCATTAACGAATAATTGACTAATACAATATGAAACGCGGAATTATTACCCTACTTATTATTGCTGCTGGTCTAGCAGGAATATTTTTTGTGTTAAATAAGAATAAAAAGAAAAACGAAGCCGAAACAGCGGAAGTAGCCAAGAAAAATGCAGCGATCGCCGTACGTATCGATACAGCGAAAGTGTCTTCCATGGACTTACGCTATACGGCAAATGGTACATTCTCGCCAAAACAGGAGGTAACTGTTTCTGCTGAAACTGCCGGCCGGGTAGTGAAAGTATTGGTTGATGAGGGTTCTCATGTGAGTGCGGGACAGACTTTGGCAATCATCGAGGGTGATAAACTGAATGTGAACGTGGCGAATGCGCAAGCGGCATATACCAATGCCCAGGCTGATCTGCACCGCTTTGAAAGTGCTTTTTCTACGGGAGGTGTAACCAAACAACAGTTAGACCAGGTGAAATTGCAATTTGAGAATGCGAAAAATAACTTAAAAGCGTCTAAATTGAATGCTGGCGATGTAACCATAAAAACGTCGGTATCGGGTATCGTCAATTCACGTAAAATCGAACCGGGGACTTACCTGAATGTCGGTGCTGCGGCCTTTGATATTGTGAATGTTGCCACCTTGAAATTGCGTGTCAATGTAGACGAAAAGAATGTAGCGACCTTAAAGATCGGTCAGTCTGTTGATGTGACAGCGAGTGTGTATGCAGACCAACGCTTTAACGGTAAAGTAACTTTTATTGCACCTAAATCCGACGGTAGTTTAAATTTCCCGGTGGAAATCGAGGTAAATAATGCATCGAACCAATTGCGTGCTGGTATGTATGGTACGGCCATCTTCGGCGAAGGTGTTGCCAGCAATACATTGATCGTACCACGGAACGCTTTTGTGGGTAGCGTGAGCGACAACAAGATCTTTGTGCTGAAAAACGGTAAAGCAATCGAAACAAATGTCAAATCGGGTAGAAACTTTGGTGATTACATCGAGATCTTAGGTGGTTTGCAAAATGGCGATCAGGTGATTGTTTCGGGTCAGATCAATCTATTTGACCAAAGCCCTGTAGAAATTATTAAATAGAGCATACTGTAATCAGTAGCAGATGCAACCCCGGTTGCATGGCTATTAAAAATAAATTATTCGAATGAAAATTACCGAAATATCGATAAAACGCCCCAGTATAATTATCGTATTATTTATAATACTGACATTAGGCGGGTTGTTTTCTTATACGCGATTGGGCTATGAATTGGTCCCTAAATTTGAAATTAACGTCATTACGGTACAGACGGTCTATCCGGGAGCTTCACCTGCCGAGGTTGAGAGTTCGGTGACCAAAAAAATAGAGGATGCCATTTCATCCCTGGAAAGTATCAAAAAGGTGGAGTCTACTTCATTGGAAGGGGTATCGATTGTCATGATTACCCTAAATAACGGTGCGGATGTCAACTTCCTGCTTACCGATGCTCAACGGAAAATCAATGCCGTTATCAACGATTTGCCGGATGATGTAAAGACACCTTCACTCTCCAAATTCTCTCTGGATGATGTGGCCATCATGAGTTTGGCCGTCACGTCCAACTTATCGGAAAAAGAACTCTATGATCTTTTGGATAATAAAATCCAACCGGTCTTTGCGCGGATCAATGGTGTTGCAAAAGTAGACCTGATCGGTGGTGAGGAACGTGAAATCCAGATCTCCGTAGACCCGAAGAAAATTGAAGGTTATGGACTGACAATTTCTCAGGTACAGCAAATAGTAGCTGCATCCAATCTCGATTTCCCGACAGGTAACGTAAGTACCCGCGATAACCGCACAACCATCCGTCTTTCGGGTAAAGTAACTTCGATCGAGGAGCTGCGTAACCTCCCGATCACAACGCCGGCAGGGGTGCAGATCTATCTGCGCGATATCGCGGATGTACGGGATGGTATCAAAGAGATTGAAAAAGTAGCCCGTCTGGACCGTCAGAATACAATCTTATTGCAGGTCTTTAAACAGTCTGATGCAAACGCGGTAGCGGTGTCCGAAGCGGTCAAGAAAACGATTGCTGTACACGATAAAAACGGAAAAGTAGTTAGCGGTGTAGAGAAGGATTATGCGGCACAGAATATTAAAATTTTGGTGGCCAATGACTCTTCAGAATTTACATTGAATGCGGCCGATAACGTGATCCATGATTTAATGATTGCCATTGCCTTAGTGGGCTTTATCATGTTGTTCTTCTTGCAGAGTTTACGGAATGCGGCGATCACCATGGTGGCGATTCCTTTATCTTTGATTGCAACCTTTATTGGTTTGCTTTTAATGGGCTATACCCTGAACTTGATGTCTTTATTAGGTTTATCTCTGGTGGTAGGTATCCTCGTGGATGATGCGATTGTTGTTATCGAGAATATTCACCGCCACATGGAGATGGGTAAAAACAAGGTGCGTGCGGCATTTGATGGTGCTTCGGAAATTGGATTTACGGTAACGGCGATCACCTTAGTTATTGTGGTGGTGTTCCTACCGATCGCGATGTCTACGGGCTTGGTGGCCAATATCTTGGCGCAATTCTGTGTGACTGTAATTATCTCGACTTTATTATCCTTATTGGTGTCATTTACGGTAGTGCCTTGGTTATACTCGCGTTTCGGTAAATTGGAGCACTTGAGCAAAACTTCTTTCTTTGGCCGTATTATTCATGGTTTTGAAAGCGGTTTGAACAGCTTTACACATTGGGTGGCAGGATTGTTAGTTTGGGCCTTAAGAACCTGGAAAACCAAGCTAGCAACTTTATTTTTAGCAATCGGTTTACTTTTTGCATCATTTATCCTGATCGCTAAAGGTTATATCGGTTCGGATTTCTTCCCGAGTATCGACCGTAAAGAGTTTTTTATCCAGTTGGAACTCGATAAAGATGCTTCGCTGGAGAAGACCAACTTATTGACGCAGAAAGCGGAAGCTTATATTAAATCGAAACCCGATGTCAAAGAAATTATTACGACAGTAGGACAGTCTTCGGATGGTATGGCTTCGACAACGGGTTCACGTTACAAATCGGAGATCCACGTGATCCTCGACAAAGAAAACTTTGAAGGCAACTCACAGGTATATTCAGCGACATTAAAGCGTGAACTGGAAAATAAATTGATCGGTGCAAAAATCAAAACCGTCAATGTGGGTATCATGGGAGCGGAGCAGGCACCACTAAAGCTGACCATTATCGGCGCTTCTGTCGAAGATGCACAGGAATTTGCGGAGAAGGCGGCAGATCAATTGCGTAAGATCCCTGGAGCAGCGGGTGTCAAATTGACTTCTGAAGCGGGTAACCCCGAGATCAATGTGAAGATCGACCGTGATAAAATGACGTCTTTGGGATTGAATGTCTCTACTGTGGGTATGACGATGCAAACGGCATTTTCAGGAAACACGGACAACAAATACAGAGCCGGCGATAATGAGTATGATATCAATATCCGCTATGCGGAAAATGGTCGTGCCAATATCGACAACGTGCGTGATCTGAAATTTATCAATAATCAGGGAGCCTCTATCTCTTTGGATCAATTCGCTAATGTTACTTTTGGCTCGGGACCTACTTTGTTGGAACGTCGCGACAAGTCGCCGGCAGTATCCATTCAGGGACAGGCAATCGGTAGACCAATGGGTACAGTAGCGCAAGAGTGGCAGGCACAGTTTGAAAAACTGCCGCGTAAACCGGGGATTGTCTTTATCTGGGGTGGTAATATGGAAAATCAAACCGAAGGTTTTGGTACTTTGGGAATTGCCTTATTGGCATCTATTATCCTAGTATATTTGGTTATGGTTGCTTTATACGATAGTTTTATCACGCCATTTGTGGTCTTGTTCTCGATTCCATTGTCGTTTATCGGAGCCCTGTTATTCTTGGCTTTGGGTAATCAGACCTTGAATATCTTTACGATTTTGGGTATCATCATGTTGATTGGTCTAGTGGCCAAGAATGCGATCATGCTGGTTGATTTTGCCAACCATCGTAAGGAAGCGGGCGATAACACGCACGATGCATTGGTGGCAGCCAACCATGCACGTCTTCGTCCGATTTTGATGACGACAATTGCCATGGTATTTGGTATGATTCCTATTGCAATTGCTACTGGAGATGGTGCCGACATGAATAGAGGTCTTGCGATTGTTATCATCGGTGGTTTGTTATCTTCTTTATTTTTAACCCTAGTTGTTGTACCAGTGGTGTACTCCATTTTTGATAGTCTTCAACGTCGTTTTGGCAAGAAAGAAAAAACAGATTATGAAGCCTTGATGAAGGAAGATTATGACCATGTGGATGTGGCAGAACACTAAAAAATAATACATTTTACAATAGAAAAAGGCGGCTAATAAAACATTAGCCGCCTTTTTTGTGTTAATTTTAGGTTAATCAATCGATTGCGTAAATATTTTTTATTACATTGCGGCGCATTAACAAAATATACACTTAAAATTGAGACATACATGTGTGGAATTGTAGGATACACAGGTTATCGTCAGGCGTATGGTATCGTCATTGACGGATTACAAAAATTAGAATACCGTGGTTATGACAGTGCTGGAGTGGCATTGCATAAAGGTGAGCAGATCGATGTTTACAAAAAAACAGGTAAAGTCGCAAACTTGGAGGAGTTTGTGTATGGCAAAGATCTACAGTCGACCACAGGGATAGGCCACACCCGTTGGGCTACCCATGGTGAACCTTCTGATCGGAATGCACATCCGCATTATTCCAACAGCGGACGTATTGCAATGATTCATAATGGCATCATTGAAAACTATGCTTCCTTAAAATCAGAATTAATCAATAAAGGTTATACGTTTAAAAGTGATACCGATACAGAGGTTCTGGTCAACTTTATCGAAGAGATCCAATTGCAGAATGAATGCTCTTTAGAAGAAGCGATTCGTATTGCTTTGAAACGGGTCGTAGGGGCCTATGTGATTCTTGTATTGGAGGCAGGTCATCCGGATCGTATTATTGCAGCGCGTAAAGGAAGTCCTTTGGTGATTGGTATCGGTAAAAATGAGCATTTTTTGGGTTCAGATGCTTCCCCGATGCTAGCATACACCAAAGAAGTTGTTTACATCAATGACTACGAACTGGCCATTATCACTCCGGAGGAGTTGATCCTTAAAAATCTGGGTAATGAGCGCATCACGCCTTATGTCCAAAAATTGGATCTGGAGCTGTCGGCTATTGAAAAAGGTGGCTTTGATCACTTTATGTTGAAAGAAATCTTCGAGCAACCGCAAACGATCTTTGACTCCATGCGTGGACGTCTGGATCTGCAATCCCATCAGATTACATTGAGTGGCATTGAAAAATTTGCGAATGAGATCAGCAATACCAATCGCATTGTGATTGTTGCCTGTGGTACGAGCTGGCATGCCGGACTTATTGCAGAATATGTTATTGAGGAATTATGCCGTATTAATGTAGAAGTTGAATATGCGTCGGAATTCCGCTACCGTAATCCGGTTATTCATCCGGGGGATGTTATCTTGGCGATTTCCCAAAGTGGTGAAACGGCTGATACATTGGTTGCATTGGAAAATGCAAAAAAACAAGGCGCCATCATATTGGGTGTTGTCAATGTTGTCGGATCTTCTATCGCCCGACTTTCGGATGCAGGTGCCTATACACATGCTGGACCAGAAATCGGTGTGGCGAGTACAAAAGCTTTTACGGCACAGTTGACTGTATTGAACCTGATCGCCTTAAAGATTGCTTCTTTGAGAGGTTCGATCAGCGAGGAACGTTATCAAAAACTTGCACAGGAATTAAACGAGGTGCCTGAGAAGGTCGAGTGGATTTTGGATACGCAGGTTGATAAAATCAAAGCCATTGCCAAAAAGTACAAAGATGCCCGAGACTTTCTTTTCTTGGGTAGGGGGTATAATTTCCCGGTTGCACTGGAAGGTGCGCTTAAACTCAAGGAAATTTCCTATATCCATGCCGAAGGTTATCCTGCAGCAGAAATGAAACATGGTCCTATCGCATTGGTTGACGAGAACTTGCCGGTTGTTTTTATCGCTACAAAAGATGCTTATCACGAGAAGATTGTTTCAAATATTCAGGAGATCAAAGCGCGTAAAGGAAAGATTATATCGGTGGTTACCAAAGGCGATGCTGTTTCAGAAAATTTATCGGATGATTTTATGGAAATTCCGGAGGCCGATGAGATCATTGCTCCATTGATTTCGGTTGTACCATTGCAACTGCTATCGTATTATATTGGTGTAGAGCTAGGCTTGGATGTGGACAAACCACGTAACCTGGCGAAGTCGGTAACTGTAGAGTAAGGAGGCCGATGAGTGTATTGAAGAAGAAACCTTTGGAACATCTGGGATATGGATTTATCCCAGATGAGTTTATTCCAGCAGGACAGGACGAATATACCCTGCGCTTTCAGCAAAACCCGCGTAATGACTACCGTGATCTGACGGAAACGGAGGTTCAACAGTTGATCAACAATGGAAACTGGTCCAGCGACTGGTCCAAGGTTAAGGTATCGGAAGTCTTTGATCCGAATCAGGTTCAGCACTGTAAATTCTATGGTCTGGTCCGTATCGGCAATCTGAGTCCAAGTTACCTGGATTACCGCAATTTGCAGCTGCCCATTGGCCTGTATCATTCGACGATCATCAGTTCGGACTTTGGCGACGATGTTGCTGTCCACCATGTGGGTTACTTGTCCTACTTTATTGTTGGTAATGAAGTGCTGTTGAGCCAGATCAAGGAAATGGAGACGGGCAGTACAGCCAAATTCGGTAATGGTATTCTCCGTGATGGTGAAGAGTCAGAAAAACGGATCGAGCTGGAGCTCTGCAACGAAAATGGTGCCCGTTCGGTTTACCCTTTTGATGGCATGCAGGCTGCAGATGTGTACCTATGGACCCGCAATCGACATGATCATGCTTTACAGCAGCGATTTGGAGAACTGACTGATCAGAAATTTGGAGGTCAACGGGGCTATTACAGCCAGATTGGCGACCGTTGCGTCATCAAAAATACGTTAACGATCAAGAATGTGAAGATCGGGACTGATGCTTATATCAAAGGGGTCAGTAAGCTGAAAAATGTTACCGTCAATTCCTCGCAGGAATCGTATACACAGATCGGTGAAGGCTGTGAGCTTGTTAATGGAATTATTGGCTATGGCTGTCGTATATTTTACGGCGTTAAAGCTGTACGTTTTATCTTGGCTTCCTATTCGCAGTTGAAATATGGCGCGCGTCTGATCAACTCTTATTTGGGCGACAACTCGACAATTTCCTGTTGTGAAGTGTTAAATTCCTTGATTTTTCCAGCGCATGAACAGCATCATAACAACTCGTTTTTATGTGCGGCATTGGTGATGGGCCAAAGTAATATGGCTGCTGGAGCAACCGTAGGATCCAATCACAACTCCAGAGCTGCGGATGGTGAAATTATTGCGGGACGTGGTTTTTGGCCTGGGCTCTGTGTGAGCCTAAAACATAACTCCAGATTTGCGTCGTATTGCCTTATTGTAAAAGGGGATTTTCTGCATGAACTGGATATCAAGTTGCCTTTTACCTTAGTGAGCAATGACGTACAACATGATCAACTGGTCTTGATTCCGGGGTATTGGTTTATGTACAATATGTATGCTTTGGTACGGAATGCCAATAAGTATGCGGCGCGAGACAATCGACATTTCAAAAACCAATATTTTGAATACGATATGTTGGCACCGGATACGGTGAACGAGATGTTCGAAGGGATGGATATGCTGGCCTTGGCTGTGGCAGATAGTCTCCACACTGCAGTTGGGAAGGATAAGCACGAACGTATTGTTGCCGGCCGGGCGCTGCTTGCCAACAACATGGACCTGAAAGATCAGACAATTGTGCTGCAAGGAGCCGAAAATTCACGCAGACCGACTGTTATTCAGAAGGTTGGCGAGGCTTATCATTTATATCGTTCGTTTATTAAATACTATGGTGTACTGCACCTGATGGATGCCCTCGAGGAAGGCCAGTCACTGCAGGATATTATTGGAGCCTTATCGGGTAGATCGCGTACGAGCTGGGAAAATATAGGTGGACAGCTGATCGAAAGCAATGCCCTGCAAACTTTCCTGGATGACGTCAAATCAAAAAAAATAGATTCATGGGATGATATTCATGAATTCTATCATGATAAAAGTAAAGCATACCCCTTAGATAAACGTGAACATGCACTCTTGTCTTTAATAGAAGTCTTAAATTTGGAAGGTATGGTTTTATCAACAGATAAAATTGTATCTTTGTTGGATCAGGCGCTTGGACACCGGATCTGGATTGGTGAACAGATTTATAAATCCCGTGCCAAAGACTACAATAATCAGTTCAAAAACATGGTTTATGCCAATGATGAAGAACGTGATATTGTGGTAGGAAAATTGGAGGAAAATTCTTTTATCAATCAACAACAAAAAGAATTAGAGATATTTAAGATAAGGGTTGCTAATTTGAAAGGGCAATTTTAAAAGAAAGGCTTCCGCTCGGAAGCCTTTTCTTTTTTTTGTGAATCACGTATTAGCGGTCTTAACAGTTGGTAATGTCCCAAAAGTGGCGTTGTAGATTCTTTTTCTGCGATAGCCAGAAGCGGTCAAACTTTGATTTCTTCCAGCGCTGTGAAGCGCATCGCAGGTCCTTAGTCGTTGATCTTATCAAGTGGTTTGCGTTTATTATCTTTGATTTGCTTAAAGTGGCTTGGCGTCAATCCGGTTACTTTTTTGAATTGATTGCTTAAATAAGCAACACTGGAGTAATTGAGTTTATAGGCAATTTCACTCAAGGTAAGTTCATCGTAAACCAATAACTCTTTGACATATTCAATTTTCTGGCCGATGAAGTATTTTTCGATGGTTATGCCTTCAACATCCGAAAAAAGATTGGAGATGTAGTTGTAATCATGGTGCACCTTCGTGCTGATGATTTCGGAAAGATTAAGGGGGGTATCGTTATGTTGATTACGGATAAGATCCAATACGACATGTTTTACTTGTTCGATGATGACGGTTCTTTTATCGTCAATGAGTTCAAAACCAAGTGCCGAAAAATTTGAGGCAAGTTGCTTGCTCTCCGCTTTGGTCAGCTCTTCTTCAATCTCAACCTGCCCCAAAGAAATATGCTTAACATGGAGATTGAGCTTAGCCAATTCATTTTCAACAACCATAATGCATCTATTGCATACCATATTCTTTATTGCAAGTTTCATATATCAATTATTACTGATTTGTGTATGCATCCTATGGTTTCATGAATGCTTCGCATGTTGTCTTTTAGAGGTCCTACGGAATATCCTGTTGATTTTATGTAGGTATATTTAATTCTTGGATGCCCTGCATGCTGTGATGCGGTCATCGGTATTTGTGCTTATCACATTGGATATTCCATCGGAATTATTTTAAATACAAGTTACTAATGTAAACTCAAAAATCGATAATTTATTAGACATGGAGTTGTAATATTTAGGGTTTATCTTGTAGTATTTTGAAAACCGTGTGTGGAAAAAAAGGACGGAATGGCTAATCGGCCAGCGGATGAGCGTAATAGGCGTAATGGGCGGGCCATTCGGCGCTTTAGCCTTGAGGTCGTTAGGGGTATGTTTCAGTCAAGAGTTATTTTAGTGAAGTCTTTATTCCAGTAAAGTCCTTATTTCAGTTAGGGATTTATTTCAATAGCTGTGCCTATCGGAACAGCATCAAAAAGTTCGTCAATCTCTGCGTTTGTAAGTGCCATACAACCGAAAGTCCAGTCCATGTGGCGCTGCAATTTACCGATAAAGCCTAGTCCGTTTCGAAGTCCGTGGATCTTGATGTCGCTACCGACATCTTTTCCTAAACTTTTGGCGTGGGCAATATCCTGTTCATTTGGGTAGGAGACCCCCAGGTTTTTGTGATAGCTGCTATATTGATTTTTATCGTTGATCGTGTAAAGCCCTTCGGGTGTTTTTAAATCGCCTTCAAATTCTTTGGCGCCCAAAGGTTGGCCGCCCAATGAAATACGGTAAGACTTCAGGAGCTTTCCCTTACTATAAGCCAATAGTGTTCTTTTTGATTTATAGACGATAAGCTTGTCTACTTTGGCATGCTGATCCAACGTTGGTTCTGGATAAAGATTATAGCCTATCAGGCCCAGGCAAAGTAAGACGAGGAGGCTGATTACTGTTTTTAAAACTATTCGAAGATTTCTTGGTCGCTTCATCTCGGAGATTGTTAGCTAATGGATAAAATGTTTGGACCGAGTGCCTAACCTAGGACCCTGCACTCGGTCTAAACATGTATTTTAATGCTGCCACTTAGAATTCGCGGTCAACATCTTTGTCGCCACGTCCCGAGAGGTTCACAATAGCGACTTTGTTTTTGTCTTTTAGCAATTTCACCGCAAGGGCAACAGCATGGGATGATTCAATGGCCGGAATAATACCTTCCAGTCGGGAAAGTAGCTTGTAGGCATCGATCGCCTCTGCATCTGTCACAGGGTGGTAGTTTGCGCGATTGCTATCTTTTAGCTGGGCATGTTGTGGCGATATCCCCGGGTAATCAAGGCCTGCAGACACCGAGGTTGACGGGATCGGATTGCCCTCATCATCGACAAGGCAGTACGAAAAGGTTCCCTGGAATACGGTTGGTTTGCCAAAAGAAAGTGTCGCAGCTGTTTTTGGATAAGTTCCGGTGCCACCGCCTTCGCCACCATGAATTTCGACCTCATGATCATCGAGAAAACCCGAAAATAAGCCAATGGCATTTGATCCGCCACCTACACAGGCGAAGATGCTGTCTGGAAGGCGCCCTTCCTGATCAAGTATCTGCTGGCGTGCTTCCTTACCGATAACGCTTTGAAAATAGCCGACCATTTTTGGATAGGGGTGTGGGCCAACGTGCGATCCCAGTAGATAATAAGATGTTGGATTTTCAACGTAATACATCAAGGCCGCATCGACGGCATCCTTCAATGTACGGCTACCTAAGTTGGTCGTTACAACTTCGGCGCCCAACAATTCCATACGTTTGACGTTAAGGGCCTGGCGTGCAGCGTCGATTTCGCCCATAAATACTTTACAGGGGATGTTTAACAATGCTGCAGCTGTTGCAGTTGCAACACCATGTTGACCGGCGCCAGTTTCGGCAATGATCTCTGTTGCTCCCATCTGCTTGGCCAGAAGAATTTGACCGATACAGTTGTTTATTTTGTGGGAACCAGTATGGTTGAGATCTTCCCGCTTTAAATAGATTTTGGAACCGATATAATCGCTTAAATTCTTGGCGTAGTATAAAGGTGAGGGACGGCCGACATAATGTTTTAAGATCGCAATAAACTCTTTCTGAAATTCTTCTTTTTGGACATGGCTATCGAAAAAAGCAGCCAGTTTATTTAATTGCTCTTCCAGTACCGGGGGGATATAAGATCCGCCGTACGCTCCATATTGACCATTGTATTGAAGCATCTTTTCGTTTGCTTCGACAGATGCTGCTTGTGTTAGACTCATTTTAGGCTTAAGTTTCTTGTTGTAAAAGGATATATTATTTATTGAAGCCTAATATAGTAATCTTTGCAGGTATTGGAAAAAAAACAAGGCATCTTTTCTAGAAAAGATGCCTGTTAAATCGTGTATTTGCAAATAAGGGCATATTGCGCCCTGTTTTAAGCTTTGGTTTTCCGGAAGATAAAGTAGAAGCCTACCAAAATAAAAGGTATACTCAGTAATTGGCCCATGTTTAAAGCCATGCTTTGCTCGAAGGCTTCCTGATCAATTTTAAAATGTTCCAAGACCATGCGTGCACCAAATAATAAGACTAGGAATATGCCAAATAATTGACCTTTTTGGCGATTGGGATTCGATTTGAATAGGGAACCGATGATGATAAAGATCAAAATATAAGCGATTGCTTCATAAAGCTGTCCCGGATGGCGCGGTACATTGTCGACACGTTCAAACACGATAGCCCAAGGTAAATCTGTAGGGGTACCAATTATTTCAGAATTGAAGAAGTTTCCGATACGGATAAGTGCACCGGCAATAGGGACTACGACAACCAATCGGTCCGCTAGCCAAAGAAAGTCGGTTTTTGTTTTTCTGCAGAATAAATATAACGCGAGAATAATGCCGATGGCGCCGCCGTGAGAAGCCAAACCTGCAAAGCCGGTGATATGAAATCCTGTTTTATCCCATTTAAATGGAAGGAATATTTCAAGTATATGATCTTTGTAATAGTCAAAATCGTAAAATAGGCAGTGTCCTAATCGAGCTCCGATCAAAGTGCCCAGGAAAATATAAATTGAAAGCTGATCCAGCTGTTCTTGTGTGCGGCCTTCCTTTTTGAATATACGCAACATGATTACGTATGAAACAAAAAACGCTAATAACCAGCATAAGGCATAATAGCGAAGGGCAAAGGCGCCAAAGTTGAACATTTCCGGGTCAATATTCCAATGTATTGCACTTAATATTGAATTCATAAATTTTATAGCTGTTTAAATTACTTTGGAGTAAAGATAAGCTTTAATCTCATTTTTTATTCCTACAATTTGTTTTTAAATATAATATCATTGGGCTGCGAACTTAATTGATTCATCGTGAATGAAATATTGTCTTTTGCTGATCCTTTTTACTAAAATAAGGGGCTATGATCTAAAATAAATTGCGCAAACAATATTTCAAAAAACATTTTTACTTTTGCATTTCATTGAAATTTTCATATTTTGACGAAAGTAAATAGAAAAGGAAAAGATGGCAGAAAAAAACAAGAAAAAAGAGCCGAAGCACAACGCGGTTGTGACTAAAGATTCGCTTTCATTTTTTGAAAAATATATCAATAATGCTTCTCCTACAGGATTTGAGTGGGAAGGACAGCGACTGTGGTTGGATTATTTGAAGCCTTATGTCGATGATACATTCGTCGACAACTACGGTACAGCTGTAGGGGTAATCAATCCAAAAGCGGAGTATAAGGTCGTTATAGAGGCGCATGCGGATGAGATTTCTTGGTTTGTCAATTACATTACCAAAGATGGGCTGATCTATGTGATTCGTAACGGTGGTTCGGATCACCAGATAGCACCGTCTAAGCGCGTGAATATCCATACGGAAAAGGGTATTGTCAAAGCTGTATTTGGCTGGCCTGCAATTCATACACGTTCGGGAGAAAAAGAAGAAAATCCTTCGTTGAAAAATATCTTTTTGGACTGCGGCTGTAGCACCAAAGAAGAGGTTGAAGCCCTGGGTATACATGTGGGCTGTGTTATTACTTATGAAGATACATTCTCTATCCTCAACGACCGTTATTATGTTGGGCGGGCTATGGACAATCGTGCCGGTGGTTTTATGATCGCTGAGGTTGCTCGTTTGCTAAAAGAGAATAAAAAGAAATTGCCATTTGGATTATATATCGTAAAT
>PJUE01000733.1_pt1 | contig 15441 bp, 12 predicted proteins | sample 1512171 | NCBI WGS metagenome assembly PJUE01 (sample SAMN08177674, study PRJNA422409) | Feces metagenome, whole genome shotgun sequencing project. | isolation source: Chicken feces (3) enriched on wood chips: alkali lignin treatment | host: Gallus gallus | place: USA: Madison | collected 2015-01-15
CCCATCATGAAGCCGACCACGCGGGCCAGCGACATGCGTGCCACGCTCGAGATGCCCGGAGGCACAAGACACAGTTCCCCCAGCGTGTGCAGACCGTAGAGCAGCAGCATGTAGACCATCGGCACGAGGGCCTCGCCACTTGCCGCTATGCCCTGCACCAGTACCAGGAACCCTCCGCCAAGCAGGGCTAGACCCAGCGCGAACTTCATGGCTATCCCTGGCTCTCTGCCGGTCCGCGAGAGCACGGTCCAGAGCTTCGCCAGCACTGGCGCCATGAACAGGATGTAGATCGAATTCAGTGCCTGGAACATGGAGGCGGGGATGGCATAGCCCAGGAACTCGCGGTCCAGTCGGCGTTCCGTGAACAGGTTAAGTGATGATCCCGCCTGTTCGTAGAGTGCCCAGAACAGCACGGATACGAGGATCAGGCCGCCGCCTGCGAGCATTCCCGTCGACGCCCTGGAATCGTCCTGCCGCCACGCGGTCCACAGGATGAATAAAGCCACCGCGAAGCCTGAGGCGCCAAGGACATACTGGACAATGATTCCATCCGTGATCAGCCAGCTCGCGACCGGTATGCCAAGCAGCGCTCCCGTTACTGTCAGCGCCAGCCAGCGGCGGCCGTGGCTTTGCCAACGCGGCGACGAAGGCGTTCCATGACCATCGAACGCGCGGGTTCCACAAAGGAACTGGACGAGGCCGATGATCATCCCGAGGCCAGCCGCGCCAAAGCCCCATGACCAGCCCCATGTCTCACCGAGCCAGCCGGCGATGAGCGCTCCCAGCGCGGCTCCAACGTTGATCCCAAGGTAGAAGATCGTGAAACCTGAATCGCGAAGGGCGTCATCGCGGTCATAGAGGCTATTGAGAAGCGCAAGGCAGTTCGGCTTGAGAAACCCGGTGCCCACTACGATGAAGGCCAGTGCGGCGAAGAACGGGGCATGATCGGAGTGCGGCCAGAGGCGTTCGTTCTCCAGCGCGAGAAGCAGATGGCCCGTCGTGATGAGAAGACCGCCAAGGATAATCGCGTTGCGGTAGCCGATCAAACGATCGGCGATGAGGCCGCCGATCAGCGGCGTGACGTAGACCAGCGATGTGTAGCTGCCATAAATGAGGTACGCATTGCGATCATCGAAGCCGATCTGCCCGACAAGGTACAGAATCAGAAGGGCACGCATGCCGTAATAGGAAAAGCGCTCCCACATCTCGATGAGGAAGATGAAACGCAGACCCTTGGGATGATGGGATCCGCCCTGTACGGACCTTGCCGTCACGCCGGACCTGCGTCGATGCCGGCCCACAGCGCGTGTTCGACGAATCGGCCGATGGCGAGCACGCGATGATCGAACCCGCCGGTTGCCATGATGGAAAGGCCGACGGGCGGTTCGCCGGGCGCTTGGCAAGGTACGGTCAGAGCGCAGCCGTCGATGAAGTTCGCCACGGCAGTATTGCGTAGCGCCAAGCCGTTGAAGTGGCCAAAGCCCTGGGCATCGGCGACTTCGGATACACGGGGAGGCAGGATCGGCACGGTCGGCAGGATGATGGCATCCGCCTGCTGCATCACCGCTTCGGCCGTGCGGGTGAGATCGGCGCGCAGGGCACGCAGATCATCGAGACGGGATGTTTGCTCGGCGCCTAGAGCAAACCGATTGAACACCATGGGATCGACTCGTTCGGCGATCTCGATGAGCATCTTCGAGTGGCGTCTCCAACCCTCGATCGTGGCGAAGCTTCCGGTCGCAACCAGTTCTCCTGCAAGCGAAAAAGCATCTGCGGGAAGGATCACCAGCTTCGCGCCGGCGCCTTCGAGGATCGCGAGAGCACGATCGTATGCCGCCATCACTTCGGGGTCGCATCCGTCGAGCAGATAGGACCCTGGAATTGCAAGGGTCGGCGGCCCGGACAGTGGCGCCAATTTAAGATCTTCACCTGCGAGGATTGCATCAATCAGCGCGCAGCAGGCGACACTGTTGGCGATGGGGCCGAGCGAATCGAGGCTGGCTGATAATTCGAAGCAGCCATCTCTTGGCACGCGCCGGGCAGTGGGTTTGAAGCCGGTGAGGCCGCAGAACGCCGCAGGGGTCCGGATCGAGCCCCCCGTGTCGCTGCCGATGCCTGCCACCGCCATGGCATCGGAGACCGAAACGGCGGCTCCCGATGATGATCCCCCAGCAACCCGGCTCTCATCGCGCTGCCAAGGCGTAAGCGGATTGCCGAAGTGCGGATTGAGGCCGAGACCGGAGAATGCGAATTCGGTCATGTTCGTCTTGCCGATCAGCACCGCTCCGGCCGCACGCAGGCGCTCAACAACCGTTGCATCCCTTTGCGCCGGCGCCGCGTGACTAAGGGCGATGCTCCCGGACCGGGTCGGTTCGCCCTCAACGTCGCAAAGATCCTTCACAGATATCGGAAGGCCCTCAAGGAGCGAACGGGCGCGCCCTTCTCGCAGCCGCAGGTCGCTTGCGGCTGAGGCCAGTCTTGCTTGCTCGTCGTAGATCCGCGTGAACGCCACGCTACCCTGGCCGGCCGGATCGTGGGCCCGATCAAGTGCGGCGCCGACCAGTCCGGTACTGCTTGCGGTGCCTTCGCGCAACTGGCCGGAGAGAACCTCAACCTTCCAGGGCTGCGGGCTCGGCATTGTTTTCATGGCTGGTAGGTGTCCGGATGTTGATTGCGGAGCGATTCCGCCTTATATTCAAGTCACTTTCCCTCAATGCAAATGTATTTTTTCTTGTACAGATGATTTGCACCTGTTTCAAAGAGGTGCACGGCAAGCTACATGCGCGCCAAAGCACGGATTTAAGGATGGTGATGCAGTCAACTGATAGCCAGAAGCCGGCGGAGGCCGACGATGCCCTGCGCATCGGCGCAAGGATACGCCATGCCAGGTTGATGCGCTGCCTCAGCCTGCGCGACCTGTCGAGCGCAGCGGGATGTTCCGAGAGCTTCGTCTCGAAGATTGAAAACGGCAAGGCGCAGCCGTCGCTTTCGATGCTCAGCAAGATCGTGAAGGTGCTCGGCGCCGATCTGGCGGACATGTTCTCGCCTCAGCACGACGAGTCGGAAAATGTGAAGGTGGTGCGGGCCGGTGCCGTTGCACAATTCAACGCAGATGCCAGGACCAAGGCCAAGGGCATCTCGATGATTCGGCTCTCGCCAAGCGAGCAGGGCTCTCTTCTCCAGACCACAATCCATGTGGTCCCTCCCGGTGCATCTGTGGATCACGACTTTACGCATGAAGGCGAGGAAGTTGGTTTCGTCCTCGAGGGCGAGGTTGAATTTCACGTTAGCGGCGAGATTCATGTCCTGGGTGAAGGGGACTCCATCTTCTACGCAAGTCACCTCCCGCATGGCTATACCAACAAGGGCGATCGGCAGGCGCGTATTCTCTGGACCGGCACGCCGCCCACCTGGCGAAAGCAGCTGCGTCCGCTCAGCTGAGCGGGATGGAGCCCAAGGCAAGTTTCCTGATCTGATATCAAGTTACTTGACAATGTCCTGGCGGAAGCGGTGTAGCAGTGTCATGCAGCATTCCGACCGCTTCTACTGGGATAACCACGTCTACCTGCCGGAGCGCCCCGGTTCCTCCGCGATCGACGGGCTCGAGCGGCACCGTGAGGCAGGGTTTGGCGCCGTCATGCTCAACGTCGGCGATGCAGATGCGGGGCTTGAATTCGTCATCCGGATGATCGCCCACGTCCGGTCGTGGATCGACCGGAACCACGACCGCTTTCTTCTCATTGAAAATGTTAGCGACATCGGGCGCGCGCGCCTTGACGGCAAGCTGGCGGTCGGTCTGAACCTGGAAGGGCTGTTCGCGATCGGCGAGCAGATCGAGATGCTCTCTCTCCTGCGTGATCTGGGCCTGCGCTGGGCGCTATTCGTCTACAACCGCCGCAATCTCATGGGATGCGGCGTGCACGATCCGGTCGATGACGGCCTGACGCAACTTGGGCGCAAGGCCGTCATCGAAATGGATCGGCTGGGTATAATCAAGTGCCTCAGCCATACCGGACACCGTACGGTGTATGATATCCTGTCGCATAGCACCCGTCCCTGCATGTTTTCGCATTCCAATTCGGCCGCGCTCTGGCCTCACCCGCGGAACATTCCCGACGCCCTTATCCGCGCCTGCGCCCAAACCGGCGGGGTCATTGGCATCAATGGGATAGCTTCGTTCCTGGGCGACGGACCCGCCAGCGCCGAACGAATGGCGGACCATATTGACCATGTCGCGCAGGTCGCCGGTATTGAACATGTCGCAATCGGCACAGACTATGGATATGAGGCTGCGGGCGAGGCGCCCAGCCGTTATCCGGGTGCCCCCCTGCTCAGCGATTTCTGGCCATCCGCGCAGGGCTACTCGGTCAAGCACGAGCCTTCGTCACTCGGACCTGAGCAGATCGCCAAGGTCTTCGAGAATCTCCTCGATCGCGGATACTCAGCCGGAGACCTCGACCTTGTTGCATCAGGCAACATGCTTCGAGTTGCCGAGGCGGTCTGGGGGCCTGGCGATACGCCAAATCAATTATCTTGAGTTATGAGACTGAAAGAGTAATAGGAGGAAAGATACTTTCATACGAGGCACCATGAGGGGATTCCTAGCAGCGGGCCTGGCGATGTTCGCCAGCGTTGAGGCGACGGCCCAAGCATCTCGGTTTTCCACCGAGGGATTGTCCCGGCATGTAGAGGCCCTCGCCTCGCCCTCTTTTGAAGGACGGGCGCCCGGAACCGAAGGCGAGCGCCGCACGATCGATTACATCGTCCAGGCTTTTCACGATGCCGGCCTCCAACCCGGAGCGGAGCAGGATCATGACGGGAAGCGTGGGTGGCTCCAGAAGGTCCCGATCGAGGAGTTCACGATTGAAGGCACTCCGCGGCTGCTGATGCACCTTGGGGGCGCTTCCCGTTCCCTGACCCAGCAGAAGGACATTGCGCTTGCCAGCCGGTCCGAAGCAAAACGTATCGCCCTAAAGGACGCGCCCCTCGTCTTCGTGGGATTTGGCATCGACGCGCCGGAAAAGCGCTGGGACGACTTTAAGGGTATCGACCTTCACGGGAAGATCGCCCTGGTCCTCATCAATGATCCAGATCACGACCGGGACATGGGAGGGCGCTTCGCCGGCCCCACCATGACCTACTATGGCCGCTGGGACTACAAGCTGGCCGAATTGTCCCGTCAGGGTGCCCTGGGTGTGCTGATCATTCATGAACAGCCCGCCGCGCTTGCTGACTGGGACGGCATGGCGCATTTCTTCACGCTCCCGCAGCTCGACTTGCAGCGCTCTGCGCGCACGCTGCGCAACTGCGAGATCGAGGGCTGGATCACCGCCGAACTGGCGCGTGACATCTTTCGCAGTGCCGGGCGCGATTACGATAGCGACAAGCGCAGCGCCGCCAGCCCCGACTTCAGGCCGGTGACGCTGCGCAATACCTCATTCAGTGCGTCGTTCGAGCTTCGTCATCGCACGTTCGAAAGCCATAATGTCGTTGGACGTATCGAGGGGGGAAAGCGCTCTGACGAGGCAGTCATCCTCTCCGCACACTGGGATCATCTGGGCATCGCCGATCCCGACGCGAGTGGCGATACGGTCTATCACGGCGCGCAGGACAACGCGGCGGGCGTTGCAGGGCTGATTGAACTTGCGCGCGTTCTCGCGAAGGAACCGAAGTCGCCGCGCACGATCACTTTCCTCGCGCTGACCGGTGAGGAGAAAGGACTGCTCGGGGCGTCCTATTATGCACTGCATCCTGCAACGCGACTCGATCGCACCGTGGCGGATATCAATCTCGACGCTCCAGACATGAAGGGCCCAACTCACGACATCAGCCTATGGGGGATCGGCAAGAGCAGCCTCGAGAGCGAAGTTGCGGAGATGGCGCAGCACGCGGGACGACACTTTGCGATCAATCCACGCTTCTCGGCGGGATACTACTTTCGTGCCGATCATTTCGCCTTCGCGCGCGCCGGGGTGCCTGCCGTCACGTTCGGATCAGGGATCGACCTGATCGAGGGCGGCCCCGAGGCTGGCAAGGCCGCCGAGGCTGATTACTACGACCACATCTACCACACACCTGCGGATCGCTGGTCGAAGCAGCTCGACTTCTCAGGGTTCGCAAGCGATCTGGAACTCGTTGCCGATCTAGCGCGCAATCTATCAGGTGACATGCCCTTCCCGACCTTCGCATCGGATTCGGACTACCGGACCGCGCAGGATCGCCTCCGCCGCGGACCCACTGCGGCCCAACCCTGACCTCAATTCGCGAGACGCTACCGTCCGCCATTCGGCGCGTTCCCGTCATCATCTCTGCGGAGACTGTCACATGTCGAATTCGTTGAAGCCGATACTTCTCGCAGGAGCAGCGCTCTGCGCCGCGTCATCGCCGATTCCCGCCCAAGCGGCTGATGCCCGATATGACGGGGAAAGTCCGCAAAATCAGGACTCCGTGACCGGTGACATCGTCGTCAGCGCGACGCGGCGGGATACGACTGTCCAGTCGGCGCCTATCAACATTGCCGCTGTATCGAGCGAGCGGATCAGCGAGCGCGGTCTCACCAATCTGCGCTCCCTTACCCAGCTCGTTCCGGGTATCTACACGCCGGACAACGGGCCTCGTGCCGCCTCGCTTCTGATCGTGCGGGGCCTGAATGCGGACCCGCTCGGTCTTACGGAATACGGCAATGCGGCAGGTGGCACCGTCGCGACCTATGTCGGCGAAGTGCCCTTCTACATTGATCTGCGCCCGATCGACCTCCAACGTGTCGAGTTCCTAGCAGGACCACAAGGCACATTGTACGGCGCGGGAACACTGGCAGGCGCAATTCGCTACATTCCCAACCGGCCTCAATTCGACAAATTGTCGGGCGAAGTGCGCGCTGATTTCTATGGCTACACGCACGGCAACGCGCCGAGTGCAAGCATTGGCGCGACAATCAATATCCCGATCACTGAAAATCTCGCTTTTCGGGGATCGTTCGAGCGTGCTGACGATACCGGCTTCATCGACCAGCCGTTTGTCGTGCGCCAGCCCGGGGTATCCAAAGCCGATCCCGATTGGACCAATCCTGCTGCTGTGGACGCCAACCTTCATAGCGTCCGCGGTACGAACGCCTATCGCATGAATTCCGGTCGTGCCGCGCTGCGGTGGGCGCCCGGCGACGCGCTCGAAGCCAATCTCTCCTACTACTACCAGTACACGCACGCCGACGGGCGTCAGGCCAGCAGCCACGGCCTCACCGACTTCCCGATCGAGATCGGCAAGTACGAGAACGCCAAGCGCGTGCTGGAGCCGAACCGGCGTACAAATCACATGCTCGCGCTTGAGCTACTTGCCGACCTCGATTTCGCGGATCTGACATCATCGACTGCGAGGTCCTGGTATCGGGACGATGGCGGGCGCGATCAAACCGACCTGCTGATCAATCTAGACTTTGGTTACGAGGTATTTCCGGAGTTCACTGCTTACACGAACGAGATCGGGAAGGAGGATCGGTTCGTCCAGGAGCTGCGTTTGGTCTCGAAGAACGAAGGCCCCTTTTCCTGGATTATCGGCGGCTATTACAGCCATGCGAGGTCCTCGCAGTCGAGCGCGGAGTACACTCCAGGCTACAGCCAGTACCTGTATGGCCTAGGCCAGGCCGCACAGATCCGGCCGGACGATCTAGAGTATTACTACCTGCTCAAGAGCCGTCTGTCAGAAAGCGCGGCTTACGGAGAGGTCTCTTACAAGATCACGCCATCCTGGCAGGTGACCGCAGGCGCACGCTATTATCAATACTCGCTCAAGACACAGCAAGCCTCCGATCTGCCACTCTATAACACCATCAGCGGCGCCGCCGGTCCCGATGACGTCACGCTGGCATTTGTCCCGGGTGGGCAGAAGGACCACGGGTTCCTGTTCAAGGCCAATATGTCCTATACGTTCTCGCCGACTGCACTGGGCTATGCGACCTTTAGCCAGGGGTATCGCATCGGAAATTCCAATGGTGTGACGCCATGCCCCGAGCCGGTTCCGGCCAAGGCGATCTGCGGCCTTCCCGGTGAGATCGCCTACGCGCCTGACAAGACCAACAATTTCGAAGTGGGCCTGAAAACGCAGTGGTTCGATCGGAAGCTGACGGTTAACCTCGCCGCCTACTATATCGACTGGAAGGATCCACACGTTGCCTCTGTCACCACCAACGGACTTCAATCGATAACCGTTAACGGCGGCGGTGCGCAAACCACCGGTTTTGAGATAGCCCTCGCCGCCCGGCCGACGTCGAGACTGTCGATCCATGCGTCCTACGCCTACACCGATCCCAAGCTGACGGCTTTCAGCCCGGCGCTCATCGACTCGCGCGACAGTCCGACCGGCTTCCTCGACGGCGAGAAGGGTGACAGGCTTCCAGGTTCACCAAAGAATACCGGAAATCTCGGTATCGACTATGCCGTGCCGTTGAGCAGCAGCAAGACACTCACATTCGGTTACAACGCCTCCGGTCAGAGCAACGTTTTCACCAAAACCGGCGATCGCGGAAATGCCTACCTTCTGCATGGGTTCGTACGGCACGATATCTCCGCCACACTGGCGGGGGAGACCTGGTCGATCACGGCTTACTGCAATAATCTCTTCGACAAGTATTCCGAAGTCGGCACCACCCGCTATTCGCCGGACTATTTCAGGGCGGTGAGCGATGCACAGGGCAACCCTGTGTACGTCCGCTCGTTCCAAACCTATGTGCTCCCACCAAGGCAGTTCGGATTGCGAGCGCGTAAGACTTTCTGAAATCGCCGTTGCGAGGTTCATTGCTCGTTGGGCTGAAATATCAGCCGTAGAGAGTCTTCTCGGCGCTGGTCATCGCTGGCGCCGAGAAAACCATTCTGCTGCCAACGGTATCAATCGTCGTCGAGTACCAGTTCGGCCGCCGCGTCGATGATCGCGTCCACGTCGAGGCGGTAAGTCCGGTAGAGATCGTAGAGGTCCCCCGTCTGCCCGAAGCGGTCGGTGCCGAGCGGACTGACGCGCATGCCCTTGACCCCGCCCAGCCACGACAGCGCCCCCGGCGAGCCGTCCAGCACCGTCACCAGCCCCGCCCCCGGCGCCAGCGTGCCCAGCAAGGTCTCCGCATGGCTCGGCGCCTGCTTCTGCCCGTTCCAGCGCGCCGCCCGCCGCGCCGACCAGCCCCGATGGAGCAGGTCCGGCGAGGTCACGTTGAGCAGGCCGATACCCGGCAGGTCTTCCGCCAGCTCTTCCCACGCCGCCAGCGCCTCGGGCGCCACGACGCCGGAGAAGGCGATCGCCGCCTGCGCGTCCGGCCCCGGCTTCTTCAGCCAGTATCCGCCCTTCAGCGCATCGGCCTGCCAGTCGTCGCCCTCGCGCTCCACCTGCGGGATCGCGCGGGTCGAGAGGCGCAAGTAGACCGAGCCGCCGTCCTCGCGCTGCATGTGTTCGAACGACCAGCCCATGATCAGCGCCAGTTCGTCGGCGAAGGCCGGGTCGAAGGCCGTCAGCCCCGGCTGGCCCATGCCGATCAGCGGCGTATTGATCGACTGGTGCGCGCCGCCCTCCGCCGCCAGCGTCAGGCCCGAGGGCGTACCCACCAGCAGGAAGCGCGAGTCCTGATAGCAGCCGTAGTTCAGCGCATCGAGCCCGCGCGAAATGAACGGATCGTAGACCGTCCCCACCGGCAGCAGCCGCGTGCCGAAGTGCGGCCCGGCCAGCCCCAGCGAGGCGAGCATGATGAAGAAGTTGTTCTCGGCGATGCCCAGTTCGATGTGCTGGCCCGCCCCGTGCGCCGACCACTTCTGCGCCGAGGGGATCTTCGCCTTCTGGAACACGTCGGCCAGTTCCTGTCGCCGGAACAGTCCGCGCTGATTGACGAAGCCGCCGAGGTTGGTGGTCTGCGTCACGTCGGGCGCGGTGGTGACGATGCGGTCGGCGAGTTCCTCACCCGACTTGGCGATGTCGAGCAGGATGCGCCCGAAGGCGGCCTGCGTCGATTGCTCCGCGCCTTCGGGCGCCGGCAGTACCGGCACGGCAACCGTGGGCGCCAGGGGCTCGGCGGGCTTGCGGGCGATCGGGCTGGCCTTGACGAAGGCGTCGAGCGCGGCGGCGGCATTGTCGCCAAGGCCGCCCCAGGGTTCCCATTCCTGCCCTTCCGGCACGCCCATCAGGGTGCGGAACTGCTCCATCTGGGGCGGGTTCATCATGCCCGAATGGTTGTCCTTGTGCCCCGCCAGCGGCAACCCGTGACCCTTGACGGTATAGGCGATGAACAGCGTAGGCCGGTCATCGTCGCAGGCATCGAAGGCGTCGATGAGGCTCTCGATGCAGTGGCCGCCAAGGTTCGTCATCAGCGCCGCCAGCGCATCGTCGTCGTAGCTGTCCAGCAGCTTGCGCACTTGCGCCTTGCCGCCGATGTCGGCCATCAGGCGCGCGCGCCACGCCGCGCCGCCCTGATAGGTGAGCACCGCGAAGTCGGCATTGGGGCACTGGTCGATCCATTCCTCGATCGCCTTGCCGCCGGGCTTTGCGAAAGCCTCGCCCTGCAGCTTGCCGTACTTGAGCGTGACGACGCGCCAGCCGCAGGTCTCGAAGATATCGTCGAAGCGGCGGAACATGCGGTCCGCCGTCGTGCTGTCGAGCGACTGGCGGTTGTAGTCCACCACCCACCAGCAGTTGCGCAAGTCGTGCTTGTAGCCTTCGATGAGGCATTCGTAGATGTTGCCCTCGTCGAGTTCGGCATCGCCCATCAGCGCGATCATGCGGCCTGCGTCTTCCTCGCGCACCTGCCCATGCGCGACGAGATAGTCCTGCACGAGGCTGGAGAACGCCGTCACCGCGACGCCGAGGCCGACCGAGCCGGTCGAGAAGTCGACGGGGATCGTGTCCTTGGTGCGCGAGGGATAGCTCTGCACGCCGCCGAGGCCGCGAAAGCGCTCCAGCTTCTCGCGCGTCTGCTCTCCCAGCAGATAGTGAATGGCGTGGAGCACCGGCCCCGCGTGAGGCTTCACCGCCACCTTGTCCTGCGGGCGCAGCGCGTGGAAATAGAGCGCGGGCATGATCGCCGTCATCGAGGCGCAGCTGGCCTGGTGCCCGCCGACCTTCAGGCCATCGCGCTTGGGGCGCAGGTGGTTGGCGTTGTGGATTGTCCATGCCGAAAGCCACAGCAGCCGCTTCTCCAGCGCCTCCAGCGTCGCGACAAGATCGGCGCGGGTCTGGGTGATCGTGTCGGCCATCTGCTCATGCTCCCTGAATGGCGCTCGAGCGCCATCGCGGCAGGATAAGCTCGGCGGGCTTCGCATGTCCTTGCGTGTTCGGCCTCTCAGCGCGTATCCACTGGCAGAACCTGCCGATAATTCCACAATGGACGCCATGATCATGCCATCACCGCTGGACTCGATTGACCGCCGGATTCTCGACGAGCTGCAGTCCGACGGTCGCATCACCAATCAGGAACTGTCGGAGCGGGTCGGGCTGTTCCCCTCCCCCTGCCTGCGCCGCCTCAAACAGCTGGAAGGCGAAGGCGTGATCACCCGCTACGTCGCGCTGGTCGATCCCGAGACGGTGGGGCTTGGCGTCACCGCCTTCGTCCGCGTGCGGCTCGACCAGCAGGACGACCGCCACCTCGAAGTCTTCGAGACCGCGATCATGCAGTTTCCCGAGGTCATGGAGTGCTACCTGATGACCGGGGAGGCGGACTATCAGTTGCGGCTGCTAGTGCCTTCGCTGGGCACTTTCGAGGACTTCCTGCGCAACAGGCTGACGCGGATCGAGGGCGTCTCGCAAGTCACCACCAGCTTTGCACTAAGGCCAGTGGTGTACCGGACGAAGATTCCGGTGTGATGGCGGCAGGGACGACAAACCGTCACGGCGTGTCGCCGACTTAAGGTGCAACCGAGGATCTCGGTGCGGGCAATGCCTTGCTGGTCGGTTCTATGCGCAGGCGCTGCCCGTCTTGCGTGACATCGACCGTCACACCTTGGACCTTGGTGCTCAGCAGCGCCTGTTCGATTTCGATGTGGTTATCGTCGCTCGCCGGAATGTCGCCGAGGTCCATCAGGTCGAGCGGCTGGACTGGGCCTTCCGGATCGTCAGCCTTGCGCGGCGGCGGCGCGGCCTTTTCGCCCAATGCATCGCGCGTGAAGTTAGGCCAGATGCCCCCCGGGACGGACCGGAGTCCCTTCAGCGGCTAACTGTCGTCCTCGCCGACCCATTCGCCGACGACGAGGTCGCCCGAATAGCCTACCAAGAGCGCATCGCGGTTCTCCTGACTAGTGCCGGTCTTGCCGAAATTTGGTGCCTGCAGCATCGCCGCACGTGGGTGCCGCGAATACAGTTCGGCATCGCGTGACAGCAACGCGGATCCGGCGGTTCGTTTACCATTCCTGCCTCACGCCCTGCTAAGCCATTTGCAAGCGGGCTTCGGTTGAGGGAACCTGACCATGATCTCTTCTAGCATTCAGGGTAATCCGGGATGTAGCGGTTGAATCGACGCCCGCCGGCATGTCAGATCATAGCTCGATCATGCCACGCGCCAACGCGATCGTAACCGCATGTGTCCGGTCTGCGGCGTCAAGTTTGCCTAGGATGATCTTCATGTAGCCCTTCACCGTCTCCTCGGATATCTCAAGACTTGAAGCGATTCTCTTGTTGGAATTTCCGGCAGCAGCGAGCGCAAGTACGCTTCGCTCACGTTCAGTCAGCTGCTGATTCCCGCGGTATCGATCTATCTGGCACACTACCTCTTCGCTCACATGCTGCCTGCCAGCATGAACCTCCCGGATAGCCTCGATCAACTCACTATGGAGGTTGTTCTTGAGGATATAGCCCAAAGCGCCGGATCGCAGGGCCCGTATGGCTTGAGCATCGCCGGAATAAGTCGTCAGGACAAGAATTCTGGCGTCGGGAAATTCCTCTCTGATTTGCTCGATCGTCTCCAGCCCATCGACCACCGGCATCTGCAAGTCCAAGAGGAGTACGTCAGGCAGGAGCAAGCGATATAGATTGATCGCCTGTTGGCCATCTTCAGCTTCGCCAATCACCTGCACATTTTCGGTCATCGCCAGCACGGCACGCACGCCGCGTCGGATGAGGGGATGGTCATCCGCGACGACTATGCGGATTTTTTCCTCTCGCATTTGAACCTCACTGAATCCTTTTTCTTTCGCCGAATACATCGGCGCCAGATCGGAAACAATGCAAAACGCCCCCCAATTTGGGGGGTACCCCCCAATATTAGGGGGCGGACGATGTCCCGTTAATGGTTGATACTGACCGCAGATCTTTAGCTTCAGGAACGCCAGGGACGCAAATAGTCTATGGACAGAGATGCCCACCTTGGGAACAATCGGTCACAGGCGTTTTTGCGCGTCGAGGACGCATCTTCGCTCAGTTTCGATGGTCCTGGCAGGTATCCAATAGGCGTCTCGCGGCTACGTTCGGCGACGGGCGGGCTCGGGATAACGGACCCGCACCTCCTCGAGGATGCGTTCATGATCAACGTCCAGATGATCGAGTATCATGGCGAGATATTTCTCGAGGGGCGCAAGCTCGGGTTCCGCAGACAACCGAACGCCCACACAGTAATTTTCGATTACCGGAGAAACTGGCGGGCGAACCTGCAATCGCCGTTCGAATGCGTGAATTTTCATGTTGACCGGCAGGCGTTCGGTGCCGTGCTGAGCAGTGAGACGGATATGGATGTCGGCACCCTCCAGGCCGCTCCGGGCGAGGCGATTGCAGACGCTCAGATCTACGGCCTCGCGCTTGCAGCCCGTGCGGTCCTGAACCGGCCCGGCGAAGCCAATTGTCTCTTCCTAGAGCATCTCGGCTGGGCGCTGTGCCTCCACCTAACCAATCGATACGGATTACAGGAGCCTCAATCGCGGTATTCACGAGGCGGGCTGGCCGGTTGGCAAGAGCGCAGGGCGAAGGATATTATCGAGGCATCCCTCGAAGGCGATGTCTCGGTCGAGCTGCTTGCGGCGGAATGTGGCCTTTCGGTCGCCCACTTTTCCCGCTCATTCAAGAAATCGGTGGGAGTACCTCCTCATCAATGGCTGCTTGGTCGCAGGGTCGAACGCGCCAAGAACATGTTGAGGGATGAGGCTCTTCCGGTATCGAGCGTCGCAGTAAGCTGCGGTTTCGCGGATCAAAGTCATTTGAGCCGCGTCTTCCGCAAATTTACAGGAATATCCCCCCTAGCCTGGCGAAAATTGCATGTCTGCGGCTCGCATGTGCGTGCACACCCGAGATCAGAAATGGAGATCGCTCAAGCTCACGAACTTTGACGGATGCCAGAAGTGGCTCGGTTTGTCTGAACAGCCTTTGACGTTTGATAATTGGATCGTCTGCGGGTTGGTTGTTTAAGCTGCCGCCTGCGGGGCGTCATGGAGGTCGGGCGTAGCCCGGCCGGAGTGACGCCCCGCAAGTCGCGGCCAATTCACGCTGCCACGGCCTGTGGCAGATTGTCAAAGTAGGTTTGATCGGGCGGACGCCCACCGAGGCTCGAGTGAGGTCTCCGGGCGTTATAGAAACCCAGATATCGGCCGATCGCGTTGCGCGCTTCGCTGACCGAAGCGTAGGCGTGCGGATAGACTTCTTCGTACTTCACCGACCGCCATAGGCGCTCGACCACGACATTGTCGCGCCAGGCGCCGCGGCCGTCCATGCTAATCGCGATACCCTCGCGTCGGAGCACGCCGGTGAAGGCCTGGCTCGTGAATTGGCTCCCCTGATCTGTATTGAAAATCTCCGGCTTGCCATAGCGCGCCAGGGCTTCCTCGAGCGCTTCCACGCAGAAGTCGGCCTCCAGCGTGATCGAAATCCGATGGCTGAGAACCTTGCGGCTGAACCAGTCGACGATAGCTACGAGATAAACGAAGCCCCGCGCCATGGGGATGTAACTGATGTCTGTCGCCCAGACTTGATTGGGCCTCACGATCGGAAGCTTGCGCAGGAGATAGGGGTAGATCTTGTGCCCTGGCGCCGGCTTCGAGGTGCTGGGGCGGCGATAGACCGCCTCGATCGCCATCTTCTTCATCATGCTCGCGACATGGCAGCGGCCAATCTCGATACCCTCCTGGCGCAGAAAATCACGTAGCAGTCGGCTTCCCGCGAACGGGTATTCCAGATGCAATTCATCCATACGCCGCATGATGCCCAGGTCGGTGGCAGACACGGGCGCTGGCAGGTAATACACGCTGCTCCGGCTGATCCCCAGTTCCTTCGCCTGACGCTTCACCGGTAAGGTGTGCGTTCGGTCAATCATCGCTTTGCGCTCGGCAACAGTCCTGCCTTGCCGAGCGCGCCTTCCAAAAAGATCCTATGCAGGTCGCCGGGATTAACCGGTATCCTGACGGCAGTGTCATTCAGGAGATTGGCCATGACGATGGAACAGGAGTTTGCTTCACCAGCATCGAACACTGAGACCGTTTATGCGGCGATCGAACTAAG
>PJUE01000735.1_pt1 | contig 15397 bp, 17 predicted proteins | sample 1512171 | NCBI WGS metagenome assembly PJUE01 (sample SAMN08177674, study PRJNA422409) | Feces metagenome, whole genome shotgun sequencing project. | isolation source: Chicken feces (3) enriched on wood chips: alkali lignin treatment | host: Gallus gallus | place: USA: Madison | collected 2015-01-15
GCTGCTGCTTGGCATCGCCCCAGCTGATGCCAGCGGCGAAGGCCTTGGCGAATTCGGCGGTCTGTTCCGGGGTGGCGAACGCTTGGTACATCTGGAACAGCGCCGAGCCCTCGGTGTCCTTCGGCTCGCCCGGTGCGCGCGAATCGGTGAGGATGGAGAACACCAGCTTCTTCAGCTCCTCGCTCGGGGCGAACAGCGGAATGGTGTTGTGGTAGCTCTTGCTCATCTTGCGGCCGTCCAGGCCGGCCAGGGTGGCCACCTGTTCGTCGATCACCACGTCCGGCAGCGGGAAGTATTCCTTGCCGTACACGTGGTTGAAGCGCTGGGCGAAATCGCGCGCCATCTCGATGTGCTGGATCTGGTCACGGCCCACCGGCACCTGGTTGGCCTTGAAGATGAGGATGTCGGCAGCCATCAGCACCGGGTACATGAACAGGCCGGCGCTGACGCCTGCATCCTCGTCCACGCCCTCTTCGCGGTTCTTGTCCACCGCCGCCTTGTAGGCGTGCGCGCGGTTGAGGATGCCCTTGCTGGCGATGGCGGTGAGGAACCACATCAGTTCAGTGGTCTCGCGGATATCGCTCTGCCGGTAGAACCACACGTGCTCGGCATCCAGGCCGCAGGCCAGCCAGCTGGCGGCAATCTCCAGGGTCGCGCGCTGGGTGCGCTGCGGGTCCTGCGCCTTGATCAGGCTGTGCAGGTCGGCCAGGAAGAAGAAGCTCTCGATGCCCGGAGCGCGGCTGGCGGCAATGGCCGGACGGATGGCGCCAACGTAGTTGCCCAGGTGGGGCGTGCCGGAGGGGGTGATGCCGGTAAGGACTCGGGTGGTCATGACTGCGTAGGGGTAACCTTCGATGAACGGGGCCAGTTTACCGCGCACGTGGGCAACCCCGTCAGGGCCTGCGGTGCGTTTGTTCACCCAACCCCGCTGGAGACGCCCGATGAAACGCCTGCTGCCCCTGCTGCTGATCCTGCCCCTGGCCGGCTTCCGGCCAGCCCCGCTGCCGCCGCCGGTCGCCCAGGATGGACCGGTGCGGATGACCCTCATCGACCGCGACCGCGGCACCGAACTGCGCAGCTACCCGGCCGACGGCCAGCGCTGGGTGGCCGGCGAGCGCGGCCATCGCTATGCGGTGCGCCTGTACAACGACAGCCCACGTCGCGTGCTGGTGGTGCTGTCGGTGGACGGCATCAATGCCATTTCCGGCGAGGATGCCAACCCTGCGCAGACCGGCTACGTGCTCAACCCCGGCCAGAGCGCGGACATCACCGGCTGGCGCAAGAGCCAGGACGAGGTGGCCCAGTTCGTCTTCAGCAGCCCGGGTGGCAGCTACGCCAGCCGCACCGGGCGGCCGGACAACGTGGGCGTGATCGGCATCGCGGTGTTCAACGAGATGTACCGCTGGCGCCCGCAGCCCCGCCCGGAACCCCGCCTGCGCCAGCTGCCGCCGCCGGCCCCGGCCGCAGAGGCCGCCGCTGACAGCAGCGCCAGCCGTGCCGAGGGGTATGCCGCCAAGTCGCAGGCCCCGGCATTGGGCACCGGCCACGGCGAGCGCGAGACCTCGCAGGTGCGTAACACCGCCTTCGAGCGCGCCAGCCGCACCCCCGCCCAGGTGCAGGAGCTGCGCTACGACAGCGCCCGCAACCTGCGCGCACGCGGCATCGTGCTGGATGCACCCTCGCGCCTGCCGCGCGAACCGCAGGCCTTCCCCAACCGCTACGTGCCCGACCCGCCCTCGCGCTGAGCCAGACAGCACGACGCCCGCACCATCACGGTACGGACGTCGGGCTGTGGGGGAAGCGCAGGGGACTTACCTGTAGTCCGGGTAATCCTTGCGGACGCTGTCGGAGAACTCATGCACTTCCTTCTCCGCACGGTCCTTGGCCCAGCCATAGCGTTCCTGCAGACGGCCTGCCAAGTATTCGGCATTGCCCTCGGCCACATCGAAATCGTCGTTGGTCAGATCGCCCCACTTGGCCTGTGCCTTGCCCTTGAGCTGCGACCACTTGCCGGAAATGATGTCTTTGTTCATTGCTGGAATCCTTGGTTGCAACGGCGTTCTTACCGTGGCCCCAGCTTCGCGCAGGGGCTGTTGAACAACGGTCAACCCGCAATGAAAGGCGCACTCACCTGCTTGAATGGTTCACTACGCGGCAATGCGTGCGCGCACGAAAAAGGCCGGGCGCGATGCCCGGCCTTTCTCATTGGGTACCACCCCGGGCTCAGTTGCCCTTGGCGGCATCCTCGACCTTCTCACCAGCCTTCTGCACATCCTTGCCGGCACCGGCAACGGTATTGCAGCCAGCCAGCATGGCCACCGAGAACATCGACAACAGCATCAGGGCAACGACACGCTTCATGGTTTTCTCCTGGGGTTCGCCACTACATGGTTTTCCATCGCGCTGGGCCGACCCGCAACGGGAAGGCCTCGCGTGAAGTGCAATCTGGCGTCTGCCGCGTGCAGCGAGTGTGAACAGGGGTCGGAACCATTCAGCCCGGGGGTTCGCCGGCCTCAATCACGCATCAGCGTGGACTTGCCGAACAGGCTCTCCACCAGGTCCACGGCCAGCTCGGCGGTCGCGTTCTGCTTGTCCAGCAGCGGGTTCAGTTCAACGATGTCCAACGAGCCCATGCGGCCACTGTCGGCGATCATCTCCATCACCAGCTGCGCTTCGCGGTAGTTCACCCCGCCCGGCACCGTGGTGCCCACGCCCGGGGCGATGCTGGGGTCGAGGAAATCGACATCGAAGCTGACATGCAGGTGGGTGTTCTCATCGATGCCAGCCAGCGCCGCTTCGACGGTGCGCTTCATGCCGTTCTCGTCGATGTAGCGCATGTCGTACACATCGACCTTGTGGGTCTTGATCAAGCGCTTCTCGTCCGGGTCCACCGAGCGGATGCCGATCTGGTGCATCTGCGCCGGGGTGATGGCCGGGCTGCTGCCGCCCAGTTCGGTCAGCGCCTGCGGGCCGAGGCCACACAGGCAGGCCACCGGCATGCCGTGGATGTTGCCCGACGGGGTCACATCGCTGGTGTTGAAATCCGAATGCGCATCCAGCCACAGCACGCGCAGGGTCTTGCCCTGTTCGCGGCACCAGCGGGCCACGGCGGTGATCGAGCCGATGCCCAGGCAATGGTCGCCGCCCAGCATGATCGGCATGCGCCCGGCCTGCAATTCAGCGTAGCTGGCGTCCATCAGCGCGCGGTTCCAGGCCACCACCTCGTCCAGGTGGCGGTAACCCTGTACCGGCGCGGTCCACGGGTTGCGTGGGCCGTCCAGGTTGCCCAGGTCGCGCACGTCCACGCCGCGTGCCGCCAGCGCCTCCGGCAGGCCAGCCACGCGCAGGGCTTCCGGGCCGAGCCGCGCACCACGATGGCCCGCGCCCACATCGGTGGGCACGCCGATGAGGGTGACGGAAATGGGATGGGCCATGGGTGCCTCCTGCAGACGTAAAAGAAGCACAGTCTAGCCAGAGGGATGTGACACCACTCGCGGCGGTGCAGCAGGGATCAGCCCCCCCCTGCGTGGCCAGCACGCGCACAATTGCGCAGCACGGTGTCGATCGGCCAACGTCAGGCCGGGGCGTCACCTGCCGACGCTATTATCCTCTCTTCCCAAGGATGACCGGAACAGCGCATGGCCCCCCACCCCTTCACCGCCGCACAGCAGGCGCTGCTCGACCTGCAGCAGCGTATCCATGCCTTCAGCCTGGACGAGGCTGACGAGTACGAACTGGACATCACCGATCCGACCGGGCCGTTGTGGTCGGCACTGCAGACACGGCTGACCGTGGCACCGCTGTACGGCGGTCTGCATGTCGAGTTCTTCGGCAACCCGTGGGATGAGGCGTTTGAATGGACGCTGGCCTGCCTGTCCGATCCAGCGGTAGCGTCAAGTGTGATGTCGCTGTGCTTCAGCGGCGGCGATGAAGGGGCCAATGGCACCCGCGAGTGGCAGTTCACGCCACTGCTGGACAGCAATGTGCAGTTCCCGCGGCTGCGTTCGCTGGTGATCGCGCCCACCGCGCCGGAACACCACAACACCTCGTTGATCCAGCGTGCGGGATCGATCATGGAGGAAGGCGGCGAGATCGCCCGCTTCGCCAGCCGTGCGCCGTACCTGACCGAACTGGTGGTGCCCAACGCGCCCGACGCCCGCTTCTTCGACGTGCCGCTGCCGCACCTGAACCTGCTGCGGATTGGCGGCGGCTTTGATACCCAGCACTTCATCGAACATCTGGCCGCAGCGCGCACTCTGCCGGCGCTGGGACTGCTGGATTTCACCGAATCTACCGAACTGCAGTTCACCTGGGCCGATGCGCGCGAGGCCGATGCGGTGACGCCTTTCGCCGCGTATCAGCGCCTGTTCACCAGCGATGCCATTGCCCCGCTGCATACGTTCCGACTGCGCAACAGCGCGCTCTCGCTGGCGCAGTTGCAGACGCTTCAAGCCCTGAGGCCCGGCCTGCAGTTCATGGTCATCCAGGCCGGCATGGGCGGTTACGTCAGCCATTTCGCGCAGGATGTATTCCCGTGGCGGCACCTGGTGCCGGGCGATACCGGGCAGCGGTGAGCGATCTGCTTGGCGCTGCGTTGCGTCTGTGCAATGCCCAGCGCAGGTGTTAAGGCAGCTTTGCAATGCTTGTGTCGCGTGGCCCGCAGCAGGGCGATGGAGGCGCGTGCGTCAACGCTTCTGGCAGGGCGCTGCGCTGGGTGTCGTTTTTGCCTGCAGCACGCGAAAAACAGGCCAATTGCGATAATTCATTTTTCCTTTCGGGAACGCCGGATTCATCGGAACAATTGATTGGCACGTCACGACTTTGCGTGCCCAAGATGAATTGCTGCCTGCATCGGGTAGCCGGGACTTCCAAGCCCGAGTTGTCAATGATGTTTACGCTTGTCGGTCGGCGTCGCTCGCGTGTGGGCGACGCCGGCTGGCAATCCGTCTGCAGCTGTATGGCGGGCGGTGCGTGGGGGCCTTGTGCCCGCCGGCTCATTGACACGGTCTTGGAAGCCACGCATCGTCCGCCACCTTTGCCGGTGGCACCTCCGTTCCTGCCGAGGATGCCCGCATGTCCAAATCCCGCCACCCGTACCTGACCGCCACCCTGGGCGATGCCGCACTGCAGCTGCCGCCCGAACTGGCGCAGCCGCTGGAAGCCGCCTTCGCCGCCGCGAATGAAGCGCCCTCCCCCATCACCCTGCGCAACTGCCTGTACACCATCGCACTGGGCGATGCCGCCGACGGCCAGCCCTGGTCCGGCCCGGTCAACGCGACAGGCACCGCCACGGCGGCCGCGCGCCGCGACCGCAGCGCCGCCGGTCTGGTTGCCCTGCTGGAGCTTTACCACGCCAACGAACGCGTGCGCGTGGATGGCGAGGAGAACGAGGACATCGGCGATGGCGCGCGCGAGGGCTTGATGCTGGCCTGCCGGGGGCTGGCGGAATACGTGGCCCTGCAGGCGCGGGTGGGCAGCTGACGGAGAGCGGGGCTCGAGGGGGCTGAATCGCCCAGAGGCGGTCCCCTCGTCCAGCTTGGTTGCGTGCGAGCCAGCCGGCTATGCGAACAGTGCGTTGAGCGTGGCGTAGTCCGGCGCCGTGTCATCCGCGGCAAGCGTGCCGGCCAGCAGCGCGCGGGTGGCGGCCGCTGCGCTCGCCCACGCGTGCTGGAACAGGGCGGGCCCAGCGCTCAGGCGGCGGGCGCCTGCGGCGTGCAGCACCTTGTTCGATGGCATTCCCGGCAGCCACATTACGTTGAGTGGCAGCGGGACCTGCGCCGCCAGTGCGGCGATGTCCTCCGGCTGCTGCAGCCCGGGTACGAACGCGCCCAGCGCACCGGCCCGGGCGTAGGCCTGCAGGCGCTCCACGCTCATCCTGATGGCAGCCTCACCGTGGGCAAGGCCGCGCAGATATACATCCGTGCGCGCATTGACGAACATCGGCTGCGCGCCGAGTGTGCGCCGTACTTCGACTATCTTGGCGCTCAACAGCTCGGGATCGCCTTCGCCATCCTCGATGTTGATACCGACCACCCCCAGCGCGGCCAACTGTTGCACCAAGGCTGCGACCTCCAGCGGATCAACGCTGTAGCCGTCTTCTATATCGACGGTCACCGGCAGCGCGGTGACCTGCATGATCTCGGCAACGCGTTGCAGCAGGATCGGCACGGGCAACGCGCCGCCGTCTGCGTGGCCGCAGGACCACGCCAGTGCCGCGCTGGAGGTGCCGATGGCGCGGGCGCCACACTGCTGCGCCATACGGGCCGAGGCAGCGCCCCATGCCACCGGCAAGGCCAGCAGTTCATTCTGGCGGTGCAGATGTACGAAGTGTTCGTAGCGGTTGAGCATGGGTAGTCCAGCGATGGGGGCACTGGAGTCTGCGGGGTGGGAGCGAAGCATGCTCGCCGTTTCCGGACGGTAATGCTCCGCTGGCCGTTGGACCGCGGGCCCAGCCTCAATTGCGGGAAGGCGGAAGCTTCCGGCGGACCTTCACATCTTCGACCACACGATCAAAGTCCGAACGATATTCCTTGTCCTGGACGATGCGGAATTTTTCATACTCGGTCGCAGCCAGGCGTTCGGCCTCTTCCCGCGAGACGTGGCCGTAGCCTTCGAGCACTTCGTACGCGTTGAATTCCAGAAATCCGTCGAAGCGCGTCGCCCAATCGGCCATGGTCATGGTCTTGCGGCGGCGCGCGAAGTTGGGCGCCCAGTCCAGATACATGCTGACCAGGAATTCAAGATCATTGATCTCTTCCTGGCTCAAGTAGTTCTTGCCCACCGTTACATCAGACTTGGTGATCTTGCCGCCCCGCCCTTCGTTCTTCCAGGAGGTCAGACCCATGGCGGGCTTGTTTGCATCTGCACGTGCCGAGATCAACTCGGCTGCCGTCTTGCCATGTTTGGCGTAATGAAGCTTGTCCTGGACATGCGCGTAGAAGCGCTGAGTGATGGGGGACCGTGCGTCATAGTCGACGCTGCACTGCGCGTAGATATCGGTGATCTTCTGATAGAAGCGTGGTTCGGAGGCGCGGATCTCACGAATCTTTTCCAGCAGGTCTTCGAAGTAGTCCCTGCCGAACAGTGCTTTCCCCTGTTTCAGGCGGTCATCATCAAGGGCGAAGCCCTTGAGCATGTACTCCTTGAGAACGGAGGTGGCCCAGATCCGGAACGGGGTGGCCCGGTAAGAGCTGACGCGGTAACCCATCGCTATCACCGCATCCAGGCTGTAGAACCTGATGTTGTACACCTTCCCATCAGCAGCAGTTATTCGAAAATTTCGACTAACTGCCTCCTCCATCAATTCCTGGGTATCAAAGATGCTCTTCAGATGATGGTTGATCGTGTTCCGCTGTACATCAAAAATCTCCGCCATGCCACGCTGCGAAGCCCAGATCGTCTCGTCTTCCACACGGACCTGGACTTTGATGGCCCCATCCGATGCCTGGTAGAACAGGAAGGGCTGCTCGGCTGAGCCATCGGCCGGTTCCGTCAGCGGCGGAGGCTGCAGACTCTGCGGTTCCCCGGAGAAACCCTGAGCTGCCGGCTCATCCCAGGCAACCAGATCCGCAGCGGTGAGCGGGACCTTCCGTTCCAACGCCAGCGCGAGCAGGCGGCTGTGCCATTTGGAAGGGATCGTGCCCTTCTTCACCCAGTAGGCGATGGCGCTCTGACGTACGCCCAGCAGACCGGACAGCACGGTCTGGGCAGCGCCATTCGGCCAGACGCGCCGCTGGAGACCGAGCCTGAGTCGTCACGCCATACGGGGCAAGGCCAGATGCGACGTCAGGCCAGAAAACAGAAAGGCCAGCGCAGGGCGCTGGCCTCTTCACTGACAACCCGGTTCTTCAGGACTCCCCTGCACACGGGTGTGGTGCCGCTTATCCGAATCGAACGGATGACCTACTGTTTACAAGACAGTTGCTCTACCAACTGAGCTAAAGCGGCATGGCGCGCGCATGCAGCGGCGCGCGGTGGATTCTAGCCTAGTCGCGCCCCCGCCTGCGAATCCAGATACGACATGGGCCGCGGCATGGCCGAAGCCCAGACGCCCAGCCCGCCCGCAAATCTCAGCCCCGTCAAAGACTTGACGTTGGTAACACACGAAACCATTTAGCCAGCGTTCGGACGGATGAAATCGATTGCGTGCTAGATTTCACACTTCAGCACTAGATTGCTTGACTTCGTTGTTTCGCATGGATCGCGCAGACGGTCCGCAGGGGAGATGGCCGTGCAGCGCAGTACGATCCACCAGCTGGTTCGCCCGCAGGGCGAAGCGCCGGCTGCAAGTTCGATGTACGACGTCACCGCCATCGAGGCGGTGTTCGCACAGGCGCGTGAGCGCGAAAGCAGCCTGAGCCTGCTGATGCTGTCCACCGCCGATGGTCGTGCCATTGCCGAGGCGTCCAGCCTGGATGCTGACGGCCGCCGCATCGCGGCCATGGCCAACTCGTTCCTGACCCTGGGCGAGACCGTTTCGCGCGAGCTGAAACTGAGCGAAGCCGACTACGCCACCATCTGCACGCGCATGGGCAATGTGGTGCTGATCCGCATCGCTGCGGCACGCCCGATGACGCTGACCGCCGTGGGCCGCCCCGAATTGAACCTGGCCGTGCTGCTGTTCCACGCGCGCGAATGTGCGCAGCGGCTGATGCCGGTACTGGACGCCCGCACGCCCTGATTCCCGTTGTTCGACCTCGCCTGCGCAGGCCCGGCCTGCGCTGTTTCCGTGTGCTTTCCCTTGGAACCCAAAAGGATTTTTCGTGCCCAACTTCACCCTGGAAAAACTCAACGGCATCGCCGGTTTCGTCGGCGCTGCACTGGTCGACAGCGATAGCGGCATGGCCCTGGCCATGCTCGGCGGCGGCAACATCAACCTGGAACTGGCCGCCGCCGGCAACACCGAAGTGGTGCGTGCCAAGCGCCGCGTGGCCGAATCGCTGGGCCTGTCGGACAGCATCGAGGACGTGCTGATCACCTTGTCCAGCCAGTACCACCTGATCCGTCCGCTGGAAAGCAATCCGCTGCTGTTCCTGTACGTGGTGCTGGACCGTAGCAAGTCCAACCTGGCCATGGCCCGCCATGAACTGAAGTCGGTCGAAAAGACCCTCGATTTCAGCTGATTGCTGCCCCTCGTGGGGTGCTGCGCGGCAGTGCCCCACCCTTCGCTTCTTCGCCATGAACACTCCGATCCGCTCCTTCCAGGTGGCTGTTGCCGGCCTGGATCTGCTGCACCACACCCGCCTGAAACTGGCCTGTTCGCTGCTGCTTTCCGAGCGCATGGACGTGGCGGTGCGGGACTGGGATGGCACCCCGGCCGACCTGCTGGTGGTGCATGTAGACCACCCCGACAGCCGGGGCGTGCTGGCCGATGCGCACGCGGCGGGCATGGCCACCCTGCGCCTGTCGCGCCGCGCGACCCAGGTACTGGACGGCCTGCTGCCGCACGGCGCCACCGTGCGCGACTTCAACCAGCAGCTGCGCCTGCTGCTGGCCACGGCAGCGGCCACACCCGCACAGGAAGCCCGCACCTTGGCAGCGGCATCTGCCACGCCGCTGCTGCTGCAGCTGGCCAATGCCCCGGAGCCGGCACAGCTGCACCTGCTGCAACGCGGTGCCATGTGGCTGCTGCTGGACCGGCACACGCGCAGCATCGCGCTGCCGGCGCAGGCCACCCTGGCCGATGTCTGCGCACAGCTGGACGCCACCTCGTGGTCGGCCCAGGTGATGGACCCGGCGGATTTCCAGCACCAGTACGCCTACCGGCTGCCGCAGCGGCAATCGCTGGAAGCGCTGTACTTTGCGTTGGCCCAGCACCGCCCGGAACTGCTGCCAGCGGCGCCGGCGTCGCTGCAGCTGCGCCATTGGCCCGACCTGACCGCGGCCGAAGTGCCCAGCGCGTGGCTGCCGGCCATCGCCCGCCTGCATGCCGGTGCGTGCAATCTGGACACGCTGGCACAGCATTGTCGTCTTCCCCGTGCCACGATGGCCTCCCTTTTCTCGGCCGCGTCCGCCTGCGGGCTGGCGCTGTCCCCGGAGTCTGCCTTGCCTTCTGTCAGCCCGCGCGCCCTCGGCGCAGGCCGCGCCGCACCTGGCGATACCCCGTTCCTGCTGCGCCTGGCGCGCCGTTTCGGGCTGGGTCTGCCGCGAGGCCATGCCGCATGAACCTGCCTGCCAACAAGCTGGTGTTCGTGGGTGTGATGGGCGCAGGCAAGACCACGGCCGTGCGTGCGATTTCCGATGTGGAGCCGGTCAGCACGGAAATGCCGCTGAGCGAGCACGCCAGCGCCGACAAGACCGAAACCACCGTCGCGATGGATTACAGCTCCATCGCGCTGGACGATGGCGAGCTGCTGCATGTGTACGGCGTGCCGGGCCAGCGCTACCTGGATTTCATGTGGCCACTGGTGGCCGATGGCGCGCTGGGCGTGGTGGTGCTGGTCAGTGCTGGCACACCGGAACCGGTGCAGACCACGCTGGAACTGCTGCAGGATTTTGCCCGCATTGCGCCGCAGGCCAGCCTGGCAGTGGGCGTCACCCGCACCGACGACCATCCCGGTTTCCTGCTGCCTGAATTCCGCGATGCACTGTTCGCAGCGGGCATGCACCTGCCGGTGCTGCGCGTGGATGCGCGCTCGACCACCCAGGTGACCTTCCTGGTGAAATCGCTGCTGTCCTACCGGCTCGCCCAGGAACGCCAGGCCGGTTAACGCAGGCGCGTGCAGTCCAGTGCGCGCTGCTGCGCGGCACCACTGCGCTGCTGTGCCTGCGCCGGTTCGCTGCCGGCGGCCAGCTGCCCTTCCAGCCACCACTGCCCGGCATAGCCGCTGGCCACCAGGCGCGGCTGGAAACCGGCCGCCTGCACGGCCGCGATGCGGCGCTCGGCGCCTTCGCGGTTGCGGTACTGGCCTAGGGCGATGGCGTTGCTCTCTTCGCCCTGGCTGATGATGTAGTAATCGCTGAGGCCGGCAGCGACGATGCGCTTGACCATGGCCTGGGCGTCTTCGCGGCTGGCAGCGGCCGGCAGCAGCACGCGGTAGCGGGTGCTGCCGCTGGCGGCGGGCTGTTCGCGCAGGCGCGCGGGGGCCAGCAGCTTGCCGGCGCGGCCCTGTGCGGCGACGGCCGCGGCACGGTCGGCGAACGGCCCGAGGGCGACGCAGCGCGGCGGCGCGGCGGGCTTCTCCACGACAGGCGTTTCGACCACGGGCTTCTGCACAACGGGCTCGGCCGGCTTGGCGGCAGCGGCCACGGCAGGCGCGGCCTCCGCGGTCGGGGCGGCGGCGGCGGGCGGTGTGGTTGCCGGTGCCTCGGTAGCGGCCACGGCAGCGCTGGGCGCAGCCTCGCGCTCCTGCAGTGCCTCGGTCGGCGCGGCGGTGGCGGCGGTCTCCGCCACGGCAGCGGCATCGGTGCCGCCCGGCAGCCAGCGCAGTTCGGCCACGCCGGTGGCGGGCTGGGGCGGCGTGGCCGGCGCGGGTTCACTGCGCAGCAGCCACCAGCTGGCGACGCCTACGTTGAGGATGGCCAGCACGACGATCAGGGCACGGGTCAGCATGCTGCCGATACTAGCCTGCGGGCTGGTGCACCGCCCAGCGGGCGAGGCCGTCCAGCACCAGCGACGGGTGGTAATCGGCGCCGTCCAGCAACGGCATCAACGCCGGTGCGCCGCCGCCGTGCACCAGCAGCGCGGGTGCCACGCCCAGCAGCGCCTGCGCCTGGCGCGCACTGCGTTCCACCAGGGCCACGGCGGCGCCATCACAGCCGGAAGCCAGCGCGTCGGCGGTGTCGTTGGCGAATTCGCTGTAGTCGCCGCCACTGGCCGGCAGCTGCACCGCACGCGCGTGCAGCGCTTCGCGCATGGTGGTGGGCGAGGCAGAAATGCGGCCACCGTGATGCTGGCCGTCGGCATCGAGCAGATCGATGGTCAGCGCGGTGCCCACGCCCACCACCAGCACCGGGCGCCGCGCGGTCGCGGCGGCCAGCAGTGCGAGGAAACGATCAACGCCGAATTTTTCCGGCTTGGCATAGGCAATGCGCACGCCTGCGCATTCGGCACTGGTGCGCACCACGCGCACATCGCCGAAGCGGGCCTGCAGCTGCTGCAGCATGGCGGTGGTCAGCGACGGGGCGGCCACGCTGGCCACGAAGGCGGTGCCGCCGGTGGGCAGGCTGTGCGGCGGCTGCGCGGCCATGCCTTCGGCGCCATGCGCCCAGGCCTGTACATCACCGGCACGGTCACCCTGCAACGGCGCGAACTTGAAGCGCGAATTGCCGAGGTCGAACAACCAATCGCTCATGCCTTCCTCACGCTCACTTCGCCGGCGTGCAGCAGGCGCTCGTGGCCATCGATGCGTACGCGCAGGGCGCCGTCATCGGCCAGGCCCAGCGCGGTGCCGTGCTGCCATTGGCCTTCCAGCTCCACGCGCACCTCGCGGCCGGCCAGCATGTCGAAGGCGGCATAGCGCGGCAGGAACGGGGCCAGGCCCTCGCGGTCGAACACGTCCAGCGCCGGCAACAGGCGCGCCAGCACGGCGGCCACCACCACGTTGCGGTCCACGTGGCTGCCGGCCAGGGTGTCCAGGTCCACCCAGGGCTGGGTGATCTGCTCGGCGAAGGCCGGCGGCATGTGCACGTTGATGCCGATGCCGATGACCGCGCGCGCCGGGCCGGCATATTCGCCGCCACCCTCGGCCAGCAGGCCGACCAGCTTGCGGCCGTCCACCAGCACGTCGTTGGGCCACTTCAGCTGCGCCTGGGTGTATCCGAGGTCGTGCAGGGCCTCGGCCACGGCAACGCCGGCCACCAGGCTGAGGCCGGCCAGGCGGCCCAGGCCACCGGAGAACAGGCGCAGCACCGACAGGTAGACGTGGGCGGCCAGCGGCGAGGCCCAGCTGCGGCCACGGCGGCCACGGCCACCGGTCTGGCGCTCGGCCAGCAGGACGCAGACGCCGCGCTGCGGCGCGCTGCAGCGCAACAATTCGGCATTGGTGGAATCCATCGTCCAGGCCACCTGCAGGTCATGCAGCAGGGCCACGGCGTCTTCAGGCAGGTGCGCGCGGATGACCGCCGGGTCCAGCAGCTCCAGCGGCCGGCTCAGGCCATAGCCCTCGCCTGCACGGCCTTCGATGTCCACACCGGCAGCTCTAAGCCCTTGAATACGCTTCCAAATGGCCGCCCGGGTCTGGCCCAGCTCACGGGCCAGGGCGTCGCCGGACAGGCGACCGGCAGCGAGTTTGGCCAGCAATTGGCGATCGTCCACGGCAGCTTCCACAAGGTCAGAACGGAATTATGCGGGAAAGCCGCCAGCGACGCCTGCGCGGTGGCGGGGGCGGGGCTTCCAATCCGGGGCCGGGTTCGGGCTAGAATCGGGAACTCACCCTCCCTTAACGTGGATGTCGTCAATGCGCCGTTATGCCCATTGCCTGATCCTGCTGACGATGCCCTTTGCGGCGTCGGCAACGGCATCGCTGGACGACAGCCGCGGGGCCTGCGTGTATTCCACCCCCGATGCCGCTTCGCAGCGCGCCAGTGCCACCACCACCGCTTCGGCCAGCACGGCCAAGCCGGCGGCAGCGGTCCGCCCGGCGGCCAGCAGCGCCACCAGCAGCGGCGGCGGCGGCAGTGATGACGATGTGCTGCAGCGCATCCGTGCGCCGAAGTGGCACAGCTACCTGCCGGGTATGTTCCGCTGATCAAGTCGTTGCTGCAGTGGCTGCGGCCTGCGCCGCGGCCGATTGAAGATGCGGTGTGGAATGAAGCCTGCGGCCGCGCCGCCTGGCTGCAAGGCCTGGGCGACGAACGCCGCGCGCGTCTGCGTGTGCTGGCTACCCGCTTCCTGCATGAGAAGACCATCACCCCCGTGGGCGCGCTGCAGCTGCAGGTGGCCGACGGCGTGCTGCTGGCCGCGCTGTGCTGCCTGCCACTGCTGGAATTCGGCGAGGTCGGGCTGGAAGGCTGGTCGCAGCTGATCGTCTACCCCGATGCGTTCCGCGTGCACCGCAGCCACATGGATGCGGCCGGCGTGCTGCACGAATGGGATGATGAGCTGATTGGCGAGTCGTGGGACAGCGGACCGTTGATACTGTCCTGGGCCGATGTGCAGGCCGACCTGGCCGCACCGCACGAGGGCTACTGCGTGGCCGTGCACGAGATGGTGCACAAGCTGGACGCGCTGGATGGGGCGATGGACGGTACCCCGCCGCTGCCGCGTGCGTGGCAGCGCGAATGGGCGGCCGCCTTCCAGCAGTCCTACGATGGGTTCTGCGCGCAGGTGGATGCCGGTGTGGAAACGTTGATCGACCCGTATGCGGCCGAGGCACCGGAAGAGTTCTTCGCAGTGGCCAGCGAATACCACTTCTCCGCGCCGGATGTGCTGGCGCAGGCGCTGCCGGAGGTGGCCGCGCACCTGCGGCGGCTCTATGGTGAGCCGCCGGCAATGGTCGATTGATTCATCCGTCCGCCGGACGTGGGAGCTGCCGTGCGTAGAGTCGAGCTTGCTCGACTGCACCGGCAAACGCAGTCGAGCAAGCTCGACTCTACTAGCGCCGGGCCATGCCTGGCGTCGTGGCTTACGGTCCCGGCGGCAGGCGCACTTCGAAGCGGGCGCCGCCCAGTTCGCTGGAGCGGGCGACCAGCAGTTCGCCGCGGTAATCCTTGATGAGATCCTGCACGATCGACAGGCCGATACCGTGGCCCTGCACGCGTTCGTCGCCACGCACGCCACGCTGCAGCACCTTGCCGATGTCTTCCGGGGCGATGCCCGGGCCATCGTCGTCCACCGCCAGCAGCAGGCCGGCGCGGCGCGCGTTCGGTGCCGGCAGCGGCTGCGCGGTCAGCAGCACCCGGCGCTTGGCCCACTTGAAAGCGTTCTCCAGCAGGTTGCCCAGCAGTTCCTGCAGGTCGCCCGGTTCACCGTGGAAACGCGCGGCCGGGTCGATGTCGAATTCGCAGAGCACGCCCTTCGACGCGTAGACCTTCTCCAGGCCACGCACGATTTCCTCGGCGTTGGATTCCACCGGCAGCGGCGCGGAGAACAGCTTGTGGCCCGAGGATGCAGCACGCGCCAGCTGGTAGGACACCAGGTTGTTCATGCGCTGCAGCTGCACGTCCAGTTCCTCGCGCAGGGCGCCATCGCCGGCACCGCTGTCCATCTGCGTGCGCAGCACGGCGATGGGCGTCTTCAGGCTGTGCGCCAGATCGGCAAGGGTATTGCGCTGGCGTTCGAGATTTTCGCGCTCGCTCTCGATGAAGGCATTGATGCTGTCGGTCAGCGGCTCCAGCTCGCGCGGGTGGCGTTCGCTCATGCGCTCGGTCTCGCCGCGCTGCACCTTGGTCAGCTCGGTGATGACCCGCCGCAGCGGGCGCAGGCTCCACTGCAGGATGACCGTCTGCAGCAGCAGCA
>PJUE01000739.1_pt1 | contig 15316 bp, 13 predicted proteins | sample 1512171 | NCBI WGS metagenome assembly PJUE01 (sample SAMN08177674, study PRJNA422409) | Feces metagenome, whole genome shotgun sequencing project. | isolation source: Chicken feces (3) enriched on wood chips: alkali lignin treatment | host: Gallus gallus | place: USA: Madison | collected 2015-01-15
AAGACCGATTCGGTGATCAGTGACAGTGGCTCGCCCAGATCCAGTGAACTCTGGCTGGTCCATTTACCGGTACCTTTGTTCGCCGCTTCATCAAGAATCACATCGACCAGGTATTTACCCTCTTCATCTTTCTTGGTGAAGATATCTTTGGTGATGTCGATCAGGTAGCTGCTCAGCTCGCCGTTGTTCCAGTCGGTGAAGGTTTGCGCCAGTTCATCGTTGGAGAGGTTCAGGCCGCCTTTCAGCAGAGAATAGGCTTCTGCGATCAGCTGCATGTCACCGTATTCAATACCGTTGTGAACCATCTTAACATAGTGACCCGCGCCGTCAGGACCGATATAGGTCACGCATGGCTCACCGTCTTCCGCCACGGCGGCGATTTTGGTCAGGATTGGCGCAACCAGCTCGTAGGCATCTTTTTGGCCGCCAGGCATGATGGATGGGCCTTTCAGTGCGCCCTCTTCACCGCCGGATACACCGGTACCGATGAAGTTGAAGCCTTCGGCTGACAGTTCACGGTTGCGACGAATGGTGTCGTGGAAGAAGGTGTTACCGCCATCAATGATGATGTCGCCTTTTTCCAGATACGGCTTCAGGGAGTCGATGGCTGCATCGGTGCCAGCGCCTGCTTTCACCATTAACAGGATACGACGAGGCGTTTCCAGAGATTCAACGAACTCCTGAACCGTATAGAAAGGAACGAGTTTTTTGCCTGGGTTCTCGGCAATGACTTCTTCGGTTTTATCACGGGAGCGGTTGAAAACGGAGACGGTATAACCACGGCTTTCGATGTTCAGCGCCAGGTTGCGCCCCATCACTGCCATACCGACGACGCCGATCTGTTGTTTGGACATTACATACTCCTGTCAGGTGTAGTCACCACGGCTTGTGCGCGGCTTGAAATGTGGTTGAGATGTTAACTCAGTATTAGGTGACATGAATAGCTTTTGCTGATCTATGTCACACTGATTGCATAATCCGGGTACAGTCAAGCCGCCAGAAAATCGCTAGCGGCATACTCTCACTTTCTGAGCAAAGCCAGAATTTCTTGCGTCTTCTCTTCCATCAGAGCAGTATCAGCGCGGGATTCCACGTTCAGGCGTACCACTGGCTCGGTATTGGACGAGCGCAGGTTAAACCGCCACTGCGGGAACGCCATGCTAATGCCGTCGGTACGGTCAATTTCCAGCGCGTGAATTGCAAAGTGCTGCTCAACGCGGGCAATAGCCTCGGCTGGTTGCGCCAGCTTGCTATTGATCTCCCCGCTCGCCGGGAACGCCGCCATACGGTCACGCACCAGCTCGCCCAGGGTTTTCCTCTTCAGGCATAGCAGTTCGGTCACTAGCAGCCACGGGATCATCCCGCTGTCGCAGTAGGCAAAATCGCGGAAATAGTGGTGGGCGCTCATCTCTCCGCCGTAAATGGCGTCTTCTTCGCGCATGCGCTCTTTGATGAAGGCGTGTCCGGTCTTGGACATCACCGACGTGCCGCCTGCTGCCGACACCACGTCGACGGTGTTCCAAGAAAGACGCGGATCATGAATGATCTTCGCGCCCGGGTTTTTCTCGAGGAACGCTTCAGCCAGCAGGCCGACAATGTAGTAGCCCTCGATGAACTGCCCTTTCTCGTCGAACAGGAAGCAGCGGTCGAAATCGCCGTCAAAGGCGATGCCCATATCCGCGCCATGCTCAATCACCGCGTTGCGGGTATCGTCGCGGCACTCAGGCAGCAGCGGGTTAGGAATACCGTTCGGGAAGGTACCGTCCGGGGTATTGTGCACCTTGACGAAGATTACCGGCACGTTCAATGCTTTAAAGCGTGCTTCGAGTGCGTCCACCACCGGGCCAGCCGCGCCGTTACCGGAGTTAATCACCAGCTTCAGCGGCTTCAGGTTTGCAACGTTGATGTAGCCCAGCAGGTGGTCGATGTAATCTTTCTGCAGGTTGATTTTTTTGTAGCTACCGCGCTTCGCCTCATTCACCGGCGGGAAATCGTTAACTTCCGCCAGGCGCTGCACGTCGCGCAGGCCGGTGTCACCGCTGATGGGACGCGCGTCCTTACGTACCAACTTCATCCCGTTGTAGTCCATCGGGTTGTGGCTGGCGGTGACTTCGATACCGCCGTCCACGCCGAGGTGGAAGGTGGCAAAGTAAATCTCTTCAGTGCCGGAAAGGCCGATATCCAGTACGTCCACGCCCGCGTCCTGCAGCCCTTTCGCCAAGGCCAGCTTCAGAGATTCACTGGTCAGGCGTACGTCGCCGCCCAGCACGATGGTCTGTGGTTTTAAATATTCGCCGTACGCGCGGCCAATGCGCCACGCAATGTCTTCGTTCAGCTCTTCACCCAGCTTGCCGCGAATATCGTAGGCTTTAAAACAAAATAATGTCTTCATAGTGTGCAAATTAAACTCGACCATATCGATCAGCTATGCGAACAATGTCATCGTCCCCAAGATAAGGACCAGAACGAACCTCAATAATTTCTAGTGGGATTTTACCTGGATTTTCAAGGCAATGTTGCGCTCCTGCGGGAATGTACACAGACTCATTTTCACCAAGTAAGAACTGTTTATCCTGCAGCGTTACTTTCGCAGTACCAGCAACGACAACCCAATGCTCTGATCGATGAATATGTGTTTGAAGCGAGATACCTTCGCCTGGATTTACTTCAATCCTTTTAACTTCATACCGTTTACCAGTATCAATAGTGTCACATCTCCCCCATGGTCGATAAACTTCACGATGAATTTTGTATTCACTACGACCGGCCGTTTTCAGCTCTTCAACGATTTTTTTAACGTCCTGGACGGCATCTTGTTTGGTTACTAAGATGGCATCTTTAGTTTGAACAACAATTAAATTTTCGACACCAAGCATAGTCACAAGTCCTGATTGTGCATGGACATAATTGCTTGAACTATTATGAGTTATAACATCACCAATTAAGACATTTCCGCGTTCATCTTTATCGCTAATGTCCCATAATGAAGACCATGATCCCACATCACTCCAACCCGCACTCATCGGTACAACAACGGCATTGGCTGTATGTTCCATCACGGCGTAGTCAATAGAAAGATCAGGGCAATGAGAAAAGATATCATGATCAATGCGGATAAAGCACAGATCCTTGTCAGGCGATTGTATCGCTTTACTACAAGAATCATAAATATCAGGGCAGAATTTGTGCAACTCAGAAAGATACTTCCGAGCACCAAACATAAACATTCCACTATTCCAATAATATCCGCCGTCAGACAAAAAACTTTCTGCTACTGCTTGTTCTGGTTTTTCAACGAAGGCATTAACTTTGAAGGCGCCAGACACTCCTCCGCTGCTTATATCATCACCCGCCTGTATATAACCAAAACCTGTTTCTGGCGTGGAAGGCTCAATGCCGAAAGTAACTAAATTGCCATCTATAGCATAGGATGTAGACGTCTTAATGGCGTTAATAAATGCAGCGTTATCTTTAATTATATGGTCTGCCGCCAAAATTAATAAAAGCACATCTTCATTATCAGCAAGATCTTTTAAACACTGAATTGCTGCTAATGCAACTGCAGGAGCAGTATTGCGACCAACGGGTTCAAGTATGATTTCGTTAAGAGCATTTATTTGCCTAAGCTGTTCAGCAACAATAAATCGATGCTCTTCATTACAAATAACAACCGGAGATTCAACCTTAAGCTTACTTAGTCGTGAAATTGTTTGCTGAAGCATAGTTTGCTCACCTTCAAGCGTTAAAAATTGCTTAGGATAAGTCAAACGTGAAAGTGGCCACAGTCGGGAACCGCTACCGCCAGCCATGACTACAGGAATAATCTTCATTAATTATCTCTCAAGAAATCTTTAACCCAATAATTAACAGAATATTTATTATATAACTCTGCCGTTAATGCTTTATAATTTTTTTGCAGGAAGCTCTCAATTTGCTTAGTTGTAACTGACTCATCAATTACAAGTATATTGTCTTCATTATAAAAATCATAATGCAAGATATTTTTATTTGTTGTAATTAGTTTACGTTTCGCCCCCAATGTTTCTATAGTGCGCATGGTCAATCCCTGTTGCAAAGGATGAGATATATCTAAGATACATCTTGAATTGGCAACTACCGATACAACATCATTTTTACTTAGAGAGCTAAATGAAACATCTTCAAGCGAAACTCTTCTAATTTCACGAGTAATATATTTCTTAAATAAGAAAACCATATAACTCGGGCAATAAAAAAACACATAACACCTAAACCCACTACATATTTTTTTTACTTGTTCGTATCTTAATGAGTGGACAGTCCCAATAAATGATATGTCGTACTGTGGGCGTGCACTCAATTCATCAATCTTATAAGCATTTGAATAGAAAAGCGGCTTAAATTTAATGTTATATAATTCCGCATCATCAGAATCAAAAGTGTAAAACGCATCGGAAAAGGGTATTAAATCAAGTGCCTGGGGCTTATTCTTAAAAGAATCCCACATATAAACAACTATATAACTGCATTTTTCTCTAAACTTTCTAAGCATTTCAGGCGTAATACATTCCGGGCTAATTATGATCAGAAAATCCACTGGCTCGATCAATTTATTCAAAATCCTCAAATAGTAACTTTCGATCTTTTTATTCAAAATACTATTATAACCAAGCCTGATAAGAGCACGAATAAATATATTCGTGGAAGGACGTTCATCATGCAACTCAACATCATAGCCTTGGCTCTCAATTGCCTTTTTTATTTCAACATCATATGAAAAAAATTTTGGACAGAAAACTAGAGCTTTTTTAAACTTAAACACGAACCCACTCTCCAGACTCTTTATTATATATTTTGATTATTTTTGCAGGAACCCCAGCTATTACACAATAATCAGGGAAGGTTCCTCGCACTACAGAATTCGCACCAACAATGCATTGTTCACCAAGAATTGTACCAGCCTGAATTGCAACACCCATTCCAATGAAACAATTTTTGCCAATGATAGTTTCTCTATATTTGTGACTTTGCCGTGGAATTGGCACACCTATTTCTTCATAATTATGGTCAATAGAAGTTATATATACATTAGCAGTAATTAGTGTTCCCTGCTTGATAACTAATTTAGTCCCGGACGTAATATGAACATTTTGGGCTAATGAAACATCATCTTCTATAATTATTTCACCATCACCATGAGTTTCTAACCGACAGCCAGGAAAAATACGGACATGCTTTCCAATGGAAACGCGATTCAGACCTTTAAAAAAAACCGGAAATGCAATAAACGTAGGGAATTTAATTTTTTTTAAGAAGAGAGATAAAAATAATGCTGAGAATAACCATTTTATTTTGAAAAACATTTCACCCCCTAAATTTGACAATAATTAAACGTCTTAAATACTTTATTTTAAAGAATATATACAAGAGAACGTAAACTGAAAATGATATATCTCCGCGTTTACGAGTCTTGTGCAACATATAACAGGCCCCTTTTTCCATTAACTTTAAATTTGCTGATAAACCAGAGTCACCAAAATTATGTTTTCCGGAACCTGTTGAAACCGTAGATTCAGGGTGGTAATAAAAATTACCTCCACGGGCGCAAATGCGAACCCATAAATCTGCGTCTTCGCTATGTGTCATGTTAGTGTCGTATAGTCCGCAATTCATTATCATATCTTTGCGCACCAGTGCTGTAGACGTTTGCGGAAAAACTTTAATGAGTAGATCTATTAAACGTGCTTTATACAACGAAGTAATTTTTTGACCACATAAAGAAAGAACTTCTTCGTTGCGTGCAGAACCTATAAAAACCGGTTCAACGCAAGATTCTGTAAGATATTTATATTGTATTTCGAGTTTATTATTACACCAAATATCATCAGCATCAAGAAAACCAATCCAATCATATCTCGATTTCTTTATTCCATAATTTCTGGCATGGGAGACTCCACCATTTGCAGTTGTATAAATTGAAATATTCTGTACTTGATGAGTCCGGACATATTCATTCAAAACCTGTAGCGTATTATCCACAGAACCATCATTAACAACTATGATTTCAATGTTAAAATCGTCAGCAGGTTTTTTTTGTTCAACTACGGACTTAACTGCATTAACAATTGTTTTTGCACCATTGTATACAGGTATAACCACTGATAAATTCATTTAAAAATGTCCTGCCAATACTCTGTTATTTTATCGTCATTCCATTGCTGTGCTGATTTATAAGCACCCGAACTTAAGCTATCCTGCAACTCGCCTGAATTTACCAACTCAATTAACTTATTTTTGAATAAATCTCGGTTACCATCTTCAATTAAAAAGCCATTTTTATCATTGATTATATCTATTGGGCCTGAAGGGCAATTAAAGCTAATAGCAGGTAAGCCAAAAGAAATGGCCTCAAGTAACACCATTCCAAAGCCTTCACTACGTGAAGTCAAAACAAAAATAGAGGAGTCATAATATAATTCTGATACATCCCGGACAGAACTACTTAATTTAACACTATCTTCAAGTTTATTGCTTATAATAAATTTCTCGATATCTGGTTTAAGTTCACCATCACCCACTATATGAAGCAACCATCCTTTTGGTAGTTGATTTATACACTCTCTCCAGATATCGAGTAAAAGCAAGTGCTGTTTATCTGGTGTTAGTCGTCCCACGCACAAAACAGTTCTAACATTGTCAGCATGCATTCTATATTTTAAGTTAGGTTTATAGTGAGGCGTATACCGTACCGGAAAACCCATTTCCTTATAAAAAGCATAATCACTTTTAGTCGGCAAACAGTACGCATGACAATGTTTATACGAAATTTTTCGAATGAATCTATATATTTTATTATAATTATTACGTGCGCCATGTTCGCTTATGATTATTTTTTTCGATTCTACGCCAGCAAGCAATAGCATTAAATGGACCAAAGGGTGTGTTACATAGACATAGTCGTAGTATTTGGTCGAAAAAAAACTTTTTAGCTTAAACACTGATATCAAAAAGTTTGTACCGACTTGTATCAAACGCCTCCATCTATGATTCATATCAAGATTTAGTTTTTGATTTAAGGTATGCCGACCAACATGTTTATCAACATGGTAAAAATATTCTTTATTGTCAAAAGTGAGTACATCACATTCATAAAGCTCCGAGAGTTTATTAACGAGTGTTGATATTACCCTTTCAATACCACCGGCAGGAGACATTGATGGTATTATAAATAAAATACTCTTCATTATATCCTTCTAAAGCTGAGTTTGTTAAATAACAAAATTATGCGCCAGAGTACAACAGTTTGGAAGGCAATAGATATTTCCCATATATCAAATGACAAAAAAGATAAGTACATGATGAGGAAAAAAGCGACTATTCTGTAACGCCTGTTGAAAACAGGAATTAGCAAATAGATACTTACAAGTACTAGTGATATTATTATAGAGTTAAATATAAAACTAGTTATTTCTCCTTGCAAAAGAAAAGCTAAAAAACCAGGCATCCCCATAAATATACTATATCCTGCATCTTGCCCTACGATTGCCAAATTGAATATATTTGAAGGTGAGATCGTATCAAAGAGAGTAATCCCCAGCAATCTTTCGAGCATTATTCCCAGACTAAAGAAATCAGAAACGGATTGACTAGTGTAATTATTGTGCAGAATTTCAATCAAAGACGATGTTGTCGATATCCGACCAATAGCAAGAGACAGTATTTCATTAGAATCGAATGCAACCCCACGCATTTCATTTCTTAGCGTATATACATAGCTTATTAAATCAAGTAATGGACCTATGAAAATTAGTGGGAGTACAAATAAAATATTCAGCGTAATTCTATTTATTTTGTTGTTAATAATGTAATACGCACCAAGGCATAAAATACTAATGAATATCCCCTGCAAGGAACGTTGCATGTAAGAAAAAAAGATCACAATTAACACGCTCACTATAAACTTTCGGTGTGATATTGCTGAAAAAGTGAGTAATGGCAGCATCGCTAAAGGGTTTAACTTACTTGCAATTTTTATCATTAAACCGGAAAACCCAGTTTGTGCAATCTGCCCAATCTGATTAGCACCAAATAATAAAGTAATGATACCAGTTAGCATCAACAATCTAAAAAAGATAATATCCAGTCGTTGATTTCCACAATCATATATATGAATACGCCCAAATACTTTGATCATGCAATATATAAAAAGCAATGGCAGTATGTAAAAAAACAAAATACTAGCAGCTTCAGTGAAATCTAAGTCATAGGAATAACTTCTAAAATCACCGAGCAGGTATCCAGTATTATATATAAAATATAGTGACACGATGATTGGCGCAATGTAAATATACACCATATACTTTGAAATCTTATTCATTACGCATAATCTCTGCGATTCTTGCTTTATAATTTTCAAATTTAAAATCTTCGCGAACTTTACTTAATACCTCTTTGAATTTATCAAGAAGTTCTCTATTTTGTGCTATTTCCTGAACTGCATCAGCCATTTCCTTTACCGAATCGCACAGGAAACCAAATTGTCCATATCTTTCAAAATAATGCGACAACTGTTTGTTTCGCATAGCTATGAAAGGCATATCAAAAGCAATGCAATCCGCAAAAACACCGCTTGAAACCAAGTCATATGGCGTATCAGAAATTGTTGACTGGCCAGAAAATATAAGTGCGATATCTATTTGCTGGACATTATTATAGAATTCATCTTTACTTATCAATGATTCTTTAAGATACCCTTTGCATAAATGTTGAACATTTGGGCTTTTATCATAAATGAATCCTCCATCACTTACCCCTACTGTTATCAACCTTAAACATTTTAGATGCATTGAACTTAGATAATTAGCGAGCTCATAAATCCTGTCACTGCCTTTATTTTTACTTTGAATTCCAAAACTCCCAAATCTTATATCCTTTGTACTTTTTAGCAATTTTTGATGCGTCAATATAGGATGTTGTACATAATAAAATATTCGACTTACGAAAAGCTGTGACAAACTTTCATGTATTGATGAACTAATACAAATGAATTTTACATTACCAAAGCTAAAACCCAATTTAATAAAAAGCCTTCCTAATTTCTGTCCATAGCCAAATGGTGTTTTTAGATAACCAAGCTCTCCGTGCATATAAAGAAAAATCTTTGGCCTTATAATTAAGCTCAAAACACTTAATATAGTGTATTGAAGAGGCGTAGCAGACAATATAAAAACTGAACTTATTTTTTTAGGCAACTTCAATAAAATGATTGCCAGATGAAAAGTTGAATATAGCCAGAAGTATAATTTAGTTCTCATGACGTTAATTTTATTGACTTTAACATCTGATTTTAATTCGTCAATTAATGTTGCATCATCAGATAACCAAACAGTAGTCTTATTTACTTCACTAATAGCTTTAATTGTTAAAGAGTTAAAAACATAATGCTCTTCATTCTTTCTAATCAAATCAATAATTGCAACTTCAGCTGTTGACATTTCTTAGGTCCTGATAAACAGTTAGAGGCCATTTCCAGTTATTATAAAGTGACTGCACAAATAATTGTGATAATATCACGCCTAACAACCCCGCCTTTACATAATAGGTAGCCACAAAAGAAAGCAAAATAATTGATATTCCAGTTATTATCATGCTTTTAACAAATGGAATCTGGTTTTTTGTTGTTAAATATGAGGTACATAGGGAGTAATTCATTTCTAGTAAACCGCAAACCAAATATAATACCAGCATCTCTGTAGGCAAAAACTGTGTTTGCTGTGTTATATATTTTAAAAGAAAATTACCAAGTAAAACCAGTGAAAAAGCTGAAATGATATAAATAACATTAGCTGTCAATAATGATTTTTTAAACAAACGCTTAACAGATGAATACTTCTGTAATGCCTGTTCAGAAGTCATGCGAGGTAAATTAAGACCAAACAACATAGAGGCGACAATGACTATTACCATTGTTACTTGTACCGTCAATCCATAAGCGGCAGCAGCTTTCAATCCAATGAAGCTTGAGACAATGAGGACACTACCTCTGACACACAGGAAGTTGCCTAATTGAACTATTCCCATGTCTTTGGCACTTTGCCAGACAATTTTTTTTAATTCTTTTGATACTTCAAAAGGAATATAATTTTTAACAATGTAATGATCATTGTTGTAGACACACTTGGTTATAATCCATCTATCGATGATTACTGCGAAGACCGACCCTATTGCAAGGGATATCAATCCCTGACCACTTATTAACAAGGGGATGCTGACAGCCAGAAGTACAGACTTCGTTAATACTATAACTTTATTTAAAACTGTTTGATCGCCTCTTCCTTTTAAAATTGAATTATAATATCCAAAATATAATTGAATACATATACTTATACCATATAGAGTCCAACAACTCATTACGTAGATATAATCAAGAGTTGTGTGCAAGGTATACAAATATATATTTCCAAATAGCAAAATCCCAATAAGCGCGAGAGCTGTTATTTTAAAATAAATTTGTCTCGCCGCTATTATTAAATTATTTAGAAGCTCAGGATTTATCTGTTCATCTGTGCATTTTGGTGTTTTATTATATCTTATATCTTTGGCACCAGAATATACATAAGAGATAAATCTTGAAACAGTAGGTAATAGACCGAATTCTAAAAGCTGCACGAGACCCGCAAGAGCAACAAAAACATACCATAGCCCTATTTCTTCTTGCCCCAAAAACCTAAGAATAAATGGTAGCAGCAGTAAACTAGATGCAATACTTAAGAATTGAGAGAGGTACCCCCATAGTACATCCTTTTTTCTAACCACATGTTTCATGATTTAATTTGTAGTTCACTTTTGAATAATTGAATCATGTCTGACAAATCAGACAGGACAGAACGAGGGTTATATTCGGGGGCTATTTTTTTTAGCATTGAAATATCTGTAACAGGGAATATTTCTTTTGACGCACCATTTTCATTCCAATACACGACGCAGTTAGTGTAATGAATAAGCATGCTGGCAATTTGTTCTGATGATATATTTACTCCTGAGGCAATATTAATTATTTTCCCTTGAGCTTCTTTATTATTACATAGTTTAATTATAATTTCTGCCACATCAGAAACTGAGACATAATCCTTTTCATAGTTTTTATCAACGAACATATCAACGCGCCCATTGACTATCGCATTGCGGGTTATTGAGGGTAAAAACAAGGAGCTTTTTAGTGCTACCCCATAAACATTACTTGGGCGCACAATAGTAAAAGGCTTACCACTTTTAAAACATAGTTCTTCCGCAACTAATTTCGTTAGATTAAACAAACGACGGTTATCATCATGCCTGATAATCAAATCGCTTGTTTCATCACTTCCATCCCCATTCATATATAATCTCGAGGAAGAAACATATATTAAGTGGTCAAAGTCAGCATGTTGAAGAATTTCAGACAGATATAAACAATTGGCCGTCAAGACTTCGAACGGTTTAAGTTGACAATCACCACTACCTGCGCAATAAATTAAAGTGCCTAATTTTTTTGAAAAAATATTCGGTTCGTTCCTTTCAGGAATCCATACATCTTTTTTCAAAGAATGGAGATGTTTTACGATTTCGCTTCCAATGAAACCATTTCCGCCAACTACAGTATATAGACTCATTTACTGTCCAATTTTCAATTGATTACAAACATCTTCGAATGAAGGAAGTTCCTTATCTTTTAAAGACAAATTTGGTTTCGTAACCGGCCAATCAATATTTATAGAATTATCATTCCAAATAATTCCTCCTTCGTCATTAGGATCATAAAAATCCGTGCACTTATACTGAAAATCAGCGATGTCACTCAAAACGCAAAACCCATGGGCAAAACCAGGTGGGATATAAAACTGAAGCTTATTATCGCCCGAAAGAATAATTGATTCATACTGACCAAAAGTTGGGGAGTTTTCACGTAGATCTACCGCTACATCGAAAACTGTACCAGCAGTGACCGTTACTAATTTACCTTGCGGCTTTCGTTTTTGAAAATGCAAACCACGTAGCACATTACCTGTGGAACGGGAGCGATTGTCCTGAACAAAACTATCTTTAATTCCAGCGTCTTTATAGCGTTGTTCGTGATATGTCTCATAAAAGAAACCACGTTCATCACCAAACACTTTTGGTTCAATTATTAAAAGACCATTTAATTTTGTTTTTATGATATTCATTTATTCAAAATACTCTTACTTGATAAGGCTTAATAAATAATTTCCGTAACCTGTTTTAGAAAATGAATTCCCAATCGACTTAATATCTTCTCTACTCAACCAGCCTTGATTATAAGCAATTTCTTCGAGACAAGCGATTTTGAACCCTTGGCGCTTCTCAACAGTTTGTACAAATTGCGATGCTTCAAGAAGAGAATCATGTGTGCCCGTATCAAGCCATGCAAATCCACGTCCTAATTGCTCAACCTTTAAAGAGCCCTGGTTGAGATATTCTTGGTTAATACTCGTTATTTCTAACTCACCTCTATCAGATGGTTTCACTCTTTTTGCTATTTCAACCACCTGGTTATCATAAAAATATAGACCAGTTACAGCCCAATTTGATTTAGGATATTTCGGTTTTTCTTCGATGGAAATAGCATTGAAGTTATCATCAAATTCGACAACGCCAAATCTTTCAGGATCCATTACTTTATACCCGAATACAGTAGCTCCACTCAAATTATCTACTGCATGCTGCAATTGCTTACCAAATGCTTGTCCAAAAAAGATATTGTCCCCCAAGACTAAACATACTTTATCATTTGCAATAAACTCTTCTCCGAGGATAAACGCTTGTGCGAGGCCATCTGGTGAAGGTTGAACTTGATAACTGAGATTAATGCCTAAACGATTACCATCGCCTAGAAGACGTTTGAAGCTATCACAATCCTCGGGAGTTGTTATTATAAGGATATCCCTAATACCAGCTAACATAAGTACTGAAAGCGGATAATAAATCATTGGCTTGTCATAAATCGGTAATAACTGTTTCGAGGTCCCCAATGTGATCGGATGCAAGCGCGAACCTGAACCTCCGGCTAAAATAATGCCTTTCATTTATTGTTATCTCCATACTGTGTTGAAAGCCATGAAGCATATGCTCCACTTTTAACATTACTCACCCAATCCTCATTGGATATATACCATTCCACCGTCTTTCTAATGCCGCTTTCGAATGTTTCCTCAGGCTTCCACCCCAACTCAGCACCAATTTTATGTGCATCAATGGCATAGCGTCGGTCATGACCTGGACGGTCTGCAACATACGTGATCTGATCGCGATAGGTCCCCTCTCTAGGCACAATCTCATCAAGAAGATCGCAAATAGTATGGACCACATCCAGGTTTTGCTTCTCGTTATGGCCACCGATATTGTAGGTCTCACCTGGCTTACCTTGAGTCACAACGGTATAGAGAGCACGCGCGTGATCTTCGACATACAGCCAGTCGCGGATCTGGTCGCCCTTGCCATAGATCGGCAACGCCTTACCTTCCAATGCATTTAGAATAACCAGCGGGATCAACTTTTCCGGAAAATGGTAAGGGCCGTAGTTATTCGAGCAGTTGGTGACTATGGCCGGAAACCCGTATGTGCGCAGCCATGCACGCACCAGATGATCGCTAGATGCCTTTGAGGCTGAATATGGACTGCTTGGTGCATAGGCCGTCTTCTCGGTAAACAGCGGCAGCTCAGTTGACGCCGGGTGTTCATCAGGGTGCGGCAGATCGCCATACACTTCGTCAGTGGAGATATGGTGGAAACGGAAGTTAGTTTTCGCAGCTTCGCCAAGCATTGACCAGTACGCGCGAGCCGCTTCCAGCAGCACATAGGTACCGACGATATTGGTCTCGATAAACGCAGCCGGGCCAGTAATCGAACGGTCAACGTGGCTCTCCGCCGCCAGATGCATAACGGCATCTGGTTGGTGCTCGGCAAATATACGATCCATTGCTGCTTTATCGCAAATATCAGCATGCTCGAAAGCGTAACGGAGGCTGTTGCTCACGTCCGCTAGAGATTCCAGGTTACCTGCATAGGTTAATTTATCGACATTAACCACTGAATCCTGGGTGTTTTGAATAATATGTCGGACAACCGCAGAGCCGATAAAACCGGCACCACCAGTAACAAGAATTTTCACGCTTTATTTCCGTAGAGTAAATAAATCAGACACGCTACCGCCCCTGGCTTTACAGCTACCAGTGCACTGATCGTGGCTTAAAAGAGAGGTAATTGACCGCCAGCTCCTGCATAAATCGTGTCAGGGTAGCGTTCAAGGCAATTAATAATTGTCGTCTTAAATGCTTGCAGACACAAGGGAAAAAAGTAGGCCAGCAACACAAAAAAACAGCAATTAACTCGCTGAAATTTAAGAATAAATTTAAAAAAGAAAACGGCAGTGTCATTCTCATGGCTAATGAAAGCCAGGAATGATCCACTGCCGTTTAGGCAACCAGCAACCAACCGTCAATCGTTGGTTAATAGTTTCTTCATGCTTTCCCGGAACTTCTGCCCTTCTTTCAGGTTACGCAGGCCATACTGTACAAAGGCTTGCATGTAGCCCATTTTTTTACCACAGTCGTAGCTGTCACCGGTCATCAGCATGGCATCGACAGACTGCTTCTTCGCCAGTTCTGCGATAGCGTCCGTCAGTTGAATACGATCCCAGGCACCTGGCTCGGTACGTTCCAGTTCGGCCCAGATTTCAGCGTTGAGCACATAGCGGCCGACGGCCATCAGATCGGAGTCGAGAGTCTGCGGCTGATCGGGTTTCTCGATAAACTCAACGATACGGCTGACTTTACCTTCTGAATCCAGCGGCTCTTTGGTCTGAATGACAGAGTATTCGGACAGATCGCCTTTCATACGCTTCGCCAGCACCTGGCTGCGACCGGTCTCGTTGAAGCGTGCAACCATAGCAGCAAGGTTGTAGCGCAGCGGATCGGCAGAGGCGTTGTCCAGAATAATGTCCGGCAGAACGACCACAAACGGGTTATCGCCAACGACAGGGCGTGCGCACAGGATAGAGTGGCCAAGCCCCAGCGGCTGCGCCTGACGCACGTTCATGATGGTCACACCTGGCGGGCAGATGGACTGCACTTCCGCCAGCAGCTGACGCTTCACGCGCTGCTCCAGAAGGGCTTCAAGTTCATAGGAGGTGTCGAAGTGGTTTTCTACCGCATTCTTCGAAGAATGGGTCACCAGAACGATTTCTTTGATCCCTGCAGCAACAATCTCGTCGACGATGTACTGAATCATCGGCTTGTCAACGATCGGCAGCATCTCTTTAGGAATGGCTTTTGTGGCCGGG
>PJUE01000741.1_pt1 | contig 15300 bp, 15 predicted proteins | sample 1512171 | NCBI WGS metagenome assembly PJUE01 (sample SAMN08177674, study PRJNA422409) | Feces metagenome, whole genome shotgun sequencing project. | isolation source: Chicken feces (3) enriched on wood chips: alkali lignin treatment | host: Gallus gallus | place: USA: Madison | collected 2015-01-15
AGCATCAGTTGGCTGATCGGATCCGGCGGCGTCACCACGGCGGCGACCACGACCACGGCGACGATGGCGTATCGACGGCCCTTGGCCATCATCTGGCTGTTGATCAGGCCCGCCAGACCCAGCAGGGTCATCACGACCGGCAACTGGAAGCACAGGCCGAAGGCCAGGATCAGCGCCGTCACCAGGTTCAGATAATCCGACACCTTGGGCAACAATTCAGCCGCCACGCCTTCGCCGATGATCTGCTGGCTCAACGAGAACCACATCACAAAGGGCAGCATGACGTAATAGACCAGCGCCGCGCCCAGCAGGAACAGCACCGGCGCTGCGATCAGGAAAGGCAGGAAGGCGCCCTTCTCGTTGCGGTAAAGGCCCGGCGCGACGAAGCGGTACAGCTGCCAGGCCAGAACCGGGAAGGCCACGATGACGGCGCCCAGGCCCGCCAGCTTCATCTTGGTGAACAGCATATCCAGAGGCGCGGTGAAGATCAGGCGCACGCTGCTCTCATCCACCTCCGGCACAGGGATCAGGCCCGCCGTGCCCAGGATCAGACTGAAGGGCGACACATGGCCCGCTCCCCCTGCCGCCTGGTGGAAGGCTGCCGACACCACATAGGGCTGGACCAGGAAAAGATAGAGTTTGGCCGAAATGGCGAAACAGCCGATGAAGGCGATGATGAAGGCGACCACGCAGATCATCAGCCGCGAACGCAGCTCGATCAGGTGATCCATCAGAGGCGCGCGCGAAGCCTCGATCTCGGCTTCATCGTGGTCGGCGCGGCTCATTGGTCGACCTTCTTGGTGCGCGCGACCTTGGGCCGTGAAGCCGGCGGTTTCAGCGAGGATGTCTTAGCGTCCGGCTTTGCGGCCGTCTTGCGCGTCCTGGCCTTGGCGGCGCCGTCCGCAGAAGCGGCGCTCGCCTTCTTGGCGCGCGGTTTTGGAGCGGGCTTGGGCTCAGGATTCAAGACGGCAGGCGCCGCCGTATCCGGCCACTCGTCGACGCCCGTGGCCACGGTTTGGGCCGCCTCGTCCGTCTTGGTTGCGGCGGACGTGGCGACGGCCGGCGTCTCGATCGGCGCCTCCAGCTCCTTGCGGATATCCTTGAAGGCTTCGTCCGCCTCGGCGCCGAGGGCGTACATCCCCTGCCCCGATCGCAGCGCCTCGACCTCCTTGCGCAGGTCGTCCAACTCGGACTGGCGCGCCATCTCGTCGAAGCTGGCGCGGAATTCATTGGCCATGCCGCGCGCCTTCGCGACGAACTGGCCGACCTTGCGCATCAGCACAGGCAAGTCCTTTGGCCCCACGACAAGCAGGGCCACCAGACCGATGACAAGGATTTCGAACCCGCCGATTCCGGGGCCAAGACCACCCATGATTCAGCGTCTTTCGGCGAGGATCAGCGGTTCAGTTCTTCTTTTTCGGCCTCGGTGCGCGGCAAGGCGCCCGGGGCTTCCTTGCCCTTGGCCTCCGTGTCGTCCTTCAGGCCGTCCTTGAAGGCGCGAATGCCCTTGGCGGCGTCGCCCATAATGCCCGACAGCTTGCCGCGGCCGCCGAAAAGGACCAGCACGACGACGACGACGATGGCCCAGTGCCAGATGCTCATGGAGCCCATGGCGATACCTCCTCAAGGGGACTCACCGAGACGCGGCCCCACCAACTGATTGTTGTGCGTCATATAGGCTGAGTGATGGCGACGCGCCAAGGGACGCTGTACGCATCGCGGCCATGAGTCTCAACGATCACGTCATCATCCATACCGACGGCGCCTGCAAGGGCAATCCCGGCCCTGGCGGCTGGGGGGCGATCCTGCAAACCGCCGGCGGGCACGAAAAGGAACTCTGGGGCGGCGAGCCCCTGACAACCAACAACCGCATGGAGCTGATGGCGGCGATCATGGCCCTGGGGGCGCTGAAGCGCCCCTGCCGCGTCGACCTGCACACCGACAGCAAATACGTCATGCAGGGCGTGACCGAGTGGATTCGCGGCTGGAAGGCGCGCGGCTGGAAGACGGCCGACAAGAAACCGGTCAAGAACGAGGACCTGTGGCGGCGCCTGGACGAAGCCCGCAGCCGCCACGAGGTGAAATGGCACTGGGTCAAAGGTCACGCCGGCCATGCCCTGAACGAACGCGCCGACGGCCTGGCCAATCGCGGGGTAGCGGAGATGCGCGGGCGCTAGACCGCCCGCACCTTCAGCAGGGGACCAGATACTGATTCGATGATGACGCTCTCGCCCGCCAGGGGCGAGGCGCCCTCGATTTCAGCCGGCCATTCCGAGCCGGACACGAAGACCCGGCCGCGACCGCCGACGAAGGCTTCGACCACGCGGGCGCGTTCGCCGACCAGACGGATGTCGCGATCATTGATGTCGGGCTGATCCTTGGGGTTCACCCGCTTGATCAGACGACGCGACAGGACAGTGGACGCCACGGTCAACGCGGCGAAGACGCCGATCTCGACCGGCAGGCCCAGTTGCGGCGCCAGCGCCGACAGCAGAGCCGTCAGCCCCGCCGACACCGCCGGCCACAACAGCCACTCGGTCGAAGCCGTAGCCTCGATCCCCAGCAGGACGACGCCGACCGCCAGCCATAGCCAGAACGGCTGGGCGGCGTAGAGGGAGACGAACCAGTCCATGGACTACTCCGTCGTCGGCACGGCGCCGCCCGAACGACGCGGCGCGGCGCGCGGCGCAGCCTGGCGCGCGTCCGTGCGGAACTGCTGCTGCTCCTTGGCCAGGCCGACCAATTCGCCGACGCCGGCGATGGTGCCGACCAGGGCGCCCATTTCCGACGGCACGATGACCGTCTTCTGTTGCGGGCTGCGCGCCAGTTCGGCGAAGGCCTCCACATACTTCTGGGCCACGAAGTAGTTGATGGCGTTGACGTCGCCGCGGGCGATGGCCTCCGACACCATGGCGGTGGCCTTGGCCTCGGCCTCGGCTTCACGTTCGCGGGCCTCGGCGTCGCGGAAGGCGGCCTCGCGGCGGCCCTCGGCCTCCAGGATCGCGGCCTGCTTGGCGCCCTCGGCGCGGGCGATGGCGGCCTGCTTCTCGCCGTCCGCCTCGGTGATGACGGCGCGACGCTCGCGCTCGGCCTTCATCTGACGGGCCATGGCGTTGGTAATGTCGACCGGCGGCGTCAGATCCTTGATCTCGATGCGGTTGGCCTTGATGCCCCACGGCTCGGTCGCGGCGTCGATGACGTGCAGCAGGCGGGTGTTGATGCTGTCGCGCTGGCTCAGCACCTCGTCCAGCTCCATCGAGCCGACCACAGTCCGCAGGTTGGTCATGCACAGCTGGGCGATGGCGTAGGTCAGGTCGTCGACGCGATAGGCCGCCTTGGCCGCATCCATCACCTGGATGAAGACGATGCCGTCGACCTTCACCATGGCGTTGTCGCGGGTGATGACCTCCTGGGTCGGCACGTCCAGCACCTGCTCCATCATGTTCATGCGACGGCCGATACGCTCGACAAACGGAGTCAGGATGTGGATGCCCGGCGTCAGGGTCTTGGTGTATTTGCCGAACCGTTCCACCGTGAATTCACGGCCTTGCGGCACGATCTTGATCACGCTGAACAGGAAGATGAGCGCGAAGACCGCGAACATCACAAAGAATATCAGCGAAAAATTCATAAGGCCCTCCAGTTGGAAGGAGAGCTTAACCGCCCCGGCGACGGCGCGCTACAGAATCCGGTTCCGTCAGCATGACATCTGCGTCAGCCATCGTGCGCGCGATCCCGATGATGCGGCGCGTCTCTTCCCAGTCCACCATGGCCAGGGCGGTCTCGAACGGAAAGAAGACCGCCTCGGCCGCATCGTCGCCCGCGACTGGCGCGCCAGACAGCCACCGGGCCGCATAATCGATCAGAACGTAATGTCGTCCCGCCTCCGGAAAGAGCCCGTCCACCACATCGACCAGACCGATCAATTCCGCCTCGACGCCGGTTTCCTCCCGCAGTTCGCGCAGGGCTGCGTCAGCCAGACGTTCGCCCGGCTCCAGACGCCCGCCGGGCAGACTCCATTCCCCCACGCGCGGCGGCGTGCCGCGACGGATCAGCAGCACCTCATCGCCTTTCAGGCACACCACGCCCACAGCCGGCGTCGGAATCATGTTTTGCCCTTGAATTGACCGCCAAAAGGCAAGGTTTTGCGCTTCCACCACAGCGCGCCTTTTGCCACAAGGCCGATATGACCCTCCCGACGCCAGAATCGCTCGCTGAACTCAAAGCCGCCCTGCCCGGCGCCTGGACCCAGGACGCCGCCGAGATGGCGCCGTGGCTGACCGAATGGCGCGGCCGCTGGACGGGCGAGACGCCGCTTCTGCTGCAACCGCGCACGACCGAAGAGGTCGCCCGCGCCGTCGAGATCTGCGCCCGTCACGGCGTGGCCATGGTGACCCAGGGCGGCGGCACCGGCCTGGTCGGCGGCCAGATTCCCTATGGCGAGGTCCTGCTGTCCACGCGCAAGCTGCGGACCGTGCGCGACGTGACGCCCCTGGACGACGCCATGACCGTCGAGGCGGGCGTGACCCTGCTGGAGGCGCAGGAGCTGGCCAAGGAGAAGGACCGCTTCTTCCCGCTCAGCCTTGCGGCCGAGGGCTCGGCCACCATCGGCGGCGTCATCTCGACCAACGCGGGCGGCACGGCGGTTCTGCGCTACGGCATGATGCGCGATCTGGTGCTGGGCATCGAGGCCGTCATGCCTGACGGTCAGGTGTTCAACGGTCTGAAGCGGCTGCGCAAGGACAACACCGGTTATGACCTGAAGCAGCTCTTCATCGGCGCCGAAGGCACCCTGGGCGTCGTCACGGCGGCGACGCTGAAGCTGTTCCCCATCATGCGCAGCCGCGCCACGGCCATCGTCGGCCTGCAGAGCCATCATGACGCTGTGGTTCTTCTGGCTCGCGCCAAGGCCGAGACCGGCGGCGGAGTCGAGGCGTTCGAGCTGATGAAGCGGCTGGGCATGAGCCTGGTGCTGAAAAACATCCCCGACACGCGTGAACCGCTGGAATCGACGCCGCCCTGGTATGTGCTGATCGAACTGGCCTCGGGCGAGCCAGACGGCGCCGAGGCTGCGATGGAGCGGCTGCTGACAACCGCCTTCGAGGAAGGGCTGATCGTCGACGCCGCCATCGCCCAGAACGACGCCCAGAAGGCCGAGTTCTGGCGTCTGCGCGAAGAACACTCTGCGGCCCTCAAGCCCGAAGGCGGCGGCTGGAAGCACGACGTGTCCGTCCCAGTATCGCGAATCGCCGACTTCATCGATGAGGCGACCGCCGCAGTCGAACGCTTCCATCCAGGCTGCCGCGTGTCGGTATTCGGCCACGTCGGCGACGGCAATCTTCACTATGATGTGATCCCCGGCGTGGGCGAGGATGTCTCGGCCTTCATCGCCCGCTGGATGGAGGGGTCAGAAGTCGTCCACGATGTGGTCGCCCGTTACGACGGGTCGATTTCCGCTGAACACGGCCTGGGACGGCTGAAAACCGATGAGGCGCGGCGATACAAATCCCCGCTCGAAATCGCGACCATGCAGGCGATCCGACAGGCTCTCGACCCCAGGCGCATCATGAATCCGGCGGTCCTCTTCTGATGACTTGCGACCGTCTGTGACGTTTCAGGCGGTTCAAAACGTCATGGAAGCGGCCTATGAGGCCCGCTCTTGAGACGCATAGGGAGTCGATCGTCTTGCTGATCGTCCTGTCCCCGGCCAAAAAGCTGGACTTCAACCCGCCCGCCATCGACGCCCCCGTGACGCAGCGGCGATGCGCGGACGAGACCGCCGAACTGGCCAAGGTGACGCAGAAGCTCAGCCGGGCCGATCTGCGTCGCCTGATGTCCATCTCCGACGCCCTGGCCGAACTGAACTACCAACGTTTCCAGGCCTTCGACAACGAAACCTCGGACGGCGCGCTTCAGGCCGTCTTCGCCTTCGCCGGCGATGTCTATGAGGGATTGTCGGCGCGCACCCTGTCGACCGACGACCTGAACTGGGCCCAGGATCACCTGCGCATCCTGTCGGGTTTCTACGGCCTGCTGCGGCCGTTGGACGCGATCCAACCGTACCGCCTGGAGATGGGCGTCCGGCTGAAGACCAAGCGCGGCGCCACCCTCTATGATTTCTGGGGCGAGCGGATTTCCCTGCGCCTCAACGAAGACGCCGAGAAGCTGTCTGAACGCACCCTGGTGAACCTGGCCAGCCACGAGTATTTCGGCGCGGTGGACGCCAAGGCGCTGAAGCTGCCGGTCGTGACCCCGCACTTCAAGGAAAAGAAGGACGGCGAAGCCCGCATCATCTCCTTCTACGCCAAGAAGGCGCGCGGCGGCATGGCCCGCTTCGCCATCGAGAACCGCCTCGAAAAGGTCGAGGACCTGAAGGCTTACGATCGCGACGGCTATCGGTTCGACAAGAGCCTGTCCACGGATACGGACTGGATATTCATCAGAGAGGGAAATTCCTGATCGCCAGATTGAACGACTGCGGTTAGGTTGCGTTGCAGCATCACTATCCAACGGGTTCTTTCTGTCATGTTCGCGATGAACGATCTCAAGGGCCGCGTCGCGGTCGTCACCGGCTCGACCTCTGGCATCGGGCTGGCGTTTGCGCGGGCGGTCGCCCTGTGCGGCGGCGATGTGGTGCTGAACGGCCTGGGCGACGCCGACGCCATTGAGAAGACCCGCGCAGATCTGGCCGCCGAGACCGGCGTGCGCGTCCTCTATCACCCCGCGGACATGACCCAGCCGGATCAGATCGAGGACATGATCGCCACGGCCCATCGCGAACTGGGCCGCCTCGACATTCTGGTCAACAACGCCGGCATCCAGCACGTCGAAGCCGTCGAGAACTTCCCCGCCGATGCGTGGGAGAAGATCATCGCCATCAACCTGTCCTCGACCTTCTACGCCACCAAGGCGGCGATCCCGATCATGAAGGCGCAAGGCCGCGGCCGGATCATCAACGTCGCCTCGGCTCACGGCCTGGTCGCCAGCCCGTTCAAGTCCGCCTACGTCGCCGCCAAGCACGGCGTCATCGGATTCACCAAGACGGTGGCGCTGGAACTGGCGCAGGCGAACATCACCTGCAACGCCATCTGCCCCGGCTTCGTCGAAACCCCGATCGTCGCCAAGCAGATCCAGGATCAGGCCCGCACCCGCAACATGAGCGAAGAAGACGTGATGAAGAACGTCATCCTGGGCTCGCAGCCGACCAAGCGGTTCGTCACGACCGACGAACTGGCGGGAATCTTCCTCTATCTGGCGTCGGACCTCGGCGCCTCGGCCAATGGCGCCCACTTCTCCGTCGACGGCGGCTGGACGGCTCAATAGGCTTCACCGCAGCCGCACGGCTCGAAAGACGGAGAGGCTGATGGCGGCGAAACGCAAACCGGTCTGTCTGGCCCTGCAGGGCGGCGGAGCTCACGGCGCCTTTCAATGGGGCGTGCTGGACCGGTTGCTGGAAGCTGATGTTCTGGACGTGCGCGCCGTCACCGCCGCCTCGGCGGGAACGATGAACGCCGCCGCCCTGATCACCGGACTGGAACGCGGCGGAGCCGAGGGCGGACGCGAGGCGCTGGACCACCTGTGGCGCGAGGTCAACCAGTCCGGCGGCCGCAACGTCTTCGGCGACAGCGCCGTCTGGTCCAAGGCCCTGACGCCCGAATGGCTGAAGGGAACGCCGATGTGGCAGGCGGGCCAGACACTGGCCCTGTCGATGAGCCCCTATTCCTTCAACCCCTTCAACCTGAACCCGCTGCGCCGGGTGCTGGAGACGGCGGTGGATTTCGAGGCCCTGCGCGCCTCCAACATCAAGATGTTCGTGTCGACGACGGCGGTGCGCGCAGGTCGCTCCCGCATCTTCAGGTCCGACGAAATGGCGCCCGAGGTGCTGCTGGCCTCGGCCTGCCTGCCCCAATTGTTTCAGGCGATCGAGATCGACGGCGAGCCCTATTGGGACGGCGGCTATCTGGCCAATCCGGCGCTGTGGCCGCTGTTCTACACCGACACGCCGGACGATATTCTGCTGTTGCCCCTCAATCCGTTCCAGCGCGATGAGACGCCGCGCGAAGCGGGCGAGATCAACGACCGGCTGAATGAGATCGTCTTCAACGCTCCGTTGGTCGCCGAACTGCGGGCCGTCGCCTTCGTTCAGGACCTGATCGCCGAGGGCAAGCTGAAACCCGGTGAGGATCGCCGGCGCGGCGTCCGCATCCACGTCATCGAAGCCGACGAATGGCTGGGCGGCGAGTCGCTGCATTCCAAATTCGATACGGAGTGGAGCTATCTGAACAAGCTGAAGCAGCACGGTCGGACAGCCGCCGACACATGGCTTGAAAACTGCCTGCCCAAGGTCGGCAAGGCGTCCAGCGTGGACGTGAAGGCGCGCTTTCTCTAGCCGACGAAGCCCGCCGCACGGCGCAGACGGTCGTTGATCGCCTCGCCCAGCCCTTTGGCTGGAATGGGCGACACGGCGATCCCGGCGGGTTTGGCGCGATCCGCCTCGCGCAACAGGCGAAACAGATTGGCCGCCGCCTCGCGCAGGTCGCCGCTCGAGCTGAGGCTCCAGCGCGGATCGCCGACGCCGGCGCCGAAGCCCAACAGGATTTCGTCCTCCCTGGCGCCTTCCGCCTCGATGCGCACCGGCGCGTCAGGCGCATAATGGAGAGCCAGGCGGCCCGGCGAGCGATGCCCTTGCCCGCCTTCGGCCAACGGCCCGGCGACCGCCTCGATCTCTTCGCGGGTGACGGAACCGGGACGCAGCAGAGCCACCTGCCCGTCCAGCACCGAAACGACGGTGCTCTCAACCCCCACGGCGCAGGGTCCGCCATCGACCGCCGCGCCCACGGCATGGCCCGTCTCTTCCATGGCGTCGTCGAAAGTCGTCGGGCTGGGCCGTCCTGAGCGGTTGGCCGACGGCGCGACGACCGGCCCGCCGAAGGCGCCGATGACCGCCCGCGCGCGCGGATGGCCCGGCACGCGCACGGCCACGCTGTCCAGCCCCGCCCGCGCCAAGTCGCATACCCGATCGCGATCCCGCACCGGCGCCACGATGGTCAACGGCCCCGGCCAGAAGGCTTCGGCCAAGGCCCGCGCGCGCCCGTCGAACACCGCGATCGCTTCGGCATCCAGCGCATTGGCGACATGGGCGATCAGGGGATTGAAGCGCGGTCTGCCCTTGGCCTCGAAGATACGCGCCACCGCCTGGGGGTTGGAGGCGTCCGCCGCCAGCCCATAGACCGTCTCGGTCGGCAGGATGACCAGGCGTCCCGTCTTCAACGCCTCGGCGGCGATTTCGGGGCTGTCGCCCCTGGCGGGTCGGTCGGCAGGCACGGTCGCTCTTTCCTTACGCGGCGTCAGCCGTTCAAACAGGCGCGTAGAGTGCGCGGAAACTCGACCAAAGTCCAAGCGGGCTTGCGCCCCGAAGCGCGGCGGCCGACAGAAGCGCGACGTCTTTCTGAGGATAACCGATGAGCTACCGCGCCCCCGTCCGTGACATCGCCTTCGCCCTCGACGCCGTGGCCGGAATCGGTCAAGTGGCGGCGACCGGCGCCTTTCCCGATTACGACGCCGACGTCGCCTCGGCCGTGCTGGACGCCGCCGGCCAGTTTTCGGAAGAGGTTCTGGCTCCGCTGAACCGTCCCGGCGACCTGGCGGGCGCCCAATACGCCAACGGCGCCGTGACCGCCGCCCCCAGTTTCGCCGACGCCTATCAACAGTTCGCGGCGGGCGGCTGGACCAGCCTGACCGCCTCGGTCGAGGCCGGCGGCCAGGCCCTGCCCAAGGCGCTGGAGCTGGCGGCCTATGAAACCGTCCACGCCGCCAACATGGCCTTCGGCCTGTGTCCCATGCTGTCGCTGGCCTCCATCGAAGCGCTGGAGCAGGTCGGAAACGAATATCAGAGGGCAACCTACCTGCCCAAGCTGGTCAGCGGCGAATGGACCGGCGCCATGGTGCTGACCGAGCCGCACGCAGGGTCCGACCTCGGCGCCCTGACGGCCACGGCGGTTCCTAACGGCGACGGGACCTACGCCCTGACCGGCCAAAAGATCTTCATCACCTGGGGCGACCACGACGCGGCCGACAACATCGTCCACCTGGTGCTGGCCCGCCTGCCCGACGCCCCTGCGGGGCCGAAGGGCATCAGCCTGTTCCTGACGCCCAAGTTCGCCGTCAACGCCGACGGTTCGCTGGGCGAGCGCAACGCCTTCCGCCCGGTCGGCGTCGAACACAAGCTGGGCATCCACGCCTCGCCCACCTGCGTCATGAGCTATGAGGGCGCCCGCGCCGAACTGGTCGGTCAGCCGAACCAGGGACTGGCCCACATGTTCGTCATGATGAACGCCGCCCGTCTGGCCGTCGGCGTCGAGGGCGTCGGCGTCGCCGAGCGCGCCTATCAGCACGCCCTGGCCTATGCGCTGGAACGCCGTCAGGGCCGCAGTGTCTGGACCGGCGAGAAGGACGCGCCGATCTTCGATCACCCCGACGTGCGCCGGATGCTGTCGGTGATGAAGGCGAAGGTCGCCGCCGCCCGCGCCATTTGCCTGTCGACGGGCGTCGCCGCCGACCTGGCCCGTCATGCCGCGACCGAGGAAGACCGCAAGGTCTGGAAGGGCCGCGAAGACCTGTTCACCCCCATCGCCAAGGCCTGGTCCACGGATGTCGGCTGCGAGGTCGCCTCCCTGGGCGTTCAGGTCCATGGCGGCATGGGCTTCATCGAGGAAACCGGCGCGGCCCAATACTATCGCGACGCCCGCATCACGCCGATCTACGAAGGCACCAACGGCATTCAGGCGATGGACCTGGTGGGCCGCAAGCTGTCGATGGACGGTGGCGAGTCGGCCAAGGCCCTAATCGCCGAGATGAAGACGACGCTGGCCCAGATCGACCGCCTCTACACCGGCAAGCCGGTCGAGCGCTTCGCCACCGCCATCGAGGCGGTCGAGGACGCCACCCTGTGGCTGCTGGACGCCAAGTCGGACCCTGCCCGCGCCGCCGATGTGCTGGCGGGTGCCGACGCCTATCTGAAGCTGATGGGCGACGTGGTCGGCGGCTGGATGTTGGCCAAGGGCGCCCTGGCCGCCAAGGCCAAGCTGGAGGCTGGCGACGGCGACTCCACTTGGCTGCAGGGCAAGCTGGACCTCTATGAAGTCTACGCCGCCAACGTCCTGGGCCACGTCTCCAGTCGCCTGGCCGCCGTCGGCCAGGGCGGCGACCTGCTGCAACGCATGAGTGTGGAGGCCCTGGCCGGCTGATCGCCGTTCTATGGCTTGAGCGTGAAGCGCCTCCCGTGTCAGCTAGGCTCGGGAGGCGTTTTCGTATGAATCGAGCGGTCGGCGCTGCCAGTTTTATCCTGGCTGCTTTTTTCAGCGGAGCCTCTTTCGCAACAACGGAAGAGCCGGTCGCCTGGGTCACGCGCCCTGTTCCGACGCCAGAAGATTTCCCACCCTTCGCCGCCGCCATGCACATCAGCGGCTGGGTCGAGGTAAACTGCCTGGTGACGCCGGAAGGGCTGCCGAACGCCTGCACCGCCATGCGCGCGCGTCCAGACGGGCTGGGCTTCGCCGAAGCCGCGGTCCGCATCATCGAGCGCGCAAAGCTAACGCCCGCCGCACCCGACGCCTTGCCTGAAAAACGCGAGTTCACGGTGCGCGTGCCCTTCAACGTTCCGCCATTCAACACGGAGGCGCCGACGCCTTGGTCCGGTCCGACGCCTAACGCCGCGCAAATGGAAAGCGGCCGGCGTTTCGCCCGACGCAGCGTCGAGCCTGTTGTTCGTCTGAGACGTCATTGGCGGCTGGACCGGATGCCGCTCGAGATGCGCCGGACGACCGAAGGCTGGATCGCCGAACTGTTCGGCAATCTGGAAACAGAGCGCCAAAGGCAGGGCCTGATCATGGCGCGCGTCCTGGCCCTTCGCGAGTTGGACGCCTTGCCGCCCAAGCAGCCGGATGACTGGAGCGAAGCCTGGACTCCCCAACTGCGAGAGGCCGGACGCGATGTCTTTCCTCGTGAGCCGATGATCGAACTTCGTCGCCGCTACTGCGCCCGTTATGACTGTGGGCCGACAGCTGGCGTCGCGCCCTGAAAACCCACGGAAAACCTTAGATGATCACGCTTTTGGCGAGCCTGGCCCTATTGGCGGAGCCTGTTCAGTGGGAGACACGTCCCATCGTTGAACGCCACGATTATCCCCCCATAGCCAAGGATCTGCGAGTCAACGGAACCGTCACCCTCGAATGCGTCAACAACGACGACGGCGCCTTGACCCGTTGCGGCGCCGTGTTCGCCAGACCTGCCGACATGGGTTTCCAGCAAGCGGCGCTAGCGATCGTGTTCCGCGGGCGCGTCGCCCGGCCCGCCGGCGTTCCTTTCATGGTCGAACTGCCCTTCGACATCCTGACCGAAGGCGACGAACCGCTGCGTCAACCGTGGGAGGGCCCTGAACCAGGCCCAGAACATATCCAGGCCGCCCAAGCCTTTACCGACAGCTTCTATGGCGGCAGCCGGTCTGCGGCCGAACGCTCGATCCGTGACTGGAAGGTCAACGAAATGCCGCCTGAGAAGGCAGCGCTTCTACGCGCCTGGATGGCCGAGCTATACCCTGACCTTGAAGCCGAGAAGGCCTTGTACGCCGCGGGGGTCGCTCGCGTTCTGGCTCGACACGGCCTGGACTATCTGCCGACCCAGAAACCCATCGGATGGGATGTCTGGTACGCTCAAGTCATACAGGCCAGCCCGGAAGACCCGGCTCTGATCAGGAACGAGATGCGCCGGCGCTATTGTGAAGCGTTCGACTGCGCTTCTGGTGCGGCAGCCGACTGATCCAGCAAGGCTATGGTCTCGCGCACATATTCGGCGTGAGCCACGACGCCGAGGTCCAGGCCTTCGCCGCCGCCTTGCACCTCCTGCACCAGCACCCCCGCGATGAAGGGATGGTCAGGTACGGGCGCGCCAGGCACGCGACGCGCCGCCGGGGTCCAGAAGACCGGCCCGCCGGAATTGCCCTGGGCCACCACGAAATCGAGCAGGAAGATCGGGAAATGCCGGATCGGGGTCAGCGGCCAAGAACTGATCCGGCCCAGGCGCAGGATCGGAAAGCCCGCTCGATTCGCCGACAGGCCGTGCGGATACCCCAGCGCCAGAAGTTCGTCGCCCGGCCCCATCCGCCAGCGGTCGAAGGCGTCAGCCTCGGCCAGCCAACCGACCGGGATCGCCGCCTGGGCGAAAGCGGGCGGCGCCGTGATCTCCATCACCGCCACATCGCGCTCAGGGTGGGCGGTCCATAGCGGTGCGCCGGCCGCGTCGCGGATGGTCAGGGTTCCGGGCGTGAACTTCCAGGCGCCGTCGGCCTCGGCCGTGCGCCAGCCAATCCGCGCCTCATTACCCGGCATGACGTCCAGCACGTGCCGCGCCGTCACCAGCACGACGCGCGGCGCGCCGTCAGGTCCAGGCGCGGCGATCAGGAAGCCTGTGCCGACCTTCCTCTGACTGCCGCTGATCGGCTGGTCCAATTGCACCGTGGCGTTGATGACGCCGACCGTCAGGTCCCATTCGGGCGGCGGCGCGGCGACGACAGCCGGTTGTTCGGGCGGAAGATCCTGAATGACCATGACGCCATTTGACGCCGAGCGTCGCCGGGCACAAGGTCCGGCTCAAATCATACGCTTGGGGCACGCCATCATCATGAACCGTCGCGAACTGATCGCCTCGACCGCCGCCATCGGCGTGGTCGCCGCCTCCCCCGCACTTGCCCGCCAGATTACCGGAGCCTCGATGTCCAAACCCACGCCGCCCGTCGCCAAGAAGGTCCCCGTTCGCATCGAACAATTGGGCCGGGTCCGCACCGACGACTATCAGTGGATGAAGGACGACAACTGGCAGGCGGTGCTGCGCGACCCGTCGCTGATCAAGGCCGACGTCAAGGAGCACCTGACCGCCGAAAACGCCTATCGCGAAGCCATGATGGCCTCGACCCTGCCGCTGCAGGCCGCGATGTTCGAGGAGATGAAGGGCCGCATCAAGGAGGACGACAGTTCCGTGCCCGCCGCTGACGGCCCGTGGGAATACTTCACCGAGTACCGCACCGGCGAGCAGCACCCCCGCTATATGCGGGTCGAGCGCCAGGGGACCTGGATGGTCGACGGTCAGCCCGTGACCAGGAACTTCGTCAAGGCCCCGACGCCTGAGTTGCTGCTGGACTGCAACGCCCTGGCCGAGGGCAAGGCCTATTCGGAGGTCTCGGCGACCGAGCACAGCCCCGACCACGCCCTGTTCGCCTATGCCGAGGACGCCCAGGGTTCGGAAGTCTACAAGATCTATGTGAAGGACCTGGCCAGCGGAGAGGTGCTGCCCAACCCGATCGAATCGGCCAGCGCCAACTTCACCTTCTCGCCGGACAGCCAATGGATCTTCTGGACCAATCGCGACGACAACGGTCGTCCGGACAAGATCTTCCGTCGCCCGGCGCGCGGCGGCGAGACCGCCCTGGTCAACGAGGAAGCCGACGAGGGCATGTTCCAGGGCATCGGCCGCACCGCCGACGACGCCTTCCTGGTCATCAACATCGCCAATCAGGAGACCTCGGAAAGCCGCATCATTCCGGCTTCCGATCCGACGGCGACGCCCGTGGTGGTCGAGCCGCGCCACGTGGGCCGCCTGTACGACCTGGACCATTGGGGCGACCGCTGGGTGATCCGCACCAATGCCGATGACGCCATCGACTTCAAGGTGGTGGAGGCGCCGACCGCCTCCCCCGCCAAGGCGAACTGGAAGGACCTGATCCCGCATACGCCGGGCCGCTTCATCGAGGGCGTGGCCCTGGTCAAGGACTATCTCGGCCGTCAGGAACGCGCCGACGCCAACACCAAGATCGTCATCCGCGACCGCGCCGGCGCCGAGCATGAGATCGCCGTCGATGAACCGGCCTACGCCCTGTCGCTGGGCGGAGCGTCGGAGTTCGACACCACGGTCATGCGCTATGGCTACAATTCGCCGTCGACCCCCACCTCGACCTATGACTACGACCTGAGGACGCGCGAGCGCGCCCTGCGCAAAGTCCAGGAAATCCCCTCGGGCCATAACCCGGCCGACTATGTGGTCGAGCGCCTGAACGCCTCCGCCTCGGATGGCGAACTGGTGCCGGTGACGGTGCTGCGCCGCAAGGACACGCCGGTCGACGGTTCGGCGCCGCTTCTGCTCTACGGTTACGGCTCCTACGGCATTCCGATGGCGGCCAGCTTCGCGACGAACCGGCTGTCTCTGGTGGATCGGGGCTTCATCTACGCCATCGCTCACATCCGCGGCGGC
>PJUE01000744.1_pt1 | contig 15233 bp, 12 predicted proteins | sample 1512171 | NCBI WGS metagenome assembly PJUE01 (sample SAMN08177674, study PRJNA422409) | Feces metagenome, whole genome shotgun sequencing project. | isolation source: Chicken feces (3) enriched on wood chips: alkali lignin treatment | host: Gallus gallus | place: USA: Madison | collected 2015-01-15
CGTGCTGGTGGCGACCGACATCGCCGCCCGCGGTCTGGACATCGAAGAGCTGCCGCACGTGGTCAACTACGAGCTGCCGAACGTCCCGGAAGATTACGTCCACCGTATCGGCCGTACCGGTCGTGCAGCGGCTACCGGCGAAGCGCTGTCGCTGGTCTGTGTGGATGAAATTAAACTGCTGCGCGATATCGAACGCCTGCTGAAGAAAGAGATCCCGCGCATCGCCCTTGCGGGTTATGACGTGGATCCGTCGATCAAAGCCGAGCCGATTCAGAACGGTCGCCAGGGTGGCGGTCGCGGTCAGGGCGGTGGAAGCGGGCAGGGCGGCGGCGGTCGTGGTCAGCAGCAGCCGCGCCGTAGCGAAGGCGGCGCGCCGAAAGCGGCGAGCAAGCCACCGCGTCGCGACGGTGAAGCGAAACCGGCCGGGGAAGGCCAGCGCCGACGCCGTCCGCGCAAACCTGCCAGCGCGCAGTAATCTGGAAGCCCGGTCGTAAAGCCGGGCTTTTCTTTTGCGGCCCGCCTAAGAAAGTGCCACAATAGTGGCTGTTTATACAGTATTTCAGGTCCATCATGGCTTTAACCGCCGCGCTGAAAGCGCAAATTGCCGCCTGGTATAAGGCGCTGCAACAGCAGATCCCCGACTTTATCCCCCGCGCACCGCAACGGCAGATGATTGCCGATGTGGCAAAAACGCTGGCCGGTGACGAGGGGCGACATCTGGCAATTGAAGCCCCGACCGGGGTCGGTAAAACCCTCTCCTACCTGATCCCCGGCATCGCTATCGCCCGGGAAGAACAAAAGACGCTGGTGGTGAGCACCGCCAACGTAGCCCTTCAGGATCAGATCTACAGTAAAGACCTGCCCCTGCTGCGCAAGATTATCCCCGAGCTGCGCTTTACCGCCGCCTTCGGGCGCGGGCGTTACGTTTGCCCGCGCAATCTGGCCGCCCTTGCCAGCAGCGAACCGACCCAGCAGGATCTGCTGGCGTTTCTCGATGACGAGCTGACCCCTAACAACAAGGCCGAGCAGGAGCAGTGCGCAAAGCTGAAGACCGATCTCGACGGCTACAAGTGGGACGGCCTGCGCGATCACACCGTTCAGGCCATCAGCGACGACCTCTGGCGCAGGCTCAGCACCGATAAAGCCAGCTGCCTGAACCGCAACTGCCACTACTACCGCGAATGCCCGTTCTTTGTCGCCCGCCGTGAAATTCAGGAGGCCGAAGTGGTGGTCGCCAACCACGCCCTGGTGATGGCGGCCATGGAGAGCGAAGCGGTACTGCCGGACCCGAAACATCTGCTGCTGGTGCTGGATGAAGGCCATCATCTGCCGGACGTCGCCCGCGATGCGCTGGAGATGAGCGCCGAGATCACCGCTCCCTGGTTCCGCCTGCAGCTGGATCTCTTCTGCAAGCTGGTTGCCACCTGCATGGATCAGTTCCGCCCGAAAACCATCCCGCCGCTGGCGGTCCCGGAGCGCCTCAGCGAGCACTGCGAAACCATTTACACCCATATCGCCTCGCTGAATAACATCCTCAATCTCTATCTCCCGCCCGGACAGGAGGCGGAGCACCGCTTTGAGATGGGCGAGCTGCCGGATGAGATCATGAACCTTTGCCGCGAGCTGGCGCAGCTTATCGAAAAACTGCGCGGGCTGGCGGAGCTGTTTTTAAACGATCTCAGTGAAAAGACCGGCACCCATGACGTGGTGCGTGTGCACCGGGTACTGTTGCAGATGAACCGCGCGCTCGGCATGTTCGAAGGGCAGAGCAAGCTGTGGCGGCTGGCGTCGATGGCCCAGGCCTCCGGCGCGCCGGTCACCAAGTGGGCGACGCGGGAAGTCAGGGAGGGGCAGGTGCATCTCTTCTTCCACTGCGCGGGCATTCGCGTCAGCGATCAGCTGGAAAAATTGCTCTGGCGCAGCGTCCCGCATGTCGTGGTCACCTCCGCCACGCTGCGCTCGCTGAACAGCTTCTCGCGGTTGCAGGAGATGAGCGGCCTGAAGGAGAAAGCGGGCGATCGTTTTGTGGCCCTCGATTCGCCGTTCAACCACTGCGAGCAGGGCAAGCTGGTGATCCCGCGCATGCAGTATGAGCCGCTGATCGACAACGAAGAGCAGCATCTTGCCGAGATGGCGGCCTACTTCCGCGAACAGCTGGAAAGCAAAAAATACCCCGGCATGCTGGTGCTGTTCGCCAGCGCCCGGGCGATGAATCTCTTTTTAACCTTCGTCACCGATCTGCGCCTGCTTCTGCTGGTGCAGGGGGATCAGCCCCGCTACCGGCTGGTGGAACTCCACCGTAAACGGATAGACAGCGGGGAGCGCAGCGTGCTGGTGGGGCTCCAGTCGTTCGCGGAGGGGCTGGATCTGAAGGGCGATTACCTGACCCAGGTGCACATCCACAAGATTGCCTTCCCGCCCATCGACAGCCCGGTAGTGCTGACCGAGGGCGAGTGGCTGAAAAGCCTCAACCGCTTCCCGTTTGAGGTGCAGAGCCTGCCGGCGGCGTCGTTCAACCTGATCCAGCAGGTCGGGCGCCTGATCCGCAGCCACAGCTGCTGGGGCGAGGTGGTGATCTACGATAAACGCCTGCTGACCAAAAACTACGGCAAGCGTCTGCTGAATGCCCTGCCGGTGTTTCCTATCGAGCAGCCCGAGGTGCCCGAAGTAAAAAAACGCCCGGCTAAACTTGCCGCCGGGCGTAAAAAAAGCATCCATGCCAAGAGGCGCGGTCCTACTGGTAAGTGAAGGTAAACTGCACCACGCTTGAAAACTCGCCCGCGCTGACCGGGGTATGCGAGGCGTAATAGCGTGCCGCCATCGGGAAATCGGCGGTGTGGGTGACCGGGTCGACCACCGCATTGAAGCGCGCTTCCGGCGCCAGAATGATCGCGTCGGTGCGGTCTGCCAGCTCCAGCGCCAGCCCTCTGGCCGTGCCGGTGTTGGCAAACTTAAACGGGTGGAGGGTGTCGCGCTGCCCCTCCAGGTTGATCGTCGCCAGGGTCAGGTTTTGCGGGCAATGCGAGAGGGTAATATCAAAGTTCTTCCACACCCCGGTGTCCCCCACCGATTTAAAATCACTGGCAACGGCCTGGCCGAGATCGACCACCTTGTTCTGGCTGGCGCTGTCCACCTCGCAGGCGGTGTCGTAAATATTGCCTTTGATGCTGAGGATCACGTCGGTGGCCGGGGCAGACGCGCAGGTCAGCAGCAGTAGCAGGGCAACGTATTTCATCGGGGATCTCACTGGTATTCAATGTCGATGGTGGCAAGGGTATTGGCTCTGCCGGCGGTCACGACCTCGGCGGTCTGGTAGTACTGCACCTGGAAGGGCAGGTTGAACGGCTGGTTGGGCACCGTCTGGTCCCCGAAGGGGATGGGGTAGTCGTAGCGCAGTAAAACGCCGCCGACCATCATTTTGACCCCGACGCCGCTGGCACTGTCGATGCCGGCGTTAATATTCAGGACATCATTGCCGTCGCTAATGGAGGTGGCGCCGTTCGGGCTGGTGATCCGGGCGGTCATCGTCACCGCGTCGGTGCAGGTTGCGGTCAGATTGAAGGTTCTCCAGTCGCTGGTGCTGCCGACATGGGTAAACTGGCTGACGGCAAAATTCCCCAGAGAGACGTTCAGGCTTTTCGGATCCACCGAGCAGGTGGTCGCCTTCAGCGCCAGATTGCCACCGTAGCGCACGGCGTTAAGCTGACCCAGCTTTTGATCGGGGTAGATGCCCAGCGACCAGATGCCGTTATGCACCGTCGTTGAGGCCTGCTCTCCGGTGGTGCTTGCGGTTTTGATCAGCTGCATCGTCAGCGTCACGTTGAAGCTGCCGTCACTGCTGACGTACCCCAACGGCGTACTTCTGCTGTCACAGTGGGCGGCGCGGCCGCGTACCGGCTGTCCGGCGCTGTTCAGCAGTTCAATACCTATCCCTTCGATACCGCTGCGCCAGACGCCCGGCATCCCCGGTATCTCCTCGCCTGGGCCCAGATGGCAGGCGGTGATCGGCTTGCCGCTGTCGGCGGCGTCACAGCGGCCTTTTACCCTGTGCGACTGCGCGGAGCCGGGGATGGCGCTGCCGACGCTCAGCGTGGCGGGCACCGTCAGCGTCCCCGGCGTCGCGGTCCAGGGCAGATCCGCAGTGGAGCAGGCCGCGAATGCCTAGGGCATAAACAGAAACAGGGCGGCAAACAGGGCCAGAACACAGCCGTAACGGAAGGGTTTCATCTTTTCCTCGACGTCGTCAGGTGCAGCGGGCGGTGACGCTAATCACCGGGTCAGCGGATCGGGACGGCAGTTGATAGTGGGCGGAGCAGTGGGCGCCTGCGCCTTTGCCCCAGCTGACGTTGATATTGCCGTGGGCGTGCATCCCGGTCAGGTAGACCTGGCCGCCATCGCCAACGATAAATTCGCCGCTGTCGTGGGCCGGCGCCGCCGTGGCGCCAAAGGGCACCGGACGACCGTCACCCCGGGTGAGAGTCAGCAGCACCCGGCTGCCGACGCGGGTATCAAAGTGAGTACGTACAATCGCCCCCCGGGTTGGGGTGATGACTTTGGCCGCCTGGCCGACGTCGGCCCCGGCGGGCAGGCTTTCGGTATTCAGCGCCACGGTGTTGTGATGGTACGGCGTGACGTAAGGCACGATGGCATAGCCACGATAGTCGGTTTTGACCCCGGTCTGGTTGTCGATCCCGGTTCCGCTGGCCCCCGGCGCCTCCACCAGCGCCACGGTATCTCCCATCGGCTGGCCGAGGGTGACGCCGTGGGCGTGGACAATCATGCTGCCCTGCACGCCGAGGTTGAGCTGGCGCTGCTGGTTATCCTGGGAGTAGCCTGCCGTCATTTCGCCGTAGGTGGCTTTGTAATCGCTGTTCAGGCTGGTGCTGTAGCCGGACGCGTGGCTGTGGCCCTGCTGCACCCCCCAGCTGAGATTATTGTCTGCCAGCGCGGTGCCGTTGAGGCCGACGCTCTGGCTGGTGTCATCTTTGCTGTTGTTGAAGGTGTAATTGACCCAGGTATTGCTCAGCCAGCGATCCAGCGGGACGGAGAGGTTAAAGCCGAAGGTCTGCTCGTTCTCCCGCTGGTCATCGTCGTCCTCATCCTGCGTGTTTTTGCTCAGGCCGTAGTTGATACCGTAACTGATGCCGTGCCAGCTGCCGTTATAGCCAACGCTCAGCGAGGTCATGCCCTGGTCGCTGTGCCAGTAGTTCTCTTTCACCAGGCTTAACGTCATCGACCCCAGAGAGCCGCCCAGGGACTGATCGAGGGTCGCCTCCTGGCGGTCGCGTCGCCTGTCGGCTGGCGTCCAGTCGTCGTTGGCGGTGTGCGAGTCAAACACGTCTGCCAGGGTGGCAAATCCGGCGCTGTTGTAGCGATACCCGGCCACCGTAAAGTGGGTGCCGGTGGTGACGAAATCTTTGCTGTAGCGCACCCGCCAGGCGCGGCCGCGGGAGGTTTTTTGCCCCTGCATCTGCGATTTCGCCGCGGTTATATCCACTGAAAACGCCCCCCAGTCACCGATATTTTTCCCGGTGCCGAGCGCCAGGGCATCGTAATACTGGCTGGTCTGGAGGCCGCCATAGGCGGTGATATCGTACGGCAGACCGTAGATCCCGGTCCCCTGCAGGAATGGCGTCTGCTCCACGCTGTGGTCATAGCTGCGGTAGCGCCCGCCGGTCAGGCTGTATTTGAACCGGCCTTCACGCTGCAAAACCGGCACCGAGGCGTAAGGCACCACGAAGTGCTGCTCGCTACCGTCGGTCTCTTTGACGGTGACGTTCAGATCGCCGCTGCCGCCGGTGGGGTAGAGATCGTGAATCTCGAACGCGCCGGGTGCGACGTAATTCTGATAGATCACGTAGCCGTTCTGGCGCACCACCACCTGGGCATTGCTGTGCGCCACGCCGCGAATGCGCGGGGCGAAGCCTTTCAGGCTGTCCGGCAGCATGTCGTCGTCCGAGGCGATCTGCGCTCCGGTGAACGACAGGCTGTCAAACACGTCCGAGGGGGTGGCGCTTTGCCCGAGGGTGACGACGCTGCCCAGCGACAGGATATTGCGCTGGGCATAGCTGTAGACGGAGGAAAAATCGCGCTGCGTGGTGCGATCGTCCCGGGTCTGGCTCCATGTCGAGTAGTTACGCAGGCGCCAGGCGCCGAGGTTCAGCCCCGGACGCAGGTTCAGGTAGTCATTGCGCTGGTGGCTGCTGTCTTCACCCCGGCTGCGGCTATCCCCGGCGGAGTAGCTGTAGTTCAGCAGGAAGGCGTTGATGCCGTTGTCCATCTCTTCCGGCGCCACGTAACCGTGGGGAACCGGGGTGATGGCCGCCTGAGGGATACTCAGCAGCAGCTGCTGCTGGCCGGGGCGGAAGGTGGCGCTGGCGGCAGGTAACCCAGCGAGATCGACACAGCCGTCATTCTTCGTGCCGCTGAATTTATCGCTCCGGATACCCAGGCTCTTAAGGGTCTCCACCGAGAGGCAGGGTTGCAGGGTGGCCGGTCCGCTAGCCGGCTGTTGCAGGCCAAAGGCGATCTTTCTGTTGGCTACTTTGTTGTTATTGACGTAGACATCCACCTGATAGCTCCCCGGCGCGATGCCTGGGCCCGTCTCATACACGGAAAGGTCGGTTTTGCCCTGACCGGGGGTATCGATATCCAGCAGGGCCGGGTTGAAATAATCCTCCGCCAGCACCTGCTGCACGCCCACGCTCAGCACCGCGCAGCCCAGCGCAATCAGCAGGGCGCGCGCGGGGTGACGGGGTGCTTTGGTGGAGTAGTCCCAGGGCATGGCGGCGTCGGGCTTAGTGCAAAGGCGCAGACCAGGCGTGGCTTACCGCGCCGTAGTCGTTGATGATTTTCCAGGAAACCGTGCTCCCGGTGATGCCGCCCGGCACGGCAAAGTGCGCGTCGCTGTCGGGGGCCACCCAGGTCACATTGTCGGCTTTTTTACCGCCGACGGTGATGGTCTGGAAGTTCATGTAAAAGGGCGTCGGGTTGCTCACCACCAGGCTATTGCCCTGCTTATGCCAGCGTAATTTACCCGCCACCTCGTCCGGTTTGCCGTTAATCCCGCTCGGGCGGTAGATCAGTTTGATTCGCGTTTTAATGGCGATTTGCAGGGTGTTACTGCTCTCTTCCCGGGAGGTGGACGGAATGGATTTGATATTCAGCCAGTAGAGCGATTCGCGATCGGTCGGCAACGTGCCCCCGGTGCGCACCACGCGCAGGATGTTGTCCTGTTTGCCATCGAGGCGAAACAGCGGCGGGGTGATAAGAAACGGCGCTTTATTCCGCGCAGAATCGGCGCTCTCCACCCAGGATTGCACCAGATAGTCGAGGTTATCCGGGTTGGAAAGCCCTAACGACGCTTCTTTTTTATCTCCCTGATAGATTAGACGGGTCCCTTCGATAATCACCCCGGCGTGAGCGGCGGTGGTAATGAATAACAGGGCGGCGATGAAAACAGATTTACGCATGGCGGGACTCTGATAAAGCAGGCGGTGCCTGACCGCAGAGGGCCAGGCAGCGCAGGATTAGTTGTACATGACGGTAAAGGTGGAGACCGCATTCGCCGGGCCGGCGGTGATGGTGCTGCCGGTCTGGATATAGCGTGCGCCAAACACCAGATCGTTGGTGGTGGTGCCGGACTGAAGCGTATAGCTGGTGGAGGCGGTGTACAGGCTCAGTGGATTTTCTGTCTTATCCAGCAGCTGGATACCGACGCCGGTGGCGGCACCGGTGCCTGGCGTTACCGCCAGCACGTTGGCGTTGGTACCGTCAGCGGAGCCACCAAAGGTGATCGCCGCGCTGGTGATGGTTTCCGGGCAGTCTTTCAGCTGGATATCAAAACGGGTGGTTGAAGTGGTCGAGCCTGAACCGGTAAAGGCCGTTTGTGAGACTTTGCCGAGGGAAACATCCAGCGGGCTGCTGACGCCATTCACCACCTGACAGGCGGAGTCGATGATTTCGCCAGTGAAATTAATCTGTCCCTCGCCGCTATTTGCAGCCCAGGCAGAGACAGAACAACATAATGCAGTGGCAATAAAGGTGCCGGAGACAATTTTACGCATAATAATTCCTGAATAAATTCCGGGGGTAATAACATCCGTTGTGATGAACTGCGGTAAAAAGTGGGGCAACTTTTTACCGGGTAGATAATTTACGTAATTAATTAATTTCGGATAACTATTGGTCGGGTCAATAGTGATTCCGATAACGATTGAATTTTTATTTTTACTGAAATTACAAGGGGATGGTGTTATTACCGCCCGGCAGCGATAAGAGAAATGTCTGTCCGATGGCGCCTTATCAACGCTATAGTGTTAACAAGATGTCACAAGGAGAAAGAACGTGGATTATCGCAAAATTATCAAAGAGGTCGGGCGCGGGAAAAACCACGCCCGCGACCTGGATCAGGAGACCGCCCGGGCGCTCTATACCGCGATGCTGAACGGCGAGGTACCGGATCTGGAGATGGGCGGCATTCTGATTGCCCTGCGTATTAAGGGCGAAGGCGAAGCCGAAATGCGCGGTTTCTACGAAGCGATGCAGGCGCAAACCCTGCGCCTGACGCCGCCGGTGGCGAAGCCGATGCCGGTGGTTATCCCGAGCTATAACGGCGCGCGCAAGCAGGCTAACCTGACCCCGCTGCTGGCTATTCTGCTGAACAAGCTGGGGTTTCCGGTAGTGGTACACGGGATAAGTGAAGATCCCACCCGCGTGCTGACGGAAACCATTTTTACCCTGCTGGGCATCGAGCCGACCCGTCACGGCGGCCAGGCGCAGGCGAAGCTCGAGGGGCATCATCCGGTCTATATTCCGGTGAGCACCCTGTGCCCGCCGCTGGAAAAACAGCTGGCGATGCGCTGGCGCATGGGAGTGCGCAACAGCGCCCACACCCTCGCCAAGCTGGCGACGCCCTTTGCGGAAGATGCCGCCCTGCGCCTCTCCAGCGTCTCGCACCCGGAGTACGTTACCCGCGTGGCGACCTTTTTTGCCGATATCGGCGGTCGGGGGCTGTTGATGCACGGCACCGAAGGGGAAGTGTATGCCAACCCGCAGCGCTGCCCGCAGCAAACCCTGATTGACCCGACGGCGGGAACCCGGGTGGTGCTGGAGCGCGGAGAAGAGAACAGCGACGTCTCCCTGCCGCAGGCCAAAGATCCTGAAACGACCGCCCGCTGGATAGAGAGTTGCCTGGCCGGGCGTGAAGCGGTGCCGCACGCTCTGAAGCTACAGATGGCCTGCTGCCTGCTGGCGACCGGACAGGTAGAGACGGTCGACGCCGGGCTGGCGCGGGTTAACCAGAGTTTTTAAATAAAAAAAGGCCCGTCCAGCGATGGACGGGCCAAAAAAATAACAACAGGGTCAATGAGGGTTGGAGCATCTCGCCAGCGAACTGGCGAGCAGAGCAGAGATAAGGGTCAGGTTATTTGTAGATAACCGCAGTACCGCTCAGTTTGTTGTTGGTGTTGGCGGAGGTAATGGTGTAACCGGTCGCGCCAGCCGCTTCAGCTTTCGCTGCCAGGCGTGCTTCCAGACCGTCCAGCGTGGTCGCGCCTTCAGCACTCACCACACCGATTTTGTTCATGCTGTTTGCCTGAGCGGCGCTGATAGATTCCGCAGCGAAAGCACCGAAGGAGAGGGTAGTCAGGGCAACAGCGGCAACAGCATATTTAATGGTTTTCATCGTTAGTATCTCGCAGGTTATTCTGTTAAGGGGACGTTGTTCCGTCGATGTGATAAGTATCACGCTTTTTTACGAGAGATAAAATCGAAGAGAATTGACGACATCATTCGAAAAATTTGAATGACAAATAAGTTATTGAATATTAATAAATTCAGTGAATGAATTTACCTTTCTTGCCGTTGCGCTTTACAGAGGGAAGGGTGAGGGCACGTTTTGCGAAACGCACCGCAAAAAATCGTGCTCAAAAAAGAAACCGCTTGCGTGGCGTTGCTGCCGCCAGGCCAGTCATCGTAACTGGCTGTCTTTCGATCCTCTGCGATTATATCCTGCATGCGATGCATTATGTGAATCTTTCTCCTGCTGGCAGGCGATGCACAGCCGGACGCCGGGCACCGCTTTACGCCGCGCTTCGGGGATGGGCTCCCCGCACTCTTCGCAGGTTTTCAGGCTCTCACCCTGCGGGATCTCGCCTCGCGCCCGCGCCACCGCATCTTCAATGGTACTGTTGATCTGTTCATTAACGGCGTCATCATTCGCCCAACCGGAAGCCATAAACCCCTCCTGACAGGATATTGCGCTGTACCAGTAACTATGGGGCTAAAAAACGCACAATCAAGGCGAAGGGCTAGATTTCAGACCATTCACGCAGCAGGTTATGGTAGAGGTTGAGCAGGGAGAGCACTTCGTCACTTTCGCCATGGCGGCCGCGCAGAGTCTGGATATTGCGGTCCAGCTCGAACAGCATAGCGCGCTTTTTATCGTCGCGGATCATCGACTGGATCCACATAAAGGAGGCTACCCGCACGCCCACGGTCACCGGGGTCACGCAGTGCAGGCTGCTGGAGGGATAGAGGACCAGATCCCCTGCCGGGAGCTTGACGCTGTGCTGGCCGTAGGTGTCGTTAACCACCAGCTCGCCACCCTCGTAGCTGTCGGGCTCGCTTAAAAAGAGGGTGGCCGAGAGATCGGTCCGCATCCAGCCGCTTTGCGGGTGACTGCGCACGGCGCCGTCGACGTGAAAGCCGTAAGTTTCCTGCTGCTGATAGCGGTTAAACAGCGGGCTGGAGATCTGGCGCGGCAGGGCGGCGGCAAAAAAGAGCGCGTGCTGATTCACCGCCTGCAACACCGCCGCCTGCAGGGTGGCGTACAGCGGACTTTGCGTGTCGACCTGCTGGTTATTTTTGACCTGCGCACCCTGGTTGCCCACGGTGGCACGGCCGTCGATCCACGGGGCCTGGTCCAGCTGGGCGCGGAACTGCGCCACCTCATCGGCGTTCAGCACGCCCGGAATGTGATACATCATAAAAGGTTCTCCGAAAGGTGGGGCCGAAGCCCCACGCGGGATCAGAAGTGCATGTTCGCCGTTAACATAAAGGTGCGCGGCTCGCCCGGATGGTAGCGGTAGCCACTCTTGTTGATGGAGGCGACATAATCTTCATCAAACAGGTTGTAGACGTTGAGCTGCATATCGAGGTTGCGGTTGACGCGATAGCCCAGTTTGGCATCGGCCACCCAGTAGCCTTCGGTGAAGGACGGGGTACCCACCGCGCCGTCAGAGCCACGATGCATGCTGCCAATGTAGCGCGCGCCGGCACCCACGGAGATCGCATCCGTGGCCTGGTACTGGCTCCACAGGGTGAAGGCATGTTCCGGAGTATACGGCAGGGAAGAGGTGCCATCCTGCGCCACGTCACTGCCGGTGCGCACGCTGGCGCGCTGCTGAGTATAACCGCCGATGACCTGCCAGGCCGGAGTGATGTTGCCCGCGGCAGACAGCTCATAGCCTTCGATACGTTTTTTACCGTACTGCGAATAGGTGCCGTCATCGTTCTGCTCGACTTCGTTTTCGATGTCGGTGCGGAAGACGGCCGCGGTCAGCAGGAGACGTTTATCCAGCACTTCCCACTTGGTGCCCAGCTCGCTGGTCTTGGCCTTCTGCGGTTTAAAGTCCGTGCGGTTGGCGCTGCTGCCGGTGCCGCCCTGGGCCAGGGCAAAGTTATTGCCGCCCGGCGGCTGCTGGGAAATAGCGTAATTGACGTAAATATTGCCGTGCTCGGTCAGATGGTAGAGCGCCCCGGCTTTCCAGTTGACCAGGTTACCGGAGGTGGCGGTATCCACCGTAGTGACCGGCGAGCCTTTAGGCGTGCCGGCCGGGCAGGCAACCGCCCCGCGACCCGTGCCGCCGCAGATGCTGGCGCTGTCATATTCGGTGTGATACGTATCGAGACGAATTCCGCCGTTCAGCTCGAAGTCACGGGTGACCTGGAGCGTATCAAAGGCGTAAATCCCGAAGGTATCGGTCCGACCGTTGGCGTTGGCACCGCTGTTGTTCAGACCGCCCAGGCTGACGTTGCTGTTCGGGTGATAGATATTCACCGGCGGCGGGGTGATGGCATCCACGCCATAGTTGGTCTGGGTTTCGCGGGTGAACTCCACCCCGGTGCTGATATCGTGGCCGACGCTGCCGGTATAGAATTTGGTCGTCAGGTTGGTCTGGTTGGTCAGGATCTTGTTGCTGACATCTTTGGTGTTGGCGTTACGCGACCAGGTCCAGGTGTCCACGTTGTTGCGATCGGGCTGGGTGATGTTGGTGGCCCCACCCATCACGGCGGTCATCAGATAATCCTGCTTCACCCGCGACCAGCGCGTGGTGTTCCGCACGGTGGTGTTGTCGTTGAAGTCGTGCTCAAAGCGCACCGTGGCGGTGTCGGAGGTGGAGTCGTCGTAATCGGAATCGGTGCCGTAGAAGTTGCTGGTATCCACTTTGCCGGAGTGATTCAGCGCCGCAGTGCCCGCCGATGGCGCAGAGTAGCCCGGCAGCCCGATGGTCGGGATGCCGCCGTCCGGGGTGTTGTGCTGAGTCACGTGCAGGTAGTTCAGATACAGACGATTTTCCGTTCCCAGACCAAAGGCGAGGGAAGGGGCTACGCCGTAGCGTTCGTTCTTAACGTTATCGCGTCCTTCGTCGTGGGTTTTTTCACCCATCAGGTTCAGACGAAACGCCGAGGTGTCACCCATCACCTGGTTAATATCGAGGGTACCGCGACGCATGTACGCGCTGCCAATGCTGGCGGAGGCATCAATACCCGAGTCCAGACGCGGCTGTTTGCTGATCATATTGATGGAGCCGCTGGGTGCGCTACGGCCGTAATCGCTGCCGGATGGCCCTTTAATCACTTCGACCTGTTCGGTGTTAAAGGTATCGCGCGTAGTGGTGCTGATGTCGCGGATCCCGTCAACGTAAATGCTGTTCGAGGTGTCCACGCCGCGCATGTACACCGCGTCGCCGGTAGTGGAGTTACCGTTTTCACCGGCAAAGAAAGCCCCCACGCCCGGGACGTTTTTCAGGGCGTCGGTCAGGTTGGTGGTGCCCTGATCCTTCAGCACCTGTTCGGAGATAACGGTCATAGTGCGGGTGGTATCTGCCACCGGGCGGCTGAACTTCGCGTCGGCAGACTTCTGCGGCGCATAAAGCGAAGGTTGCGCCGCTTCTACCACCAGGGTGTCGTCAGACTTTTTATCGTTATTCTCCGCCGCGATAGCACCCGCTACCGGGGAGAGGCCAATACACAGCCCCGCAAAAAAGGTCAGCGAGCTGAAGCTGTTCGGAACGTTGCGATTTTTATCCATATTGTTTAGCGACTTATAATTTTTAGAATCGAGTTTCCATTACGTTGTCAGGCAGGTCTGTGCCTTTTCCTGTGCCACGTGAATAACCGTAATGAACCTACAAATGATAATAATTGTGATAAACATTATCATTTGGCGTGACTTTTTATCACTCTCGCCAACAAAATGAAATACGTAAATTTACATTGCCTGCTAAAAAACTTCACAAAGTGGATTTTGGATAAAAAACGAACTGCACCCCAGAGGATGCAGTGTGTAGTGCAGAGCGGGGAACTATTTGTAGATGGTGGCAGTACCAAACATGTTGTTGTCGCCGCTGGCAGAGTTCACAACATAGCCTTTAGCACCTTTTTCACGCGCTTTTTCAGCCAGTTTGTCCTGCAGGTCGTCAAGGTCTCTTGCGCCCGAAGCCTGCACGGTTCCGGCTGGCCTCAGTTGACTGGTGTCGCCGCTGCTGAGTGATTCAATCGACCATGCAGCAAACGACGCGCCTGCCAGTGAAGCGGCAGCGAGCATTACCAGGTATTTTTTCATAATCACTTCCTCTGATTGACAACGGGTGGTGCACACTAAGTGTAGAACGGGTCAGAGTGTGATTTAGTGCAAAAAATTGATGATGATCTGCTTATTTTTTGAACGACATATTTTGACAATTTCATGACAAATCAGCGACATACAGGTGGCTGATTTTTGGTGTTTTATTCTGCGGCGCAGAGAAATATTTACCGTTGCGCTCGCAACGGGTATCTTACGCCGCTGTTTACAGGAGAACGCCATGACACCCGAGAAGCCGGGGTTGCACCCACGCAACCGCCACCGCAGCCGTTACGATATGAATGCCTTATGCGAGAGCTGTCCGGCACTGCGCGAATTTATCACCGAAACCCCGACGGGCGAGCCGACGGTGAACTTTGCCGATCCCCAGGCGGTGAAGACGCTGAACAAGGCGCTGCTTGCTCATTTCTACGGCGTGGCGCAGTGGGATATTCCTGACGGCTACCTCTGTCCGCCGGTGCCAGGGCGCGCCGACTATATTCACCATCTCGCCGATCTGCTGGCGGAAGGCAATAACGGCGCGGTACCTGCCCAGGCGACGATCCTGGATATTGGTACCGGCTCCAACCTGATCTACCCGCTGATTGGCGTGCATGAGTACGGCTGGCGCTTCACCGGCAGCGAGGTGGATCCGCAGGCCTTTGCCAACGCCGCCGCCATCATTAATGGCAATCCCGGCATGAGCCGCGCCATTCGTCTGCGTCGTCAGAAAGAGGCCGCATCGATTTTCGCCGGGGTGATCCATAAAAACGAACAGTACGATGCCACCCTGTGCAACCCGCCGTTCCATGATTCCGCTGAATCGGCCCGGGCAGGCAGCGAGCGTAAGCGCCGCAATCTGGGCCAGGAGGCCAATGCCGCGCTGAACTTTGGCGGCCAGCAGCAGGAGCTGTGGTGCGAGGGCGGTGAAGTGGCCTTTATCAAGAAGATGATTGCCGAAAGTGTTCAGTTCGCCCGCCAGGTGAAGTGGTTTACTACCCTGGTCTCCCGCGGCGAAAACCTGCCGCCGCTGTACCGTGCCCTGACGGACGTCGGTGCGGTTAAGGTAGTGAAAAAAGAGATGGCCCAGGGTCAGAAGCAGAGCCGCTTTATCGCCTGGACCTTTATGGATAACGACAAACGTCGCCAGCGCTAACGGGTTTTTTACAGCGTTGGCTCCTGAGGCGAAGAGGGTGCCGGGCCCGGCGACGGCAGCAGCTGATACATCTGCACCGGCATCCGCACTTCCGCCAGGTCGAAGTGTTTTTTCACCATGCTGTCGAGGGCGAAACGCACCGTCCACTGCTTCAGCGGCTGGGTGGTGAACGACACGCGCAGCGTAAAGGCGGTGCTGGTCAGCCCGACAATCCCGGCAAACGACGGC
>PJUE01000747.1_pt1 | contig 15195 bp, 17 predicted proteins | sample 1512171 | NCBI WGS metagenome assembly PJUE01 (sample SAMN08177674, study PRJNA422409) | Feces metagenome, whole genome shotgun sequencing project. | isolation source: Chicken feces (3) enriched on wood chips: alkali lignin treatment | host: Gallus gallus | place: USA: Madison | collected 2015-01-15
CGGCCGACGCCGCCGGTGCCCAGTACCTTTCCACGGCGGGAATCAGCGGTCGCGGTTCGGTGGAGTTCTTCAAGAAGCTCCAGAACCTCGAATTCCGTTACGGCTACCGTCCGCAGAGCGGGGACGAGTTCTACTCCACCCACCCGCTCACCGGCGACCGCATCCAGACGCTTCAGGACGTCTACGAGAAGGACCCGGCCTGGACCCGGCCGGACGATCCGAAGATCCAGCAGCGCTTCGTGCGGATGAAGGCAAAGCTGTTCGGCTATCTGGCCGAGCCGCGTGACGTGTTTCGGGTCTATCCCGAGACCGACAACTCGGTGCCCGCCCACTATGCCCGCGCTTATGCCTACCACCGCCAGTCGCAGCTCGACCGGGCGCGGGCCGAGACCGATGCCCTGCTCGCGGTCGATGCCAATGACCCCTATTTCCTCGAACTCAAGGGCCAGATCCTGCTGGAGGCGGGGCAGGCCGCGGAAGCGCTGGTGCCGCTGCGCAAGGCGACCGAACTGACCGGCTATCAGCCGCTGATCGCCACGCTGTTCGGCCACGCGCTGATCGCCACCGAGGACCCGGCCCATTTCGCCGAGGCGCAGACGGTGCTGAAGAACGCGGTCGCCCGCGACCGGGAGAATCCTTTCGCCTGGTATCAGCTCGGCACGATCTACGCCGCCAATGGCGATATGCCCCGCGCGCGGCTCGCCAGCGCAGAGCAGCAGTCGCTCACCGGCCAGATGGACGCCGCGCTGCGCAGCGCGCAGGCCGCCGAAGCGGGGCTGCCGAGCAATTCGCCCGACTGGCTGCGGGCGCAGGATATCGAAATGCAGGCGCGCGCCGCGCTGGAACGCAAGAAGCGTTGAGCGCCAGCGGCTATGGCCGCCGGTCCCCTGCTCGGCTAAGGGCGGGATTCACACACTACGGGATTTTCGACGACGATGGGTAATGGCACGAAGTTCGCAGTGATCGCCGGATGCGTCGCTCTGGTCGGTGTCGGCGGCTGGTTCGGCGGCCGCGTCGCGGTCGAGAGGGTCGTGCACGACTACATCCTCGAACATCCCGAAATCCTGCCTCAGGCGATGGACAACCTCCAGCGCAAGCAGGCCAGCCAGCAGCTTTCCGGCGTGCGCCAGAACGTGGAGACACCGTTCCCCGGCGCGGTGCTGGGCAATCCGAACGGCAAGGTCACGCTGGTCGAATTCAGCGACTATGCCTGCGGCTATTGCCGCCGCAGCCTGCCGGACGTGGCGCAGCTGCTGAAGAGCAACCCGGACCTGCGCATCGTCGTGCGCGAATTGCCGATCATTGGCCCGGAAAGCCCCGCCGCCGCCAAGATGGCGCTGCCCGCTGCCGAGCAGGGCAAGTTCCCGCAGTTCCACGACGCGATGTTCGCCATGGGTCAGGTCGATGCCCAGAGCATCGAGGCCGCTGCGCAGAAGGCCGGTCTCGACATGGAGCGCGCCCGCAAGGTCGCCGCCGGTCCCGCCGTGGAGCAGGAGCTTTCGCGCAATCTGGAAATCGCCGGAAGGCTCGGATTCGGCGGTACGCCGAGCTGGGTGGCGGGCGAACGGCTGATTTCCGGCGCGGTCGGCGTCGATCAGCTGTCGCAGGCGGTCGCCGAAGCGAGGGGCGGCGACAAAAAGAGCTGATGGCAACGGAGGCGCGCCGTTTTCGAGAGTTTCCGCTTCGGTAATAATTCGGCTAGGAAGCGCTCATGAGCGTTCTGCCGATCCAGCCCATTCCGTTCTTTGCCAACAAGGACAAGGCCTTCTGGCGCCTTCAGTTCGTCGGTTGGAGCGGTGCGATGTTGCTTCGCACCATGTCGACGATCGCCAATGCCCAGCCCTTGTCCTCGCTGGTGCTGGTGCTGATCGCCACCGTCACCGGCTTCTCGATCTCGCTGGTGCTCTCGGTCGTCTACCGTTCGCTGATTACCAAGCGGGCGCTGATAACCTGGGGCGTGACGGCGCTGATCCTGCCTTTCGCGGTGGGGCTTCATGCCTTCATCGACGCCTGGGTGGTCTCGCTCTACCGCACGGACAGCGATTCCAGCTTCACCCAGCTGTTCCTCGGCATCTTCTACCTCGATGCGACCCTGCTGGGGGCCTGGTCCGCGCTCTATTACGCGATCAACTTCTACCTTCAGGTGGAAGAGCAGAACGACCAGATGATCCGGCTGGAGAATCAGGCGACACAGGCCCAGCTGGCGATGCTGCGCTACCAGCTCAATCCGCACTTCCTGTTCAACACGCTGAACTCGATCTCGACGCTGGTACTGCTCAAGCAGACCGAGCCGGCCAATGCGATGCTCAGCCGCCTGTCGTCGTTCTTGCGCTATACTCTCATCAACAAGCCCTCGGCCCGGGTGACGGTGGCGACCGAGGTGGAGACGCTGAAGCTCTACCTCGACATCGAACTGATGCGATTCGAGGAACGCCTGCGCACCACCTTCAATATCGACCCGGAAACCGAGACCTGCCTGCTGCCTTCGCTGTTGCTCCAGCCCCTGGTCGAAAACTCGATCAAATATGCCGTGACTCCGCAGGAATCCGGGGCGGAGATCACGATCGTCACGCAACTCGTCGGGCCGATGCTTCGCATCACCGTCTCGGACACCGGGCCGGGCTTGCAAAGTCCGACGACCGACAACAGGTTGTCGGGCATGACTTACGATGGAGGGGAGCCGGTCTCCACTGGCGTCGGCCTGACGAATATCCGCGACCGTCTTTCCCAGGCCTATGGCGAGCATCACCGGTTCGAGACGATCGAGCCGATCGAAGGCGGATTCGCCGTGCTCATCGAACTCCCCGCAGAACGCCAACCCACCCCGGAAGACATGATCGAGCAGCCGCGGCAGCCTGTTTTCGCCGCGCGATGAAACATATTTGGCCCACAAGCGTTAGCCGGGCCGGAGAACGTAACTGATGACCATTCGCACCATCCTCGTCGACGACGAGAAACTCGCCATCCAAGGCCTTCAGCTTCGTCTGGAGAAGTATCCGGATGTCGAGATCATCGATACCTGCTCGAACGGCCGCGAGGCCATCCGCAAGATCAAGACGGAAAAGCCCGATCTCGTCTTCCTCGACATCCAGATGCCCGGGTTCGACGGCTTCTCGGTGGTCAAGGGCGTGATGGAGATCGAGCCGCCGCTGTTCGTCTTCGTCACGGCCTATCAGGAACACGCCGTCCGCGCCTTCGAGGCGAACGCGGTGAACTACCTGATGAAGCCGGTGGACGAGACCAAGCTCGACGACACCCTCGCCCGCGTGCGCCAGCGCCTGGCCGAGAAGCGTTCGTCGGACGAGGCGGAAAAGCTCAAGACGGTGCTGGCCGAAGTGGCCCCCGACGCGATCGAGCACATCCCCGAGGAAAGCGATCCCAATGCGGATCGCTACGAGAAGCTCATCAACATCAAGGATCGCGGCCAGATCTTCCGGATCGACGTCGATTCGATCGAGCACATTGAGGCGGCCGGCGACTACATGTGCATCCGCACCGCCGACAACTCGCTGATCCTGCGCGAGACCATGAAGGACCTCGAACGCCGCCTCGATCCGCGCGTGTTCCAGCGCGTCCATCGCTCGACCATCGTCAATCTCAACCAGGTCCGCCAGGTCAAGCCGCACACCAACGGCGAGTGCTTCCTGGTGCTCGATTCGGGCGCACAGGTGAAGGTCAGCCGCTCCTACCGCGACGTGATCGCCCGCTTCGTTCACTGATTCCTTCGACAGGCTCAGGGTGAGCGGGACAGGACGTAACGTCCTTTTCCGCTCACCCTATCCTTTACCGTTCGGCTTTACACCTCCCCCGCTCAGGCTGAGCTTGTCAAAGCCCCCAGCTGCCATACAGGCCCTCGACTTTGCCCGCAGATCGCGCGAAAGACGCGGGCCATGAGCACATTCGCGATCCCCGGTTTCGACCTCGCCGCCTTCGTCGATGCAACGCTTGCCGAAGACCTCGGCGTGGGCCTGCCGGGCGGCGGCCATGACGTGACCTCCGAAAGCGTGATCGAGGCCGACGCGCGGTTCTCCGGCGTGATGGATTCGCGCGATGCGATCACCGTTGCCGGACTTCCCATCGCCGCAGCCTTCTTCCGCAAGCTCGACCCGGCGATGGAGATTGAAATCCTCGTCGAGGAAGGCGCCAGCGCCCAACCGGGCACCAAGCTCATGCGCCTCACCGGCAATGCCCGCGCCATGCTGACCGGCGAGCGCAGCGCGCTTAACACCGTCCAGCACCTCTCCGGCATCGCGACGATGACCCGCGAATACGTTGACGCCATGAATGGCCACGCGACGCTGCTGGACACCCGCAAGACCATTCCCGGCCTGCGCCACCTCGAAAAGTATGCGACCCGCATGGGCGGCGCTCGCAACCACCGCATGGGCCTGTGGGACGCGGCGATGATCAAGGACAACCACGTCCTCGTCGCGGGCGGCGTCGGTCCGGCAGTGGCCCGCGCCAGGGCGGCGGGCGTGGCGCAGATCATCTGCGAGGTCGACCACCTCGACCAGATCGAACCGGCCATCGCCGCCGGAGCCCATCACCTGTTGCTCGACAACATGGGACCGGACAGGCTGCGTGAGGCGGTGGCGCTGGTCGCAGGGCGCGTGCCCACCGAGGCCTCGGGCGGTGTCAACCTCTCCACCATCGGCGCCATCGCCGCTTCGGGCGTGACCTACGTTTCCGTCGGCCGCCTTACCCAGAGTGCGCCCGCAGCCGATATAGGGCTGGATTTCTCGCCGCTTTAGAAGCAGTTGCGAACTCTGCGGCACTCCGTCATGTTCCGTCGACCCTGTCCGGGGCGGATAGGGCAATAGGGGGACATCGCCGTGCGTCCGAATTCCATCGTTCAGTTCGACCGCTTCTATCTCGGCTCTCTGGTGCTGGCGGTGATAAATTCCGCCCTTTCGATGCAGGATACGCTGTCCGATCCCAGCATCGCGAGGTCCGGTCTGGGGCTGGGCTTCATCGTGGGCGTCCAGGTGTTCAGCTTCGCGCTGATTCTGCTGCTGTGGTTCTTCATCTCCCGCAATGCCAGCAACGTGGCGAAGTGGATCCTGACGGTGCTGACCGTCGTGGGTGTGCTCATGACAATTCCCACTCTGCCGACGCTGGCCGGGCGCGGGCTGTTGGGCACGGCCGCCGTGGTGATCATCACTGGGCTTCAGATCGTCGCGGTGGTGTTCCTGTTCCGCCCGGACGCCAAGGCATGGTTCGCCCGCAAGGGCGATGCGGCAGCGGACGACGAGAGTATCTTCAGCTGATCGTCGATCACCGCTTCGTCCGGAAGAAGCCGCGCAGCATCTCCGCGGCTTCCGATTCGCCGATTCCCGAATAGACCTCGGGCTTGTGCAGGCACTGGTCGTGTTCGAACACGCGTGCGCCGTGTTCGACCGCGCCGCCTTTCGGATCGGCGGCGCCGTAATAGAGCCGGGCGATTCGCGCGTGGACGATGGCGCCCGCGCACATCGCGCAAGGTTCCAGCGTCACCCATAGCTCGCATCCTTCCAGCCGCTCGTTGCCGAGGATCCGTGCGGCGGCGCGAATCGCCTCGATCTCGGCGTGGCTCGTGGGGTCGTGGCGCTCGCGCGGGCCGTTGCGGCCGGTGGCGATCACCTTTCCGTCCTTCACGACGATCGCGCCGATCGGCACTTCGCCGGAATCGGCGGCTTCGCGGGCTTGCGCGAGCGCGAGTTCCATGTATTCGGGGAGAGGCCAGCGGGTCATGGCCAAGCGCTAGACCTTCAAAAAGCTGTGCGCAACTTGACCTTCCTCCTGGGAATCGCTAAGGGCGCGCCTTCCCGTTTCTACGGCCACAGAATTTTTTCGAGCGAGAGTTAGAGACATGTCCCGCATCTGCGAACTGACCGGCAAGGGCCGCCAGGTCGGCTGCAACGTCAGCCACGCCAACAACAAGACCAAGCGCGTCTTCCTTCCCAACCTTCAGAACGTCACGCTGCTGTCGGACGGTCTTGAGCGCAGCTTCAAGTTCCGCGTCTCGACCCACGGCCTGCGCTCGGTCGAGCACAACGGTGGCCTCGACAACTGGCTGCTGAAGACTGCGGATGCCAAGCTTAGCGCCCGCGCCGTCAAGGTGAAGCGCGAGCTGAAGAAGACCCAGGCCGCAGCTGCCTGATCCTTCACGCTTCCTGCGGGAAGCGTGAAAACATGGTCTCGCGAAGGGCGTGCAAGCTGGCTTGCGCGCCTTTTCGCATGTCCGGATTTTGGGTAGATAATACGGTTATCGCGTATTCCCGAGCGGATCGTTGGGATTAATTGCTGCTCGTTTCAGTGAACGGCCGATTTCCGTTAAGGCAGCTCTGCCGGATCGACGCTCAGCTTCCATAAGATCGTGCGCTGAAGCGGCGAGTAGTTGTCGTCCGAGATCAGCCAGACCGTCATCCGCCCGTTGGTGCGCGGCGCGATGGCGATTCCCTCGAAATTGTCGATAGGCAGGTCCGAGGACAGCCGCGCCACTTCGGTGATCTTCCAGGTTCCGCCCGGACGAATCGTCCTCGGATCGCCGATCGCGATGCGGCCCGCGAAGCGCTGGGGCATCGGCCAGATCAGCCGCCGCATCAGGATCAGCAGGCGGCCGTCGGGCAATTGCGCCATGTCGGTCGGGCTGAAGCCTCTCGGCGCATCCAGCGTGAAGCCCTGGCCATCGGGATGTTCGGTGGGGTCTCCGCTGAACAGGGCGGCCTGGTGCAAGTGGTCGCTCCAGCCCAGATAGCCTTCGCGCAAAGTCACGAATCGCCCGTCGTACAGGCGGGTGAGGGCCTCGGGGCCGGAATTCACGCCCCAATCGCTCATCACGACCGGACTTGCCTTGCGCTCTATCCGGTAGTCCGGATTCATCCGGTAGATGGCGTTACGCCCTTCCAGCCCTAGCCAGATCATGCCCTTGTCGTCCTGCGTCGCCGATTCGACGTCGCGGGCGGCCTTGTCGGCGTCCTTCGACAGCGGCAGGTCGCCCATGCGGCTATCCTCCTGCGACTGGCCGGGCGCCTTGAACTCCAGAAAACCGCCCGAATCGCTCAGAGCGAGCATCGTTCCGCCAGAGCGGAGCAGGAGCGCGGAGTAGGAGCCGAAGGAATGGGTGCGGCTATGCGCCTGCCAGACTTCCTCCAGCCGGAACGCGCCGAGACGCGGCTCCGCGCGGGCGGCGGGCGGCAGGGGGAGCGGGCTGAAGGAAAGCTCGAAACGCTTGAACTTCGGCTGTTGCCGCGCGTGCCCCCAGGTGAGCGGCAGCAGGGCCAGCAGGACGAGAAGGGCAATGGCGCGGCGCACAGGGGCGGGATAAGCATTCCCGCGAGGGCTGCAACCCGGTTTCGGCGTAACTGCCCGGAATCGCCCCGATTGGTCGTTCAGTTCATCGGTCCGGTAAAGAGAATCGGGTCGAGCCGGGCCTCGTTCCACTTGATCGACCAGTGGAGGTGCGGCCCCGTGGCGCGGCCGGACATGCCGATCTTGCCGATGACCTGCCCTTGCCGGACATGATCGCCCTGCTTCACCAGGATCTGCGAGCAGTGCAGGAAGGCGCTGTTCAGCCCCATGCCGTGGTCCAGCATCAGCAGGTTGCCTTCGAGCGTGAAGGGCTTCTCGGCAGCGAGGATCACCACGCCGTCGGCAGGGGCCACGAAAGGCGTGCCGCTGGTGCCGGTGGCGATGTCGAGACCGGAATGATAGGCCCCCGGTTCGCCGCGATAGACGCGCTGCGAGCCGAAGCGGCCGGAAATGCGGCCCTTGGCGGGCCAGACGAAGTGCTGGCGCCAGCCCTGCGCGTCCGTCTTCAGGGCGCGGGCCGTGTTGATGCGGTCGAGTTCGGGTTTGCGGATCGCCAGGAAGGCGTCTGTCGGGCCGCCCGGCTTGCGCGGAATGTTGATGTTCTCGATCTGCCATGCGCGCGGCGAGACCGACACGGGCTGGGAGATCCTGCGGCCATTCACTGTCGCGGTAAGCGTGGCGATTGTGCCCGAATCGCGGTCGAAGGCGGCGAACCACGAACCGTCCGGCGCGATCGCCACCGGCTGGCCGTTCAGCGCCAGTGCGTTCGTGCCGGAAGGCGCCTTGCCGCGCATCCAGCCGCCCTGGGTCAGTTCGCCGCTATAGGTCAGGTTTCCGGCAGTCGCAGCGACGGGCGCGGTCGATTGCGCGCCCAGCCCGGCGAGAGCCAGAACCGAGGCGACGACGGCGCCGCCCAGAACCAGCGCCGACGGCAGAACCTTGCGGGCGTTCATGCCTTCCCGGTGAGGCGCTTGGTCGCGATTTCGGCCGAGGCGTAAGGCTCCTGGAATTCGGCGCTCCAGTAGCGGAGTTCCTCCAGCGGAATCTTCTCGCCGGTGACGGCGCAGAGCACGAAATGTCCGCCGCTCAACACCCGGAATCCGTTGGGTCCGTAAGTGAGCTTGGCGGGGCGGTCGGCAGAAGACATAAGCATGGGCGAAATCCTAGCAGAGCGCGGCGGTCAAAACAAATCGCCTTGCCTCGTCTCGTCCGGCTTCGGTCGTGCCGGACGCTTCGCGGCGCTCGCTTCGGGGGCGGGTTCGGGTGCCTTGGCCACCGGGGCAGGAGCCTCCGACCCCACCGCCACCGTCAGTTCGCCGTCGCGGAATTCCAGCGTCAACAGCGCTTCCCGTGCCGCCGCCTCGCGGCTCGTGAGCGGGCGGCCGTCCGGTCCCTTGGCAAGGACATAGCCGCGTTCCAGCGGGCGCTTCGGATCGAGTTGCGGCAGGACGCGGGAGACCGGGGCAAGCCCGTCGCGCGCCATGGTCCAGCGACGGGTCAGCAGGCGCGGGATCAGGCCGGTGCGGGCCAGTCGTTCCTCGCTGCGCTCCATGCGGTGGCGCAGCAGCGGCAGCGAGAGGCGCGAGGCGGTGCGGCCAAGCTGCTCGCGCTTGGCGGCGGCTTCGTCGCGCAGGCCGCGGCGCAGGCGCTCGGAAAGATCATCGAGCTTCTGGGCCTTGGCGGCAAGGATGGCCTCCGGCTTGGGGAGGCGCTGGACGCGCGCTTCCAGACGCTCGCGGCCCAGCGTGACCGGGCGGAGTGCGCAGCGGCGCTTGCGATAGGCCAGTTCGTCGAGCGTGGCGGCGAGGTCCAGCCGCACCGGCACGGCCATTTCGGCGGCGGCGGTCGGCGTGGGGGCGCGGCGGTCGGCGGCATAGTCGCAGAGGGTGGTATCGGTCTCGTGGCCGACTGCCGAGATCACCGGGATCGACGATTCGGCCACGGCGCGCACCACGATTTCCTCGTTGAACGACCACAAGTCCTCGATCGAGCCGCCGCCGCGCGCCACGATCACCAGATCGGGGCGCGGCACCGGGCCGCCGGGCTGGATCGCCGAGAAGCCGCGCACGGCATTGGCCACCTGGCTGGCAGCACCTTCGCCCTGCACCAGCACCGGCCAGACGAGGACATGGCTGGGGAAGCGGTCGTCCAGCCGGTGAAGAATGTCGCGGATCACCGCGCCGGTCGGCGATGTGACGACGCCGATCACTTGCGGCAGGAACGGCAGCTCGCGCTTGCGCTCGGGGGCGAAGAGTCCCTCTGCGGCCAGACGCGCGCGCAGCTTTTCCAGCAGTGCCAGCAAGGCGCCTTCGCCCGCGATCTCCATCGTCTCGATGACGATCTGGTACTTCGAGCGGCCGGGATAGGTGGTGAGCTTGCCGGTGGCGATCACTTCGACGCCGTCTTCGGGGCGGAAGGCGAGTCGCTGCGCGCCGCCGCGCCACATGACGCCGTCGATCACCGCCTTGTCGTCCTTGAGCGCGCAGTAGAGGTGGCCGGATGCCGCCCGCTTCACGCCCGAAAGCTCGCCGCGCAGGCGCACGAAGCCGAAGCGGTCCTCGACGGTGCGCTTCAGAAGATTCGAAATCTCGCTGATCGAGAGCGGCGCAGCGTTGTCCCCGGCCGCTTGCTTCGCTACCAGCCCACCCGAACGACCGTCATCGAAATCGTCGTCATCGAAAGGCAAGGGCAAATGAACATCCTTCTTCTGGGCTCCGGCGGCCGCGAACATGCGCTGGCCTGGAAGCTGGCGCAATCCCCGCTTTGTGACGCGCTCTGGGCTGCCCCCGGTAATCCCGGCATTGCCGAAGTGGCAAGCTGCATCGACCTCGATGTCACCGACCACGGTGCAGTCATCGCCTTCTGCGAGGCCAATGTCGTCGGCCTCGTGGTGATCGGCCCGGAAGCGCCGCTGGTGGACGGCCTTTCCGATTCCCTGCGCGCCGAGGGCTTCTCGGTGTTCGGTCCGAGCCAGGCAGCGGCCCAGCTCGAAGGCTCGAAGGGCTTCACCAAGGACCTCTGCGAGCGTGCGGGCATCCCCACCGCCGGTTACGACCGCGTTTCCAGCGAGGCCGCTGCCATGGCCGCGCTGGCGAAGTTCGGCGCGCCGGTCGTCATCAAGGCGGACGGGCTTGCGGCAGGCAAGGGCGTGACCGTGGCCATGACCATGGCCGAGGCCGAGGAAGCCGTGCGCGAGATCTTCTCGGGCCGCTTCGGCGAAGCGGGCGCCGAAGCCGTGATCGAGGAATTCATGGAAGGCGAGGAAGCCAGCTTCTTCGCGCTGACCGACGGTTCCACCATCGTCCCCTTCGCCTCGGCGCAGGACCACAAGCGGGTGGGCGACGGTGATACCGGCCCCAATACCGGCGGCATGGGCGCCTATAGCCCCGCCCCGGTGCTGACGCCCATGCTGGAAGCCGAAGTGCTCGAACGCATCATCGCCCCCACCGTGCGCCAGCTTGAGAACGAGGGCACGCCCTATTCCGGCGTGTTGTTCCTGGGCGTGATGCTGACCAGCGAAGGCCCCAAGCTGATCGAATACAACTGCCGCTTCGGCGATCCCGAGTGCCAGGTGATGATGCTGCGCCTCGAATCGGATTTGGTGGAACTGCTCCACGCCTGTGCCGACAACCGTCTGGCGGCGATCGCGCCGCCGAAGTTCAGCCGCGATACCGCGCTGACCGTGGTCATGGCGGCGGGCGGCTACCCCGGCACCCCCGAGAAGGGCGGCGCGATTCGCGGCATCGCGGCGGCCGAGGCGGAGGGCGCCAAGGTCTTCCACGCGGGCACCGTGCTGAACGACGGCATGCTGGTCGCCAGCGGCGGGCGTGTGCTCAACGTCACGGCGCGCGGGACTTCGGTCACCGAGGCGCAGGCGAAAGCTTACGCCGCGGTGGACGCGCTCGATTTCCCCACCGGCTTCTGCCGCCGCGACATCGGCTGGCGCGAAGTGGCGCGTGAAAAAGCACATGGCGAGAAGGCCCATGGCCAGTAAGGCGGACTCGATCCTGAAAGTCGCGCTGGCGGTGGCGGCGGTCTTCGCCGGTGCCGGGGTGGGATTCTATTACGGCATTTTCCTGCCCGGTCAGGCATCGCGGCAGGAAGCCCGCGAACTGGCGGTGCAGGAAGCCCGGCAGAAGCAGGCGGACGCCGAGGCCAAGGCGCAGCAGCGCCAGCAGGCCGAGCAGTCGCGCCGTCAGGAAGCGGCGCAGCAGGAATATCAGGACTGCCTGAACTTCGCGGAGCTGTCCTACAAGCAGCGCTGGACCGCGAGTTGCCGGGCGCAGCACGATGCGGACGTGGCGGCGCTGGCCGACTGCGCCGACAACCTCTTCGCTACCGAGGACGGTTGCCGCGCCAAGGTCCCGGTCCGGCCGGAGCGCGACTGCGCTTTGCCCGGCCAGACGGCGCAGAGCTATTCGAATGCCCGCGAGCAGCGCAAGGCCGAATGTCTGGCGCGCTTCCAGTCGGCCCAACCGGGCGCTCAGCCCCAGAATCTGTCGCAGCCGATGCCCGCTCAGGCACCGCCACCGCCGGATACTTACTGAGCCGCACGACAGGAATGCAAAAAGGGCTCCGTTCCTGCGAACGGAGCCCTTTCTGTCTTGCGGCGATCGGCTGGATCAGCCGACGCGTTCGGAGATCAGCGCCTTGAGGTCGGCCTCGGGGCGGGCGCCGTAGTGCGAGATGATCTCGCAGGCGCAGATCGCGCCGTACTGGAGGCACTCTTCGAGGCTCTTGCCGCGCACATGGCCGAACAGGAAGCCGGCGGCGAAGAGGTCGCCCGCGCCGGTGGTGTCGACGACACGCTCGATCGGCTCGGCGCCGACTTCGGCGCGCTGGCCGCCCGAGATCGCGACCGCGCCCTCGGCGCCGCGCGTGACGACCAGCACCGGAATCTTCGGTGCGAGCTGGGCAACGCCCTTTTCGAAATCGTCATGGCCGACGAGGGCGGCCATCTCGTGCTCGTTGCAGAACAGCACGTCGATCTTGCCGGTCTCGATCAGGTCGAGGAAGTCGGCGCGGTGACGGTCGATCACGAAGCATTCGGAAGGGGTGAAGGCGATCTTGCGACCGGCGGCGCGGGCGGCTTCGATGGCCTTGCGCATCGCCGCGCGCGGTTCCTCGGGGTCCCAGAGGTAGCCTTCGAGGTAGAGCACGGCGGCATCGGCGATGGCGCTTTCGTCCAGCGCTTCGGCGGGCAGGTGCTGGGAGGCGCCGAGGAAGGTGTTCATCGTGCGCTGGCCGTCCGGCGTCACGAAGATCAGGCAGCGCGCGGTGGGGATGCCGGGGCGGGCTGCCACGTCGAAGGCGATGCCGCCCGCACGGATGTCGTGGGTGAAGACTTCGCCCAGCTGGTCGTCGGCGACCTGGCCGATGAAGGCGCACTTGGCGCCCAGCGCGGCCAGACCGGCGAGGGTATTGGCAGCGGAACCGCCCGAGATCTCGCGGGCCGGACCCATGGCTTCGTAGAGGCTCTTGGCCTGGTCGGCGTCGATCAGCATCATGCCGCCGCGCGAGAGGCCGAGGTCCTCGATCAGCGCTTCGTTGCAGTTGGCGATCACGTCGATGATGGCATTGCCGATGGCAATCACGTCAAAGGTGGGCGGCACGGTGGGTTCAGCCATGCGAAAAGGAGTCCTTGGATTGTCTGGAAGTTGTACCGCGCGTAGCGCGCGGGCCGCCGCTTCGCAAGCGCGGCGAGAGTTGACAGCATGCGAAGGTCGGGCGATGCGGGGCGCGATCATGACTCAAGACCGTCCGGCGGCAGCCGCCATTCCGATGATTCAGCCCGTCCGTCTCAAGGGGGTCCTGGCCGTTGCCGGGCTTGCCCTGCTGCTTGCGGGGTGCGCCAGCACGTCCGGCGGCGGGGTGGCGAGCACGCCGCATCCCCCCAAGCGCGGGACGCAGATTCCCAATGTCCGTCAGCCCACGCATACGGCGCGCGATCCCAGTTTTCAGGCGATTCCGGGCGCGGATGGCGTGATCGGATCGAACGAGAGCCAGCTCGTGCGCATGTTCGGGGAGCCGCGTCTCAATGTCTGGGAAGGCGATGCGCGCAAGCTGCAGTTCACCGGCAAGGCCTGCCTGCTGGACATCTACCTCTATCCCTCGACTTCCTCGAAGGAACCGCGCGCATCCTATATCGACGCGCGGCGGGTGTCGGACGGGCAGGATGTCGACCGCGCAGCCTGCATCGCGGCGCTGCGCAAGTAGGGTTTTAAACGGTAAAGCTCTCGCCGCAGCCGCACGAACCCTTGGCGTTCGGGTTGGCGAAGACGAATCCGGCGGTGAAGTCGTCTTCCACCCAGTCCATGGTGCTGCCGATCAGGTAGAGCACCGAGGCGCCGTCGATGTAGAACAGGCCGCCGGGGGTCTCGATCTTCTCGTCGAAGGGCTTTTCCTCGCTGACGTAGTCCACCGAATAGGCCAGCCCCGAGCAGCCCCGGCGCGGGGTGGAGAGGCGCACGCCGATGGTGCCTTCGGGCGCTTCGCCCATCAGCTTGGCGATCCGCGCTTCGGCATTGGCGGTGAGGATGACCGCCGCCGGACGCTGGCGTGCGGGCTTCGTTTCAGTTGCGGTGGTCATAGTTTCTTTTCCCAGAACAGCGCGGTGCCCGCCTGCGGGTCCAGCGCGTAATCGCCGTAGCCGAGCGCGGCGTAGAGGCCCTTGGCCGTGTCGTTGCCGCTCAGCACTTCGAGAGTGATCTTGCAGGCGCCGCGTGTGCGGGCCTCTGCCTCTACCGCCAGCATCAGCGCCCGGCCCACGCCCTTGCCGCGCGCTTCGGGCAGCACGGCCATGTCGTGGATGTTGACCAGCGGACGCGCGGCGAACGTGGAGAATCCGGTGATGCAGTTCGCCAGACCCAGCGCTTCGTCGCCGGCGAAGGCCAGCAGCGAGAAAGCGCCGGGGTGCGCGGCAAGGCCGGGCACCAGCCGCTCGCGCACGTCTTCGGACAGCGGCTCGCCCCCACCCATAGGATCGCGCGCATAGCTGTCCAGCAGCGCGACCACGCGCGCGGCATCGGCCGCGTCGGCATAGTCCGCCAGGCGCACGGTCACGGTAGGGGCAAGCGTCGCCATCAGAGCATGCCCAGCTCGAGCTTCGCCTCGTCGGACATCTTGGCCATGTCCACGGCGGATCCCAGACAAGATTGACCTCGGCGTCGCGCACGCCCGGCACGGCGGCCACGCGCATCTCGACTTCGCCCGGCATCGATTCCGCGACCGGGCAATGCGGCGTGGTCAGCGTCATTGTCACCGCGACCGAGGCCTCGGGCGAAACTTCGACGCCGTAGATCAGGCCGAGGTCGTAGATGTTGACCGGAATCTCGGGATCGAAGATTTCCTTCAGCGCGTCGATCACGCCGTCGTAGATCGCGCCGCCGGGTTGGCCGGGGTCGATGCCCTGCGGCTTTTCGGCAAGGAAGCCGTCGAGATAGTCGCGCTTCCGTTCGACAGGGGGAACAGGCACGTCCTCGACGCGCGCGCGCGGCGCGGGCGTTACCGAATCGACTTCTTCGACCGTGAAATTAGGCTTCTCGTCGTTCATCCAAAAATTCTCCGGGTGCGCTCGATACCCTTCATGAGCGCCTCGATATCGCTGTCGTCGCTATAGATGCCGAAGCTGGCGCGGGCCGTGGCGGGAACGCCGAGGTGGTCCATCAGCGGCTGCGCGCAGTGGTGGCCGGCACGGATCGCGACGCCTTCTTCGTCCAATATGGTGCCGAGGTCGTGCGGATGCACCCCGTCCATCGCGAAAGAAACGATGCCGACCGAGTCGGCGGGGCCGAACAGGGTCACGTCGTTGCGCTTGCCCAATTCGGCACGCAGTTTCGCGGCCAGATCGCGTTCGTGGCGCTCGGCCCGGTCGAGGCCCTGCGCGGTCAGCCAGTCGATGGCGGC
>PJUE01000748.1_pt1 | contig 15186 bp, 13 predicted proteins | sample 1512171 | NCBI WGS metagenome assembly PJUE01 (sample SAMN08177674, study PRJNA422409) | Feces metagenome, whole genome shotgun sequencing project. | isolation source: Chicken feces (3) enriched on wood chips: alkali lignin treatment | host: Gallus gallus | place: USA: Madison | collected 2015-01-15
CCGAGCATGCCGCGCAGCTGTACCGCAAGGGCATCTACGGCAACACCATGACCAGCAACCCGCGGGCGCTTGACGTGGCCTGTGCCACCCTGGCCCAGCTGACCCCGCAGGTGCGCGCCAACATCGCCGAACGCGGCGCCGAGGCCGTGCGCAAGCTGGAACAGCTGAAAAGCGAGCTGGGTGGGCTGATCACCAAGGTGCAGGGCACCGGCCTGCTGTTCTCCTGCGAGCTGGCCCCGCAGTTCAAGTGCTATGGCGCCGGCTCGACCGAGGAATGGCTGCGCCGGCACGGCATCAACGTGATCCACGGTGGCGAGAACTCGCTGCGCTTCACCCCGCACTTCGGCATGGACAGCGAAGAGCTGGACCTGCTGGTGGGCCTGGTCGGCCGCGCCCTGCGTGAAGGCCCGCGCCGTGAGCAGGCCGCCGCCGCGTAACCCGCGCCAACGCGTCATAATCCACCAACACCCCGCCCGCGACCGCTGACCCGGTTGCCGGCGGGGCGTTTTCGTTTCCGTACCAAGAGACAGGAATCCCCCATGAAGTCCCTCTGTGTCTACTGTGGCTCCAACGCTGGCAGCAAGCCGGTCTACACCGAACGCGCCATGGCGCTGGGCGATCGCATCGCCCGTGACGGCATGCGCCTGGTGTACGGCGGCGGCAACGTCGGCCTGATGGGCACCGTTGCCAATGCCGTGCTCGCCGCCGGCGGTGAAGTGACCGGCGTCATCCCGCGCCAGCTGGCCGACTGGGAAGTGGCCCACCGCGGCCTCACCGAACTGGAAATCGTCGGTTCGATGCATGAGCGCAAGTCGCGCATGTTCGACCTGTCCGACGGCTTCGTCGCCCTGCCCGGCGGCTTCGGCACCATGGAAGAGATCTTCGAGATGCTCACCTGGCGCCAGCTCGGCATCGGCAACAAGCCCTGCGCGTTCCTCGACGTGGACGGCTTCTACGCCCCGCTGATCGGCATGATCGACCGCATGGTGGAAGAGCGCTTCCTGCACCCGGAACAGCGCCAGGACCTGTGGTACGGCTCGGACATCGATGAAATGCTGGCGTGGATGCAGGCGTACGAGCCAGCCCAGGCCTCCAAGTGGATTGACGAGAAGCGCCGCGCCGCGCTGCGTTGATGCCCGCGCGCGTGGTGGCTCAGGCCACCGCGCGCGTCCACGGTGCCGGCCGCCCCAGCAGGTAGCCCTGGCCGTAGTCGCAGCCCAGCTCGAACAAGCTCTGGCGTTGGGCTTCGGTCTCGATGCCCTCACCGATGGTTTCGATGCCCAGGGTGCGCGCCAGCGACAGCACGCCCTCCACCAGCGCACGCGTGCTCTGTGCCTCCGGCCCGTGCAGCCCGGCGATGAAGCTCTGGTCGATCTTCAGGGTGCTGATCGGGAACCGGTGCAGGTAGGACAGCGCCGAGAAGCCGGTACCGAAGTCATCCAGCTGTACCTGGATGCCGCGCTCGCGCAGGCCCTTGAGGATGCGCAGCGTATGCGGGCCATCGTCCAGCAGCGCCACCTCGGTGATTTCCAGGCGCAGGCGTTGCGGATCGGCATCGTTGGCTTCCAGCAGGCCGAACAGGCGTGCACTGAAATCGGCTGAACGGAAATGCCGCGGTGACACGTTCACCGACACATAGCCGCGGCCACCATCGGCCAGGCCGGCGATGACCTGCTCGTAGATGAGCCAGTCGACCTGTTCGATCAGGCCACTCTCCTCGCCCAGTTCCAGGAAGGCGCCGGGCAGCAGCAGGCCGCGGCGCTCGTGCTGCCAGCGCAGCAACGCCTCGTGGCCGACTACTTCGCCATCGGACAGGCGCACGATGGGCTGGTAGAACGGCACGAAATCACGGTTGTTGATCGCCCGGCGCAGGTCCGCTTCCAGGTCCAGGCTGCGCATGGCCTGCTCGCGCATGTCCTCGTCGAAGATCGCGCAGCGGTCATGGCCCTGGGCCTTGGCCCGGTACATGGCCGCATCGGCGTCGCGCAGCAGCTCTTCGCCGGTGCGGTAGTGCGTGTTCCACAGGGCGATGCCGAGGCTGCCCGAAGGGAACAGCTCGCGCCCGGCAATCCACATCGATTCCTGCAGGGCCAGCAGCAGGCGCTGGCCGAAATCCAGCGCCTGGGCCAAACCCTGCGGACATTCCAGCAGGATGGCGAATTCATCACCGCCCAGTCGCGCCACCACGTCGCCATCACCGGCCATCGAGACGATGCGCTTGGCCACTTCCACCAGCATGCGGTCGCCAGCGGCGTGGCCGATGCTGTCATTGACCAGCTTGAAGCGGTCCAGGTCCAGGAACAGCACCGCGAACTCCGGGCCGCCCTCGCGGCGGGCCAGCGCCAGCGCGTCCTCCAGGCGGTCGAGCAGGTGCAGGCGGTTGGGCAGGCCGGTCAGCGCATCGTGCATGGCCTGGTGGGTCAACCGCTGTTCGGCGCGCAGGCGCTCGGCGATCTGGCCCAGCAGCTTGTCATTGACCTCGGCCAGCTCGCGGGTGCGCTCTTCCACGCGCTTTTCCAGCTCGGCATGGGCCGAACGCAGCTGCTGCTGGTCGCGCTGGCGGGCCAGGCCAGTGCCGATGTTCTGCGCCACGAAGGTCAGCAGCCGCTGGTCATGCACGCTGAAAGCGATCTGATCGGTGTAGCTCTGCACCACGATCGCGCCCACCACCTCGTCATCGCGCAGCAGCGGCACGCCCAGCCAGCAGTGCGAACGCACGCCCGACTCACGCACTTCGCCGGTGGCCAGCAGTGCATCGATCTGTGCCCGCGAGGCCAGCAGCGGGCGCCGGTGGCGTACCACGTATTCGGTCAGGCCACGGCTGAACGCACGCGGCGCGCGCGAGGCATTGTGTTCGTCCACCGAGTAGACGAAATCCAGGCCATCGCCCTGCGCGGTGACCAGGGCGATGTAGAAATTGCGCGCGTCCAGCAGGCGTCCCACCACGCCGTGCACCTGGCCGTAGAACTGGGCCAGGCTGTCGGCCGACATCGCCATTTCGGCGATGTTGTACAGGGCGGTCTGCAGCTGTTCGGCGCGGCGGCGCTCGGCCACCTCGTCCTGCAGGCTGCGGTTGGCACGCTGCAGTTCCAGGGTGCGCCGTTCCACCTGCTGTTCCAGCCGCACCTGTGCCTGGCGCCGGTCCATCGCGGTCTGCACGTGCTGGGCGACAAACCCCAGCAGCGCGCGCTCGGCCTCGCCATACAGCGAGGCCTGCTGGTAACTCTGCACCACGATGGCGCCACACACGCGGCCATCGCGCAGCATCGGCACACCCAGCCAATCAAGGCTTTCCGGGCCGCGCTCAGGGTCGTGCTCGTCTTCGGCATCGGCCAGCAGTTCGCGCGATGGGCCGCTGAGTGGCTTGCCGTGGCGCAGCAGCGCCACGGTCAGGCTGCGTGGCATCTGCCCGGCGTCGTAACTCACCGAAGGGTCAGCCACGAAGTCATCCACCTGGTCGGCGAAATACAGGAACCGCATCTGGTCGCGCACATCGTCGTACTCGACGATGTAGCAGTTCTCCGCGTACATCAGCGAACCCAGCACGCCGTGCACGTGGCGCAGCATCTCGCCCATCTCCAGGTCGGCGCCGGCCAGATCGGCAATCTGGAACAGCGCCTGCTGAAGGCGTTCAGCCTGTTCCAGTGCGCGGATCTGCCCGGCCTGGCGGCCGCGCTGCAGGGCCAGTTCCATCGCCTGCCGCGACACGCCCCACCAGGCTTCCGAAGGCGATGCCCCGCGCACGCGCAGCGACAGCTGGGCCCCGTCGTGCTCCCAGGCCGCGTGCTCCCATACCGTATGGTCCCAGTCGAGCCCGTCTTCCGCCGCCGGCCTGTCGGACGCAGCAGCGTCCTGCGGCCAGGCATCCTGGCCGCGGCCAAGCTGCGGGTCGTTCCAGCCCACCCGCACGATCGCGGTTTCCGGCAACAGCGCATGCAATGCGCGCACCAGCGCCGTGCTCAGGACGGCCTCGTGGGGTGACAGCAGTGGCACACGGTCGGCTTGCGTGGACAAAATGACGTTCTCTTGGCGTCGCTACAGCGCCGCCTCCCCTGAGTGGTCGAGCATAACGCGCGACAGGGGGGGCAATGGAAGCCCGCCAACCCCGTTTCGTGCGCATGAACGTTCCTGCTGGCGACACCCCCACGCGAACGGCCGTGAACTGCGCCCTGCCCGCCCCCGCCAGCTGCTATGCGCCATCGCCTGCAGGCCTTACCCTGTATGCCGTGGAAGCAACCGCCCTGCCAACCGATGAAGCGCTGATGCTGGCTTGGGCCGGTGGCGACCTGCAGGCGTTCGAAAGCCTGTATGCACGCCATCGCAAGCGCCTGTTCGGCTTCCTGTTGCGTCAGCTGCGCGACAACGCACTGGCCGAGGAGATCTTCCAGGACGTGTGGCAGCGGGTGATCAGCGCCCGTGCCGGTTGGCAGCCCGAAGCCGCATTCAGCACCTGGCTGTTCCGCATCGCGCACAACCGCCTGAACGACCACTGGCGTGCCGCCCGCCATCGTCCTGCCGCGCCTGTCGATGCCGATCTGCGCCTGGCCGCGCTGGAAGACGGGCAGACGCCGGAAGCTGAACTGTCTGAATTCGAGCAGCGCCGGCGCATCCAGCTGGCGATGGAAGACCTGCCGCCGGAGCAGCGCGAGGTGCTGCAACTGCGGCTGGAACAGGAACTGAGCCTTGAGGAGATCGGCCAGATCACCGGCGTCGGCCGGGAAACCGTGAAATCGCGGCTGCGCTATGCGATGGACAAGCTGCGTGCGGGATTGAACGCATGAACCGAGACGATCCGCTGACGCCGGAAGAACGTGCGCTGGCCGGCCTGATGGGCCGCCGCCATGACCAGGCACCGCCTGCTGCGCTGGACGCAGCGATCCTGGCGGCCGCGCGCGCGTCGGTGTCCCCCACAGCCGAGGCCAGGCCTGCAGCGGCCGGCAGCGCCACGGCGCCGACCCGCCGAGCACACCGCCCGCGCTCGCGCTGGCCGGCGGTATTCGGCATTGCCGCCTCGATGGTGTTTGCGGTTGGCATCGCCTGGCAGATGCGCCCGGAACCGCCGGTCGTGCCTGCGCAGGAGGCACAGATTGCCGCCGCACCCGTTGTCGAAGACAACGCAGCGGCCGATACCCCGGCACCGCCGCCTGCATCTGCTGCGGCTGAAGCTGCGCCACCACCGCCGCCGCGACCACCTGCACCACAGAAATCGGCGGCGGCACGCGCGCCGACCGGCACGCCCGCCGTTGCCCATGCGCCCAAGGTGCAGGCAGCGCCTGCAGCGCCCGTGGCAGAGGCCATGTCCGCACCGCCACCGCAAGCGGCACCCGCACCCCCGGCACCGGTGCCCCGTGCGGCACCCGCCCCGGCTGCGCTCGACCTGGATGTCCTCGGCGGTGCCCGCGAGGCCGACGCGGCAGCGAGTGAGCCGGCCAGCGGCGACGCTGCCCGCAGCGCGCGCCGCGCCGCGCCCGCAGCCTTCAAGGCCAACAGCGCGCAGGCACCGGCAAGCGCCCCCGGGGTGATGCTGCGCCGGTCCAGCGACGCTGACCTCAGTGCCGATGTGGTGAACTCTGAAGTAGCGGCCGATGCCAGGCTGCCACGTCGGCAGTGGCTGCAGAAGATCCGCGAGCGCCGCGACAGCGGCCAGCGCGATCTGGCCCGTGCCAGCCTGGAGCGCTACCTGCAGCTTTACCCCGAGGCACGCCTGCCGAAGGACCTGCGACCGCTGCTGGACGACTGAGTTGCACCCGGCCTGACCCCGTAGAATGGCGGGAATGCCCGATACCCTCGCCCAGCCCGTCAGCCACACGCTGGACATCAAGCACAGTCGCTTCACCGCACACGCCGCGGCCATCGACAGCGGCGCGGCTGCGCTGGCCTTCCTGCAGCAGGTGGCGGTCGCCGATGCCACCCACAACTGCTGGGCCTACCGGCATGGCCAGGAGTACCGTTCCAGCGATGATGGCGAGCCGGCCGGCACCGCCGGGCGGCCGATCCTGGCGGCCATCGATGGCCAGGGCTTCGACCGCGTGGTGGTGGTGGTGACCCGCTGGTATGGCGGCATCAAGCTGGGTGCCGGCGGCCTGGTGCGCGCCTATGGTGGCACCGCCGCCGAGTGCCTGCGTACCGCCCCGCGCCTGCCGCTGGTGGCAATGGCACGCCTGCAGCTGCAGGCTGGTTTCGAGGACCTGGGTACCCTGCACGCTGCCCTGCCCGTGTTTGCCGCCGAAAAGCGCGATGAACAGTTCGATGCCAACGGTGTGCGGCTGCGGGTGGAATTGCCCGTCGACCAGGTCGACGCATTGAAAATCCGCCTGCGCGACGCCACCCGTGACCGTATCCGCATACAAGATGACGACCAGGATGACTGACAAGGACGAGACGTCCGCTTCAACCCCGCCGCTGCGCCGCTTGGGCAGCCTGCGTACGCTGTGGCCGTTCGTGCGCCGCCACAGCGGGTTGTTCACCGCCTGGCTGCTGGCCCTGGCGGTCTCCTCGGCGGCCACGCTGAGCCTGCCGCCGGCGGTCAAGCAGATGATCGACCACGGCTTCAGCAGTGGCGGCCAGATCAACCGCGCGTTCGCCCTGCTGATGCTGGTGGCGGTGGTGATGGCCTTGGGCACCGCCGCGCGCTTCTACTTTGTGTCGCTGCTGGGCGAAAAGGTCGTGGCCGACCTGCGCAGCCAGCTATACGCACACCTGATCCAGCTCGGCGCCGGCTTCCATGACCGCAGCCGCAGCGGCGAACTGGTTTCGCGCCTGACCGCCGATACCGAACTGCTGCGCAGCGTGGTCGGCTCGACCATGTCGGTGGCCCTGCGCAGCAGCGTGACCGTGGTCGGCAGCCTGGCGATGCTGTTCGTCACCAGCCCACGGCTGGCGGCGTGGTCGCTGCTGGGCATCCCGCTGGCGGTGCTGCCGATCATCATCGGCGCGCGCAAGCTGCGCGTGGTCGCCCGCAACAGCCAGGACCGCATCGCCGATGCCAACAGCCTGGCCAGCGAGACCCTGGGCGCGGTGCGCACCGTGCAGGCGCATGCCCGCGAACCTTACGAGCGCGGTCGCTTCGACCACGCGCTCGGCGATGCCATCACCGCCGCGCGCCGTCGCATCGGCGCGCAGTCGCTGGTCACCGCCAGCGCCATCCTGCTGGTGTTCGGCGCCATCGTCGGCGTGCTCTGGCTGGGCGCACACGATGTCATCGATGGCCGCCTGAGTGCCGGCACCCTGGGCCAGTTCGTGCTGTACGCACTGATCGGTGGTGGTTCAGTGGGCGCGCTGGCCGAGGTCTGGAATGAACTGCAGCGCGCCGCCGGTGGCATGGGCCGCATCGGTGAACTGCTGCAGGAGGACATCGAGATCCGCGCGCCTGCGCGGCCGCACGCCCTGCCGCAGCCGCTGCAGGGGCAGATCCAGTTCGACAACGTGGTGTTCCATTACCCGCAGCGGCCGGACCAGGCGGCGCTGGATCATTTCAGCCTGAACGTCCGTCCCGGCGAGACGGTGGCCCTGGTCGGCCCGTCCGGTGCCGGCAAGAGCACGGTACTGTCGCTGCTGCTGCGTTTCCATGATCCGGCCAGCGGCCGCATCTGCGTGGATGGCCACGACGTGCGCCAGGTCGACCCGGCTGATCTGCGTGCGCAGCTTGCGCTGGTTCCGCAGCAACCGACCCTGTTCGCCACCAGTGCCCGCGACAACATCCGCTATGGCCGCCTACAGGCCAGCGATGCCGAGGTAGAGGCCGCAGCGCGTGCAGCTGAGGCCGATACCTTCCTGCGCGCCTTGCCGCAGGGCTATGACAGCGAGCTGGGCGAACGCGGCGCGCGCCTGTCCGGCGGCCAGCAGCAACGCGTGGCGATTGCCCGTGCGCTGCTGAAGGATTCGCCCATCCTGCTGCTGGACGAGGCCACCAGCGCACTGGACGCGCAGAGTGAACACAGCGTGCAGCAGGCACTGGAACGGCTGATGGCCGGGCGCACCACCGTGGTGATCGCCCATCGCCTGGCGACCGTACTCAAGGCCGACCGCATCGTGGTGATGGACCAGGGCCGCATCGTCGCCGAAGGCACGCATGCGCAGCTGCTGGCTGAAGGTGGACTGTATGCGGAGCTGGCGCGACTGCAGTTCGTCGATTGATTGACGGCCGGCTAACACCGGCCGGCCCAAGCTGTCGGCGAAACCGAAGGATCCGCTGAAGGAGGTGCACGATGTCGTTCCGTCAGTTCCCTGCAGTCGACGCCAATGGCGAAAGCCACATCATCATCGAGTTCAAGCCAGATGCCAGCAGTAGCGGCCAGAAGGTGGAGAGCAGCCCGCGCTATGAACTGGACGATGGTCGCCACCTGGTACGCAATGGCCGTGAGTTCACCACCAGCGGTGGCGAACTGCGCTTGACGATCTGAGATCCGCCGGGCCTGGCCCGGCGCTGCCGGATTTCGCGGCACCCCGCTCTGGTCTCGCCCTGCCGGATTTCGCGCCGCCCCGCTGTGGCCTCGCGCTGACGGATTTCGCGCCGCCCCGCTGTGGCCTCGCCCTGCCGGATTTCGCGCCGCCCCGCTGTGGCCTCGCCCTGCCGGATTTCGCGCCGCCCCGCTGTGGCCTCGCGCTGACGGATTTCGCGCCGCCCCGCTCTGGTAGGTGTCGACCTTGGTCGACACGCTCTCGGCCGAGAGCATAAGGCAGTCGAGCATGGCTCGACTCTACAAAAATCGTGTGGTCAATTTTTCGCCAAGCATCTTGACAGCCTTGCCTGCCAAAGGCTGCGCGCGGTTATCCACATATTTGCCCAGAAATCATCCACACCGCCTGTGGATGATTAGGCCTGCCCCAGGACCCGGCCGATGCCGCTGGCATCGACCTCCACTGCCGCCCGCGCGATGGCCAGCGGATCGCTGCCGGCAACGAAACCGATACGGAAATGCACCTCGCCGCCCGGCGTCCGTGAGGAGTGGATCGAGGCCAGGCTGATGCGGTGCTGCTCGAACACATGCAGCAGCTCGCGCAGCGAACCCGGCCGATCCTCCGGCAGGTGCACCGACAAGGCGTTGCGCTCGGTCAGGTCGGCCAGCAGGTAGCCCACGCGCTCGAAGGTGTAGTTGCCCGCAGCCAGCGCAGGCTCACCGAACGCCGCATGGTTGGCCGCCAGCAGCTGCTCGCGGAACCAGCCGCGCGCCGCATCGTCGCCCTGCCCGACCTGCGCCTGCAGTGCCTGCAGCTGGCCGACCAGCCGATCCAGCATCGGCGCCACGTAGGGGTTGCCGAACTGGATGTCTTCGTAGATCGCCGGGTTCAACGACAGGATGCGCGAGATGATCGCCGTATCCAGTTCAAACGAGGCCGAGCGGTACGGCATCATCGCGGCCAGATCGCCCAGCTGCGGCTGGTACTCGCGCAGCACGCCGGCCTGCGCCAGGTGGGTGGCATGCACCATGGCCTGCACCAGCGCCATCATCTGGTCGTGGCGCTGCGGCGTGGCGCGCACGCACTCGGCCTGCAGGGCGGCGCAGAGGCTGTCGACCCACGGCTGCCAGTGCTGCAGCCGCGCTTCGCAGACCACCATCACCCGGCCCTTCAGGGTCGGCGCCTTCGGCGGCGCGGTCATCGGGTGCAGGCCGACCACTTCGGCCTGCGAGGCCAGCATCGCCTGCACCGGCGCATCCTTCACCGAGGTGACGTCCAGCCACAGGCGCCCCTGCTCGCGGCCCGCCGACTGCTGCACGTAGTCGGCAATCAGCGTTGGGGTATGCCGGATGGGTGCGGAAAACACCAGCACATCCGCCTGCGCGAGCAACTGTTCGGGCGTCTGCGAATCCGGATCGGACGGGTCGTGGCCGATCACCTGCAGCTGCATGTGCTGCTGGAAGAAGCGGGCCAGCCAGCGCCCGTAGGCGCCGGCACTGCCCACGATGCCGACCGTGCGCGGCGTGCGCGTCTGCAGCCCGCTCATGCCACGCGTTCGGCGTGGAAGCGGGTGGCCTCCGCCAGCGCGGCAGGCGCGGCAGCGATCACGTCGAATTCCTCGAAGCCGTTGACCAGGGTGGCTTCCAGTGCGGCATGGGTACCGGCAATGGCGCGCGAGATGGCCTGCTGCATCGACTCGCCACGCAGCAGGAAGGAAACCACCAGCGACATCAGCACATCACCGGTGCCGGCCACGTCCACCGGCAGCAGTGGCGAAGTCCAGCGCCAGGTTTCCTCGTGGCCGACGGCCAGGGTGACCAGTTCACCCGGGTTGCCGCCCACGCTGTGCGCGATCACCCACTGCGGACCACGCGCCAGCAGCGTGCGCGCTGCGGCGATGGCGTCGGCCTCGGCCAGGGCCGGCATGCCGGTCAGCCGGTTCAGCTCGAAGGCATTGGGCGTGACCAGCCACGCATGCGGCAGCAGGCGTTCGCCGAAGATCGCCTCCAGCCCCGGCTCCACATAGGGGCCGGTGTGGGTATCACCAATCACCGGGTCCAGGCAGTAGCGCAGCTGCGGACAGGCCGGCAGGACCTCGTCCAGCCAGTCGGCGAAGGCGGCACCGTTGGCGGCGCTGCCGAAGTAGCCGGAGACCAGCTTCTTCGCCCGCTGCGGCAGGCCGCGTTCGCGGGCACCGAGCAGCAGATCAGCAAACCAGTCGGCGGGCAGCACGCGGCCACGGGTGGTGTCGTAGAACGGCGCATTGCTGAGCAGGACGGTCGGGATTTCCGCCACGCGCACGCCGAGGGCGCGCATCGGCGGGACGGCGGCGCTGTTGCCGGCGTGGCCGTAGACGAGCTGCGACTGGACGGAGATGACGTCGATCGGCGAGGGCCCGTCGGGGCGCTGGCGACGGCCGTGGAGCAGGTGGTTGTCGAGGGATTCGCTCATCCCCGCATTCTACGCCCAAGGGGGTTTTCGGCAGGGCTTGCAGCCCTGCACCTGCAGAAGCCGAAGCAAGATCAAGAGCCGCATTCCGTGGGATGGCGGGGAGGTGTGGGTGGGCAGGACACGCCGTAAACCCATCCATGGGGGCTCGATGGCGCCATCCATGGCGCCAACGGTCCTGCCCACCCACACCGCCCCACCTCTGACAGTTTCCCGCGGCTGTTGGCAAATACAGCTGTTGGTGGGTGCCGACCGTTGGTCGGCACAATTGTCAAATATCGGATGAATTCATCCACGCATGGCGTGGCTCTACTGTGTCGTTGTTGGTAGGTGTCGACCGTTGGTCGACACGTCTGTCAGATATCGATATCCGACCCCGTGCCGACCAACGGTCGGCACCCACCAAAGCAGAACGCTGTTCCGACAGACCGCGGACAACTGTCGAAGGCGGGGTGGGTCCGGTTGAGGGGGCGTGAGCCGCATGGATGCGGCGACCGAGCTTACATGGACGTACTTGCAGCGTCCCCCTCAACCGGACCCACCCCGCCATCCCACGGAATGCCGCTCTGGCTTCTGACATTGCCGTTGATTGCAGCAGGTGCAGGGCTGCAAGCCCTGCAAACCCCACCCCTCAGTGAGCAGCAGGACGTGACGGCGGCAGCCAGGCCGCGATGATGCCCAACAGCGGCAGGAACGCGGTCAGCTGGTACACGTACTCGATGCTGGTCCTGTCAGCCAGCAGGCCCAGCACCGCCGCGCCCAGCCCACCCATGCCGAAGGCAAAACCGAAGAACAACCCCGAGACCATGCCGATGCGGTGCGGCATCATCTCCTGCGCATACACCACGATGGCCGAGAACGCCGACGACAGGACGAAGCCGATCAGCACCGCCAGCACCGTCGTCCAGAACAGATCCGCATGCGGCAGCGCCAGCGCGAACGGCGCCACGCCCAGGATCGAGGTCCAGATGATCGGCTTGCGGCCGATGCGGTCGCCCAGCGGGCCACCGAGGAAGCCACCGGCCGCCGAGGCCACCAGGAACGCGAACAGATGCAGCTGCGCCTGCGCCACCGGAATGCCGAAGTGGTGGATCAGGTAGAAGGTGAAGTAGCTGCCGATGCTGGCCATGTAGAAGTACTTGCTGAAGATCAGCACCAGCAGGATCACCATCACCCTGGCCACGGTGCGGGTGGGATGCCGCGCGGCCATCGTGCCCTGCCCGACCGGACGCGGCGTGCCCAGGTGCAGCGCATACCAGCGGCTGACATAGGTCAGCAGGGCGATGCCGATCAGCGCGGCGCCGGCAAACCACGAGGCAGCGTGCTGGCCGTAGGGAACGATCACCGCCGCGGCAATCAGCGGGCCCAAGGCAGTCCCGAAATTGCCACCGACCTGGAACACCGACTGGGCAAAGCCGTGACGGCCGCCGGAGGCCAGTCGCGCGATGCGCGAGGCTTCCGGGTGGAAGATGGCCGAACCGATGCCGACCATGGCCGCGGCCAGCAGCACCATTGCGTAATTTGGCGCGAAGCCGAGCAGCAGCATGCCGCACAGGGTCGAGGCCATGCCGATCGGCAGCGAGTACGGCGCGGGCCTGCGGTCGGTGACCAGGCCGACCAGCGGCTGGAAGATCGAGGCGGTCAGCTGGTAGGTCAGCGTGATCAGGCCGATCTGGGTGAAGCTGAGGTTGAAGCCGCCCTTGATCACCGGATAGATGGCCAGGATCAGCGACTGCATCATGTCGTTGACGACATGGGAGGTGGAAATCGCCGCCAGTACGCCGCGGGTCGAGCTGCGGACGGCGGGGGTGGGTGTGGCCAGGCTGGACATGGTGCGCAGTCAGGTTGGGGGCAAGCCCCGCATGCTACGGTGCCCTCCCCCTCCCTTCCGCCGCGTTCTGGTCATGCCATATCGCAAAAAGGACACACCCTGCGCGATCCGGGAATCCGCGCCCTGGAATGAGGTGCCCGGCCATCGCCCGGTCACGTGCCGGGTGAAGGACTACCCGGGCGGCACCCGGGTTTCGCCACACCGTCATCGCCGCCACCAGCTGGTCTATGCGATGTCCGGGCTGATGGTGGTGCGTTCGGAGGTCGGCCGCTGGGTAGTGCCTTCCACCCGTGCGATCTGGATGCCGGCCGGCATGGCCCATGCAGTGGACTGCATCGCCGATGTGCACATGCGCAGCCTGTACATCGACCCCGCGTTCGCCCCACAGCTGGCCACCGAAGCCTTCGCGGTGCAGGTTGCGCCGCTGCTGCGCGAGCTGCTGCATGCCGCGACGCTGATCGAGGGCGAGCACCAGGACGACAGCCGCGATGGCCGCGTGGTGCGCCTGCTGCTGGACGAACTGCACCGCATGGACGTGCTGCCGCTGCACCTGCCAACGCCAACCGACCCACGCCTGCAGCGCATCTGCCAGCACATCCAGAAGCATCCTGGCGATGAAGCCACCCTGCAGGACTGGGCCCAGGCCCTCGCGGTGGACGTGAAGACCATCCAGCGCCATTTCGCCAGCGAGCTGGGCCTGACCTTCGGCCAGTGGCGGCAACAGGCCCGCCTGCTGGCCGCGATGGAGCGCCTGGCAGTGGGCGAGAAGGTCATCGATGTGGCACTGGCGATGGGCTACGACAGCCCCAGCGCGTTCACCAGCATGTTCAAGCGGCAGCTGGGGCAGACGCCGGCGGCGTTCTTCCGGTGAGGCGTTGAACGGCACCCACGCATGGCGTGGATCCACGGCCGCGTCCGGGTAGGATGTCTGCCAGCACGTGCGTGCTTCGATAACCGTCCCAAGGAAAGGAGACCCGCATGAAGAAGGCATGGATCGTCGCGTCAGGATTCGCTGTTGCCGTATTACTGGCGCTGGCCGTCATCAGCCCACCCGCGCAGGCCAGCGGCACGCATTTCCGCTTCCACTCGGACGAACAGAAGGACGGATTCCGCTTCCGGCTTGAGATCCAGGGTCGAAGCGATGACGGCTACATCCATGTCGTCTGGACGGGAAAGGCGGACGACGCCCCGGAGCGCAATGCGTACTACGTCGAAATGAATCGACGCGAAAAACGGCTCTACGTCCGTCCACGAAAGCGTGATGGCCAGCCATGGTTCGAGCTGGACGTTGTTGGCGATCGCGGAACGCTGCTGTTCCAGGGCCGCCGCCTGCAGGGCGATGCCAACTGGGAAATCATGTAGGCACCCCACACGAAAACGCCGGGCAGAGCCCGGCGTTTTCGTTCAACACGTAGCTGGAAACTCAGGACGTCATCCGGTCCCAGAAGCCCTTCACGCCATCGATGAAGGTAGCGGACTTCGGCGAATGCTTGCGTGCTTCCTCGCCGTTGAAGGTCGCCTCGAACTGCTCCAGCAGCTTGCGCTGGTCGGCGGTCAGGTTCACCGGGGTTTCCACCACCACGCGGCAGTAGAGATCGCCTTCGCTGCGGCTGCGCACCGAACGCACGCCCTTGCCGCGCAGGCGGAACAGCTTGCCGGTCTGGGTCTCGGCCGGGATGCGGATTTCCGCTTCGCCGCCGAGGGTGGCCACGCGCACGGTGTCGCCCAGCGCGGCCTGCGAGATGCGAATCGGCACTTCGCAGTGCAGGTCGTCGCCGTCACGCTGGAAGATGTGGTGCTCGCGCACACGCACTTCCACGTACAGGTCACCCGGCGGCGTACCGGCCGGGCCGGCCTCGCCTTCGCCCTGCAGGCGGATGCGGTCACCGGTGTCGACGCCAGCGGGCACCTTCACCGACAGCACCTTGTCTTCCTCGATGCGGCCGTTGCCGTGGCAGGTCTTGCACGGCTTGGCGATGATCTGGCCTCGGCCGTTGCAGTTGTGGCAGGCCTGCTGCATGGCGAAGATGCCGCGCTGGATGCGCACCTGGCCGCGGCCATGGCAGACGTTGCAGGTCTCGACCTTGCCGTCTTCGGAGCCACTGCCATCGCAGTCGCCGCACTCGGCCAGGGTCGGGATCTCGATCCGGCGCTCGACGCCGCGCACGGCCTCTTCCAGGTCCAGTTCCATCACGTAACCGATGTCGGCACCGCGACGGGCCTGGCGCGGGCCACCACCGCCGCCACCAAAGATGTTGCCGAAGATATCGCCGAAGATATCGTTCATGTCCGGGCCGCCCGGACCACCGCCGCCGCCCATGCCGTGCTCGAACGCGGCGTGGCCGTGGGCATCGTACATGCGGCGCTTGTTGCCGTCGGACAGCGTTTCGTAGGCTTCCTTGCACTCCTTGAAGGAGGCTTCGGCCGCCGCATCACCCGGGTTGCGGTCCGGGTGGAACTTCATCGCGCAGCGACGGTAGGCCTTCTTCAGCTCTTCGTAGATCGGA
>PJUE01000750.1_pt1 | contig 15148 bp, 7 predicted proteins | sample 1512171 | NCBI WGS metagenome assembly PJUE01 (sample SAMN08177674, study PRJNA422409) | Feces metagenome, whole genome shotgun sequencing project. | isolation source: Chicken feces (3) enriched on wood chips: alkali lignin treatment | host: Gallus gallus | place: USA: Madison | collected 2015-01-15
ATCCGCCACCGGGATGATCGGCATTTCGCAAAATGGGCCAAGGACCTCGGAGGCGACGCCGGCGGCCGGATCGTCGAGGTCGATTGTCCACCGCGTCAGCGCCCCTTCGACCTGCATGTCGATGCCCGACGGCTCCATGACGAACGGGAAGAAGTTCGTATTGAAAAGACACTGGTCGATGTGGAGCTTGCTGCCCTCGTTAAAGGCATTCATGACGTGGAAGCTGTGTACGCCGGCCTGGCCCTTGATCCAGACGAGGTCGTCGACGCTCCCGTAGCGGGGCATCACGGCAATCCAGCTTTCACGCTCCTGATGGTGGATCCAGTGGGGACCACCCTCTTTCATGCCCTCCAAGTCCGCGATCGTCGGGTAGACAAGAAATACCGCATGGGTCTTGGTCACTGCAAAATCGTGCTGCATCCCGCAGTACGGCGCATCGAACCATTGCTCCGAAATCAGCTCGCCATTCGGCGACATGACACAGTAGGCAACTTTCGGGCTTGCAAGACCGTCAGCCTCATATCCGAACAGAAAGAGTTCGCCGGTTTCGGGATCGATTTTGGGGTGAGCGGTCAACGTCTCGCTGCGCAGCTTCCCCTCGTAATCCCATTTGCCGATCGTCTCGAGGGTCTCGGGATTTATGCGGTATGGTAGGCCGTCCTCCTTGGAGATGAATAAGCGGCCGCCATGGAAATACGGCGTCGTATTCGCGACGGTCCGCGAAACGCCGGCAACGCTGGGGTCATCGGAATATGGATTTCGATAGAAACCGAACAACGCGCGTCCGGCCTCGCGTTCGGCGAGAAATCGATCGGTCTGGACATACCGGATCCCGGTGCTGACCCGCCCGTTCTTGAACTCGATTTTGCTGATCATCCCATCGCGCGAGAGAACGACGTCATTCTCGAAGCGAGGCGGATATGCAGGATCATGGATTGCGCGGAAAAAAGCCCCGTCGACTTCCGGAGGAATCTGGCCTTCCACATGGAGATCGTGAGCGCTGCCCTCGATGTGGGTGGGGCGGTTCAGTCCGCGATAATGAACCGTGGCAGGGTATCTCGTATCCACGGACATCGTCAGTCTCCGCTGCTCTGTTGGACGAACTTGTGGAATTCGGTGAAATCTGCGCCGTTACCCAGAGCATCGAGGGCTGCGCGATATCGCGCGAGCGTCTGCTCCAGCATCGGCAATTCAAGGCCGAGGTCGCTTCGAAGAGCGTCGGCAAGGCCAACATCCTTCGTCATGAGCGCTAGAGCGAACCCCAGGGCATATTTTTCGCCCAGGACCTGAGAGGGGAACAAGCCTTCCGAAACGCCGCTCCTGCCGGTCGAACCATTCACGACTTCAAGAAGCACGCTGCCGTCCAGGCCAAAGCGCCGCCCAAGTTCAAGGCCTTCGGACATGATCGCGAAATTACAGGCAGCTACAGCATTGTTGATCGCCTTCGCAGCGTGCCCTGCCCCAAGTTTGCCGACGCGCAGTAACTTTCCGCTCAGTGCCTCAAGGACAGGTTCGACCTTCGCGAAAGCGCTGTCATCGCTGCCGCCGACCATGAGTGCCAATTTACCCTGGCTGGCGAGAACAACGCCGCCGGAAACCGGCGCATCCACGAGGCGGATTCCCATGGCGCTTAGTTCTGCGCCAAGCAGAACGGTTCCCGCCGCGTCGGAAGAACTCATGTCTACGACCACCGCATCGGGAGCCAGCGCATTTGCGGCGTTACCCGAACCCAGCAGAACGTCGCGAACGATCTTTCCGTTCGGCAGCATGGTGATCAGGATATCCGCGCCTGCGCTTGCCTCCTCGGCTGTCGCTGCCCAGTTCGTCCCGAACGATGCAGCGAAGTCGGCGTTCGCGTCCGCGACAGCGACATTGAAGTCTTGCGAGAGCAGCCACCGCGCCATGGGTTGCCCCATCGCGCCCAACCCGACGAACGCGACCTTCACGAGTTCGCCTCGGCAATCTCCGCAAGTGCCGCGTCAGCCGCTCGAAGAGCCGTCGCCGAAGCCGGTACGCCGCAATAGATCATTGAATGAAGGACGACCTCACGAATTTCCTCGACGGTCAAACCGTTGGCGAGGCCGCCTTTGACGTGCATCTTGATCTCGACTTCCTTGCCGAGTGCAATCAACATCGAAAGGGTAGCGAGGCTGCGATCGCGGCGCCCAAGCCCCGGGCGATTCCACGTTTCACCGAAACAGTATCGCGTCATGATATCATGAAACGGCTTAGCGAACTCAGACGCATTCCTGACTGCCAGTTCGGCAAGCTCCGGCCCCCACATCTCGCGGCGAACGGTCATGCCCTGTTCGAAGAGGTCATCCATTTGCAAATCTCCCGATCTTGTTCTGTCTATTTTAAAGAATGATCGACTTGGTTTCCGTGAAGGTCGTCAATCCGGCCTCACCGCCTTCGCGACCGATCCCGGAGTGCTTGAACCCGCCGAACGGAAGCGAGGGATCGAAGAGGAAGCCGTTATGGGCGATGGTACCGGTGCGCACTTGCCGCGAGACCCGGTAAGCCCGCTCCTTGTCTGCACAGAAAACTGCGCCGTAGAGTCCGAAATCGCTGTCATTGGCGATCCGGATCGCTTCAGCTTCGTCACGAGCTCGGAGAACCGTAAGAACCGGGCCGAAAACTTCCTCACGGGCAATGCGCATGTCCGGAGAGACATCCACGAAGAGCGTCGGGTCAAAATACCAGCCGCGATCCATATGCTTGGTCCGCGTTCCACCCAGCGCCAACCGCGCACCTTCGGTTCGGGCGATACCAACATATTCTTCAACGCGCTGGCGCTGGCGCTCCATCGCCAAGGGCCCCATTCTGGCGCCGGGATCGTCAGGATGACCGACCGTTACCTTGGCCATTTCCGCCCGGATGCCATCGACCAGCCGGTCGTACACGGCATCGACCGCTACAACCCGGCTCAACGTTGCGCAGATTTGACCGGCTGACATGGTAATGACGTTCGCCAGAAGAGTTGCCGCGACTTCGATATCGGCATCTTCAAGGACAATGGCAGCCGACTTTCCGCCAAGTTCCAACGTGCACCGCGCGAAGCGTTCGGCGCAGGTCATCCCGATGATCCGCCCGGCGCCGACGCTTCCGGTAAAGCTCACCTTATCGATCCGCCGGTCACGCACGAGACGGTCGGATGCCTCACGTCCGGCGCAGACGAGGTTGACGACACCGGGCGGCAGACTTGCCTGCTCTGCCGCCTCTGCAATGATGTATGCCTCAATTGGCGTCTCAGGCGCCGGCTTCATGACGACGGTGCATCCGGCCGTTAGAGCCCCGGCGACCTTGCTTGCCATGATGCCGAAGGGATTGTTCCACGGCGCGATTGCCGCAACAACACCGGCAGGCTCACGCACGATGTGGGCTGTTCCTTGGCCATCGAAGCGAGGAACAGGACGATCCCACTCATATCGTTCTGCAATATCCGCATAGTAATCGAACCAGAACTTCCCGCTACCGATCACGAACGGAGCAGCGACGGAAAGCGCTCCGATCTGATCGACCCAGGCACGCTCGAGCTGCGGCAGCCGGGGAACCAGGGCATCCGCCATTGCCCGCACGTATCCGGCTCGCTCGGCCGGAGCCATCTGCGACCAGGGCCCTTCATCAAACGCCGCCCGAGCTGCGGCTGCGGCCACAGCGACATCCTCGACGCCCGCTTCGGCAACCGATGTGAGCGTCTCCTCGGAATGCGCTGATATCACCTCGATTTGCGCGCCGCTCAGGGGAGTCTTCCAGGCGCCCTCCACATAAACGCGATCCGGATGCGCAAGCACAGCTGCAGTCGATGTCACAAAACCCTCCCCTGCCCTGACGGAAGAGGCGAACGCTTCAAGCGCCTTGTCGTCACTCTTCCTCTAACAGCGTTAGCCTGAGGTGAATGCAAAAGCAAGCCGCGAGTTTCTCTGAATATTTTATTCAATTACAGTGTATTGCACGTGTGATACGAGAGCAAACCCTGTTCGGGCATTTTCCGAGGCCGCCAAGGCCTGCCCTCACCCTCTCTCGCGCACGAGCATCGCGCTCCGTATGGTCTATTATTCCTGGGAAAATCGGTTGTTACGCCGCAGAAATCCACAAACTCTACGGAGCCAAACATTGTTAGCCAGTCGCCGCCGAAGGATCAGCGAACACCGGCCCGAGGCATCGCCCCACAAGGGTTCGCCAACTCCGATCCGCTAAGACCGTGCTCCTCGATGTTGCTACACCGAGCGTACCGGAGCCGGAGCAGACTGAAGACTATCGCCCACCGTGCCCGTGCCGCGGCGGCCACATGGTCATCATCGAGGCTTCCGGCCGCGGGCGCCACCACGTGGCTCGCCGCCACCGTCCACGTTCGCCCGGATGCCTGCGCCACGACCCGGCATGGCTCGCGCCTCTCCAGGTTCGGCAGATCGGTACGCCGGGCAACCGCCTCGCGCGCACCTCATCTCACGACCGCCTGGCTCGACACCCCTACGAACGACCTGGAAGCCCTTCTCCACCATTCCGAAACATCCAGGCACCGTTGGGGCGAGCTCGCGCCGCACCGTAGGCGGTGAAGCCAGCCTCACCATCCCGGAGCACAAATCCTCATAGACCAGCCCAAGCGGCCCGCGGGTTCTTCCATGTTAGAATTTCGTACGCAAGCATTAGAAAATCTTCGACATTTGCCCGTTTTCAGAGTGACGGTCTCGTAAGACACCTTCGAAAAGCTGCCACTTAATGTGATGATCCTTACGCACCGGGGTTTGCCCGCCAGTACCAAAGTTGCTGCAAGGGTGCACGATCGCTCCTCTGCCGAACAACTGAGAAAACTCACGCTCGCCTTTGAGCGGTTCACCCGTCGCTTCAAGGTCACTAAGGCAATCGTGCGGGCGCAGTTGTTCATTGATGATAATACGGGCGGCGATAACTGTGCATTATTCCAGAAATCAACTTGGCATCCACCCTCTGGCTATCAATAACCTTGCCAGCATCGTCTTGCCTTATTTGCACGCGACGCAATATTTCACTACCTTTGCGTGTGAAAGCAAACTGCAATCAAAGTTAAGTCAAACCGCCATAGTGCTTGGCTACCGACCGTGCCGCGCGGTAAGTCCACCGCCGGCAAGGTTTGGGGAAAACAATCGCATGATTGCAATTCGATCGACGGCCAAGGCCGCACGCTGGGCTATGCTCGCCGGCACCGCGCTTACTCTGTGTTCGGCGACGCAAGCGATGGCCAGCGAGGCCGCTGCGGATGAGTCCGCTCCTGTTGACGCCGACGGCAACAACTCGATCATCGTCACCGGCGCCAAGACGACCCGTTCGGCCACGGCGCTCTCGGATGTCGAGATACAGAAAATCCTGCCTGGCGTTTCTCCCCTGAAGGCGATCCAGACCCTGCCCGGTGTCCTCTACATCACGGCCGATCCCTGGGGGAATAACGAACAGAACGCGCAGATGTTCATCCACGGGTTTGCCAGTAACCAACTCGGCTACACCATGGACGGCATACCTCTTGGCGACCAGAGTTACGGCAACTACAACGGTCTTTCCCCCCAGCGCGCCGTCATTTCGGAGAACGTCGGACGCGTGGTCGTGGCCACCGGCGCGGGTGACCTCGCAACGCCTTCGAACAGCAACCTTGGCGGCACGGTGGAGACCTTCTCCTCCGACCCACAGAAAGAATTCGGCGTCCGCGCCGCGCAGACCGTGGGCAGCTACAGCGCATCGCGCACCTATCTGCGCATCGATAGCGGTGACATCGGCGGCGGAAACTCGGCCTATATCTCGGGCGTACGACAGAGAGCGCGGGCCTGGGATTTCGACGGTATCCAGAAGGGGTGGCAAGCCAACGCAAAGTTCGTGCATGACGGCGACGCCGGCAAGCTGACGCTCTATTTCGACTACAATGATATGACGCAGCCGAACGAGGATGCGACTGTCTTCTACAAGCCCTCCGCAGGCGGCACGGCCACGCCTGCCCAGCTCTTCACGCCGTACACGAAGCCCTTCTTCTATCCGGATTTTGATGGTTACCGCACGGACTACCTGACGTCGCTAGGAAATACGCCGGCAGCCGAAGGCGGCAACTATCGCAATTACTACTCGGACGCACAGCGCACCGACTATCTCGGTTACGCGCGCTACGATGCCCACCTGACCGATAAGATCACCTGGTCGACCACGGGTTACTACCACCATAACGATGGTGCAGGCGTCGTCGCCGGGCCGCTTGGCCAGTCGATCACCACGGCGCAGGCCTATCTTGATCCCAACTACGCAAGCTTGCCAACCAATTGCCGCTTCAGCGCCAATGGCAATGGGATCCGCCCGTCCGCCTGTACGGCACTAACCGCGGCTCAGGCCGCCGCCTCCGGCGCTGCGCTGGTGGCCGCTACCGGCGGTTCGGGAATGATCACCCGCACCACTGAGTACCGCATCGATCGCGTCGGCGTGATATCGGCAGCAAGCGTCGAACTGGGCAACCACAAGATCGAATTCGGCGGCTGGTTCGAACACAACAGCACCACGCAATGGCGCCGCTGGTATGCCGTGCCGGTTTCCGATCCTTCGCTGAGCACCCCCTACGTCCGCCCCCGTGACGTCATGGAGCCGCTGTTCACGCAGTATCAGGGCGAAGCGCGGATCAAGCAGTTGCAGCTGCATATCCAGGACACCTGGCAGGTAACCGACCAGTTGCTCGTCCAGGGCGGCGTCAAGACCAGCGCCCAGTGGGCAAATGGGTGGTTCCCGGTACAGCCGCGCGTCGGCTCGTTGGGCGGCACGACAGCGCTTCCCGAAGGCAAGATCAACACCAGAAACTGGTTCCTGCCCGCGTTCGGTGCGACCTATGACTTCAACGGGCACGAGCAGATCTACTTCAACGTCCAGAAAAATCTGCGGCAATATCAGGCCTATCTCGCGGGCGGCGGCGGTCCCTGGTTCACCGGCAGCCAGGCTGCGTTCGACGCCTTCGCCGATGAGGGCAAGCCCGAGACGAGCTGGACTTACGAGGCGGGCCTGCGCACGAACCGCACGTTTGGCAACGGCCTGGCGATCCAGGCCCAGATCAACTACTACCACGTCGATTTCAGCAACCGACTGCTTGCGATCCCCACCAATCCGGGGGGCATTGCGGGAAGCGGGATCACCGGCGGTACGTCGACACTAGTGAATGTCGGCGACGTCAAGACGAATGGCGTCGATGCCGCGATCACCTTGAAGGTTGGGCGGATATTCTCGCTCTATAATGCCGTCTCCTACAATCTCTCCAAATATCAGAACGACTACACGTCTACGGCGTTGGGCATCGGCGCGGCCACGGACACCTGCATTGGCGGCTACGTTGTCACCGGCGGCATCGTACCGACGTGCGGCAAACAGTTGCCCGGTACGCCCAAGTGGATGAACAAGACGGTGGCAACGCTGAACGTAGGCCCTATCGAAATACAAGCGATTGGCGATTACGTCGGCCGCCGGTTTGCAACATTCACCAACGATGCCAGCGTATCCTCCTACTTCCTGACCTCCCTGCGCGTTGCCGGTCGGGTGCCGGAGGGTGTGTTGCCGCTTCAAAAGGTGGAACTTGCGCTCAACGTGACCAACCTTACCGACAAGAAGGGTGTCTCGACGCTTTCGATCGGATCGGCCACGAACAGCTATTCGGCTTATCCCATCGCACCGCGCCAGTGGTTCCTGACTTTGTCGGCGGCCTATTGACGTAGCCATTAGGCGAAATGCGATAATCGGCGGCGCAGTCCCAACCTGCGCCGCCGTAAGCCTGACGGCTTCCGGTGCAGGGAAAACCGCCATTCCGGCTCTGAGCGACTTCTCCGAAACCCAACGCTCATTCAAGGGCAATCGGGCACCGCCGCGATGTCCAGTTTCGAAGGTAGCCAGATTTCGCCGATCGGCATGACTACGAGCTTCGAGACTAAACTCTTCTGGGGCCACGGATAACTTCCGTCCCGGACGTGATCGATAATCGGGAGCACTTCGCAGAATGTTGCCGAACTTGGTGGCTCTGGTTAAATCGAGTCATGTTCGGCCACGACATCAAGCTACTCACACCGGCAGACGCGCCAGCCGTCTTCGCTCTTTATCGAGAGGCTGCATCGATAGAAGGGTCGGGGTTAGCCCGAACTCACGACGAGATCACCATGGGCTACGTGGAAACATTCGTGGAGCGCGCATGGCGAACCGGAGTGACTCTTGGCGCTTTCATGGATGACAATCTCGTTGGCGAAATTCATGCGGCTCGCCTCGGGCCTCGTCAGTTCGATCATGTGCTGGGCGACCTTACCATCGCGGTTCACCAGGAAATGCAAGGGAAAGGCGTTGGCTCGGCCTTGTTTGCTGCATTCTTCAACGCAGCGGCGTCGATCTCTCCTGTAATAACACGGGTGGAATTGACGGCGCGATCTGGCAACGCAGGTGCTCTGCGACTTTATGAACGCCTCGGATTTATTCGGGAGGGGCGGTTGGTGGGCCGGGTAAAGCTCCCCAACGGCGCGATCGAAGACGACATACCAATGGGTCGCAGTCTTTAAGAGCGGAAGCGCCCTACAACGTCTTCTTTGCGGATGGTTGCGGCCCTTTGCACTCTAGGCCGAGCCACGCACAAGCAGCCTTCCGTTCATTTAAAAAAAAACCAGATCGGTAAGCATTGATCTATTACGGCTGCCGGAACGGTACTTGCAGTGCGGGAAGGTGAGAACGGGCTTCGCGCCTTGCTGCGATGGGCGGCAATCTTCAACGCCGAAACGCTCACCCCCGGATTTCCAAATAAACTCTCAGATCGAAAATATTCTGCATCTCTTGGATTGAACCAGACCCAAGTCGAAAATATGCGCCATAATCCATAGGATTGATGCGATCCCATAAAAACAATTAATTTGAAAAATGACCTCCGCTCCCTCAGCCTCGAACACCGATAGCAAAAATAAAACGGGACAGGGGAGAGATATGGGCATGAGGACTCAGCTTGTAGCTGGCTTACTTGTAAGTACAGCGATGGCGAACACGGCTACAGCACAAGCTCAGCAAACATCGCGAGACATCGAAGGCGCCGCGGAGATCATCGTCACCGCCCAGCGGCGCGCGGAAAACGTCCAAAGCGTTCCCATCAGCGTGACACCAGTCACATCCGAAGAACTTCGATCACGCAATCTGAACAATCTTCAGCAGATTGCATTGGCAGCGCCCAGTTTGCAGGTGGGCCAGGAGAACACATATTCAATCCGCGGCGTAGGTACACTCGCGTTTCAACAGACCGTCGATCCTGCGGTGGCAATCGCCCAGGACGAAGTCAATCTAGCGCGTTCCGCCCTGAGCGAGGGCGTTTTCAACGACGTGAGCCAGATCGAGGTCCTCAACGGCCCCCAAGGCCTTCTCTTCGGCAAAAACGCTACCGCAGGCCTGCTCAACATCACCACAACCCGTCCGAAATTCGGCCTGTTTTCCGGCGACGCCGAAGTCGAATACGATCTGCGGGACACGACACCGGGAAATGGCCAGGGCGTAATCGCACGATCATCCGTAAACGTGCCGGTCGGAGACAACTCAGCGCTTCGATTGAGCGTCGCATACGAGTATCAGGAACCTGTTGTTCGCGCTGTCGAGACCGGGCCGGGAAGCGATATCGACCGTCGCTCGTTCGACACGCGCTTGAAGTATCTCGCTGAGCCGACCGACACTCTTTCGATCTACGCCATCGGAAACTACGCGAAGCTGCGGGGTACATCCGGGCTGTTCGACCGCACCTATCGCTATTTGGGAGCTGGTAGCCAGAACACAGCCCCGCTGGCCGCTGACGGATACACTGCGTCGCCCGATTTGCTTGAATACAAGGCAGATGGCGCGAATTTCCGCAATCTCGAGAACTATGGCGGACAGCTTCGCATCGGATATACGCTCCCCAACGAATGGGAAATCATCAATATCGGAGCCTACAAGGGCTACAAGCTGTCATCATCCTTTGACCAGGACTTCACGACCGGCAATGCCGTAAGCCTTTCTTCGCAAAACTCGAAGTTCAACCAATACTCGAACGAGCTGAGACTTGCCCTGCCCGCTAACAGTCGCCTCTCCGGGCAGGTTGGCCTGTTCTATATGCGGTTCACGGAGCGGGCATCCAGCTTGACCGCGGGCAACCTATATCTCCCGTCGTTCCTGCTTCCGAACTTTCCTTTCTGCGTAGGCTCAGCAGTGAATGCGCCATGCCCTGCAGCCAACGATTTCGCCATCGGTTCCGATAGCAACTACCGGTTCACATCTGAAAGCGCTGCTGCGTTCGGCCAATTCACGTACGATGTGGGCAGCGGCCTGAAAGTGATCGCGGGCGGCCGGCTTACAAGGGACAAGGTGAGCATCGACCTGGTGCAGAACCAGCTCGACTATTTTGTGCGCTTTGGCGGCCCTGGTGGAACATATTCCGACAGTACCAGGAATACCGACTTTTCCTGGAAACTCGGCGCGCAATATCAGGCTACGCAGGACATCCTGCTCTACGGATCTTACGCGAAGGGCTACAAGGGTCCAGGCGCCAACAACTCCGCAGCAACCGTGGATGCGAGGCTCGTCGTCAACCCCGAGACGTCGCGAAACATCGAACTGGGTGCGAAAACGAGTTGGTTGGACAGAAAGCTCGTCTTCAACGTCGCCCTGTTCCGTACCAAGTATAAAGATTACCAGGCAAGCGCCTTCAATGCGCAGGCTGCCTCGTTCGTGATCCAGAACGCCGCATCACTTACTACGAAGGGCGCGGAAGTTACCTTGACCGCAAAGCCTGTTCGCGGCTTCTCAATAAATGCTACGGCCTCGATACTCGATTCCAAGTTCGCCGACTTCCCCGGCGCAGCTTGCTACACTGGGCAGCCTGATTGCGGTGCCAATGGCACTTTCAATGCTGGCGGACAGCGCACGCCAACCGCTGCGAAGTTTACATCCAGCGTGGGAGCCGCCTATGAAGTCCCGATCTCCGATGCGACGTCACTGGTTCTCAGTGGTGACTGGTATCATCGCTCGGCCGTCAATTTCACTCTCGGGAACAATCCTCTGACGCGATTTGGGGCGATTGATCTTTTTGGCGCCAGAGCGACGCTGCAGCTAGGCGATAATGTAAGTCTCAGTGTATTCTGCAAAAATTGCGGGGACACGCGGGTACCGAACTTCATCTATCAGGACCCGGGTGACGCATCCGTCGGGGTAAACAGCGCGGTGCAGACATTTGGACTGAATTCTGTCCGCACGATCGGCTCAAGTGTCGGCTTCCGCTTTTAACTAGAGTAAAAATGGCGGGTGGCCTTCGACGGCGCCCGCCACCGTAGTATCAACGCGCTCGCAGCGCTTTCAAGGCATCAACGCCAAACTGGAGCTCTCCGCTCATGGCAGTCCGCATCCTCACGGCGTTCCTTCTTGCGTCCTGTGCTGGCCCAATCACGTCCTGGGCCGCACCGGCAACCTCCCCGGCACACGCAACGCCCCCCGATATTGCCGAAGCGGATCTGGAACAGGCGTTCAAGGATCCACCAAATACTGCTCGACCACGCATATGGTGGCACTGGATGAACGGCAACGTCACCAAGGAGGGTATTGCCAAAGATCTTGAGTGGATGAAGCGTATTGGCATCGGCGGCGTCCAGACCTTCGATGCCAGCATGCAGACACCGCAAATCGTAGAACATCGACTGGCGTACATGAGCCCGGAATGGAAAGACGCATTCCGATATGCGGCGCAGGAAGCGGACCGTCACGGCCTGGAACTCGCGATCGCTTCTTCCCCAGGCTGGTCGGAAACAGGAGGGCCGTGGGTTCCGCCTGCCGACGGACTTAAAAAACTTGTCTGGAGCTTGACTGAAATCGAAGGCGGGAGGCAGTTCAGTGGCACGCTTTCGTCGCCGCCCACGGTGACAGGTGCTTTTCAAAATATGAAGCGACGTGCCGACATTGTGGCGTCTTCAGTAGAACTTACCGACGACCACGGGGATATCGGCGTTTTCGCGTTTCCCCAGAACAGAGAAATGGCCGTGCACGCCGCGAAGGCGACGAACCTGACGGGACTGTCTCTCGATCCCAAGGCTCTGACTGACGACGACCTAGAAAGCGGGCCCCAGATCTCGGGCGATCAGACACAGCTTGCTGCGGTTGAACTCGGCTACACCCAACCCTTCGAAGCCCGGTCAGCCACGCTCTACATCCCAGAGGTCATGGCACCTTTGGGCGGTGCGCTATATTCCGCAGAGTTGCAGTCCAGCGAGGATGGGAAAAAGTGGAGCATCATCGCCCCGATTGAGCTGACGACAGTGCCGACGTCCATAAGCTTCACGCCTGTGCGGGCGGCTCATTTTCGGGTGCTCCTGCGGCCGCAGAGCGCGAAAAATGCGCTTGGCAAGCCCGTCGCCGGCGCAGCCTTGGCAGGCATGCTTGACGAGATGAACGGCGCGGCCGCCAAGCGCCCCCTGGTCGTCGGAACCTTCAGGGTCGGATCGGTCCCGTTGATCGATCGCTTCGAAACCAAGGCAGGGTTTGTGATGAGCGCGGACTATTACGCGCTACGAGGCCCCGGGGACGGAGCGGTCGGCATCGATCCCGCGAAGGTCATCGATCTGAGCACGCACGTAACCGGCAACGGTGAACTCAACTGGAAAGCGCCAAATCTTCCAGCGGGTCAAACCTGGCGCGTCATACGGATGGGTTATTCCCTGCTTGGAACGACGAACCACCCTGCTTCCCCTGAAGCGACCGGCCTGGAGGTCGACAAATTCGATGCCGATGCGGTGTCGCGCTATCTCGAACACTATCTCGATATGTACAAGGATGCTACCGGGGCCGATATGATCGGCAAGCAAGGCATCCGGGCACTGCTGACCGATTCCATTGAAGTGGGCGAGGCGAACTGGACACCAAGGATGCTGGATCAGTTCCAGCGGCTAAGGGGTTATGATCCCCGTCCCTGGCTCCCGACGCTTGCGGGCGTTCTGGTCGGGACCCGCGAAGGATCGGACAAGTTTCTCTACGATTACCGCCGCACTCTGGCCGACCTGCTGGCGAGCGAGCACTACGGCACCATCGCCAGGATCGCTCACGAGAACGGCCTCGTCGTCTACGGTGAGGCGCTGGAAGACAGGCGACCGATGCTGGGCGACGATATGGCGATGCGCAGTCACGCGGACGTCCCGATGGCTGCGATGTGGACTTTCCAAAAGGACGAAGGCCCGCGCCAGACGCTGATCGCAGACATGAAGGGCGCTGCCTCCGTGGCCCATCTATACGGTCAGAATCTGGTCGCCGCTGAATCGCTGACCTCCGCAGTGGCACCCTGGGCGTTCGCGCCCAAAGATCTCAAGCGCTTCATCGACATGGAATTCGTCAACGGGGTCAACCGGCCGGTGATTCATACGTCTGTCCATGTCCCGCGCGACGACAAGAAGCCGGGTCTCTCGCTGTATGTCTTCGGCCAGCATTTCAACCGGATGGAAAGCTGGGGCGAAATGGCCCGGCCCTGGGTTGATTACATAGCGCGTTCGTCAGTGCTGCTGCAGGCCGGGCGCAACGTCGCGGACATCGCCTATTTCTATGGCGAGGAAGCGCCGCTCACTGCCCTCTTTGGCGACAAACCGGTGGCTGATTCCCCGGTGACGCATGCCTACGATTTCCTGAACTTCGATGCGCTGAACGACCTTCTCAAAAACGACGGCGGCGATCTCGTGGCACCCAGCGGCGCGCGCTATCGAGCGATCTATCTCGGTGGATCATCACAGCGCATGACACTGGCAGTGCTGCGCAAACTGGCTGCGCTGGTCGAGGGCGGCGCGACGGTGATCGGCAAAGCCCCAGTCGCGACGCCCAGCTTCGATGCGAAGGCCCAGAGCGCGGAATGGTCCGCGCTGGTCGCAAAACTGTGGCCGGGCAGAGGCAATGCCAAAGTCGGGGCCGGCCGTGTAATCGCAAGCGACGATGTAGAAGCGGCACTCAAATCCTCCGGCGTGAGTTCGGACTTCCGCTTCACCGGTGCTGAGCCAGGCGCGAAGATCCCCTTCCTCCACCGCCGCGATGGTCGACGCGAAATCTACTACCTCAGCAACCAGCAGGAGACAGCGCAGACCATCGAGGCACGCTTCCGCGTCACGGGCAAGGTGCCGCGTCTCTGGCATCCCGAAACCGGCGAGAGCGAGCCGGTGAGCTATCGAATCGACGGCGCCGAGACCAGCATCCCGCTCTCGCTGATCGCCGGCGATGCCGTCTTCGTCGTGTTCGACAAGCCTGCCCCCGCCGCCTCGCTGACCGTGCCGATCAAGCCCAAAGTCGCGGTCGCCTCGCTCGATGACAGCTGGACCATCCGCTTTCAGGCCGACCGCGGCGCACCCGCGATGGCGCAGATGGCCAGGCTCTCCCCGCTGGAGCAGAACGCCAATCCTGCGATCAAGTACTTTTCGGGGGAGGCGACCTATACCCGCAGCTTCGCCCTGCCCCCGGTCGCGAAGCTCGGTCAGCCCCTCTGGCTGGACCTCGGCGCGGTGGGCGATCTGGCGCAAGTCACGGTCAACGGCCGCATCGCCGGCAGCGTCTGGCACGCACCCTACCGGATCGACATCGGCAAGACCGTGCGCAAGGGTGTCAATACCATCGAGGTGAAAGTTGCGAACCTGTGGGTCAACCGCCTCATCGGCGATGCCCAGCCGGGCGCCAGGCCTATAACATGGACAGCCATGCCGACCTACCGCGCCGACGCGCCGTTGCGACCAGCAGGCCTGATCGGGCCGGTTACCCTGCAGGTCGAGAAGTGAGCATCACGAACTGCGGGGGATAGCTCGCGCCGCGCGGCGAGCGACGACATGGCGGGACCACTCATTCCCGATCTCGACGGAACGATGCTTGCAAGTATTTTAATCGCTGATTAGATTAAGTTGTACCGGCAAGCGCGGCTTTCTCTCAAGCCGCCACGGCCTGAACCCGAAGATAACTTCACTTGGGAGTGACCGCCGTGCCACGGATGCCGCAAGCGACTTGCTTACTCGCCCCGGTCGCCTTTCTGGCGGTGGCAGGCTGTTCTTCCGCAGAGAGGGAACTCCAGGACGTCGACTGGACCGCCTATGGCGGCGATGCCGGCGGCGACCGTTATGCCGAGATCGACCAGATCACCCCCGGTAATGTCGGATCGCTC